>Ga0315902_10000011_pt1 | contig 297706 bp, 279 predicted proteins | sample LakEriMetagenome_9_FD_203523 | JGI IMG/M metagenome (GOLD analysis project Ga0315902, IMG submission 203523) | Freshwater fungal communities from buoy surface, Lake Erie, Ohio, United States - Buoy 12 MA117 | ecosystem: Environmental > Aquatic > Freshwater > Lake > Lake biofilm | place: USA... | reverse complement strand
GCGCTGGTCGCCCGATTCGGCGGCCGGGAAGCCGCTTTGGGCAAAGGGCCCGCTGGCGCCAGCCCTGTGCCCTCACGCTGACGCAGACAGTGCCTGGGGAACCCAGGCCATCACCGTGGTCTGGACGGCCATGCGAACCCTGAGCCTCACAGTGCTTTTCAAATGCGAAATGCAGCTTGTATTCAGCCGCCGGTTGCGTCCTTGATGCACTTTTTCGTGAAGCTGTTTTTGGCCGCGCCTGCCAGCTTTTTGTCTGCGGCCTGTGCCTCACACGTGGCTGTGGCAGCGGCCAAGGCGGCTGCAGCGTCTTTTTCGCACTTCTGGACAAAGCTGTTTTTGGCAGCCCCCGCCAGTTTTTTCTCAGCCGCTTGTGCATCGCAGGTGGCGGCAAAAGAGGGCGCGCTCAAAGTCAAAAGCGCAACAGACCATAAAGCAGTGAATTTTTTCATTGGGTTTCCGTAGATGAAGGCCAAATGAAAATTAACAAAATTAACAATATTTGGCAAGGGGTTGATATTGCCAATTTAAACAAACAAGACACTTGTTGCCAGCGCCATCCAGTTTCATCGCCCAGCAGAAAAAAACCTGCGCAGCTGGGCATTTTGTGCCGTCTGCATTTCGCAAGGAATCAAATCACCCGCTGAGCCTTTAGGCGCAGCAAGTCCTCTGGGCTTAATCCGATGGCCTCGAAGATCTTCGCGTTATCCTGCCCGGTCGCAGGCCCCACGCAAGGCACGGGTGGAGAATCTCTGCCCACAAAACGCGGCACAGGCGCAGGGACGGGAATCGGTCCCATCTTGTCGTCATTCAGCGCAATGAAGGCCTCGCGTTCCATGAAATGAGGGTCAGCGGTGGCATCTTCAATCGAGTAAACCTTGCTGAATGGAACCTCGTGCTTGTCGAGACAATCTTGCAGTTCCGCAAAAGAAAGCGTTGCACACCATTGGGCCACGATCTCATCGATTTCAATATGGTGTTTCGTGCGTGCAATGTTGTTGCTGAAACGTGCATCGCTCGACAGCTGTGGCCTGTCCATGGCCAAACAAAGCCGATTGAAAATCGGATCCGACGACCCGACAAGCGTGATCCAAACCCCATCGGCGCTCTGATACACATTGGAAGGAGCGGTGTAACTGGCACGCGACCCGGTGCGTTGACGAACCACACGGTTGAAGTGATGTTCGGCCGCGAGCGGATCCAATAAGCGCATCAGGGCCTCGGTTGCAGACAGGTCAATTTCCGCGCCATGCTGCTGATTTCTTGGCAAAGCATTGCGCTCGGCCAAAGCCGTGCTGATGGCAAACGCCCCCCAAAGACCCGCGATGGCATCACCAAGCGGATAGTTCATGTGTTGTGGCGGGCCATCGGCGTCTCCGCACAGGTGAACGAGGCCGCTCATCGCTTCAAAGATGCGAGCGAAACCGGGCTTGCGTGAGTAAGGCCCAGTTTGGCCAAAGCCCGTGAGTCGCAGCACAATCAGACGCGGGTTGTGCGTGTGCAAGGTCGCGATGTCCAGCCCCCAACTGTCGAGCGTGCCTGTTCGAAAATTTTCAACCAGCACGTCGAAGTCTGCGATCAAGCGTAAGAAAATATCACGTCCCTCGCTCATTCGAACATCGAGCGAGATACCCTGTTTGCCACGGTTTGCCGTTTTCCAAAAAAGAGGTTGTCCTTCGTGGACTGGCGCGAGGCCGCGCAAGGCGTCGTTACCTTGAGGCAATTCGAGCTTGACGACCTCGGCCCCCATATCACCACAAAGCGTGGCCGAAAAAGGGGCGGCCAAAACGGTCGCCATGTCCAAGATACGAACGCCGCGCAGAGGCTGGCCTGTAACGGACATCAGTTTGGCCTCAGATCAAGAGTTTTCAGAACAGGATCCCATGCCTTGCGATCCGCTTGGACGCGCTCGACGAATGCTGAAGGTGACGGGTTCAATGGGGTAGCACCCAGCTTGGCGAGTTTTTCCCTGACTGTTGGCATGGCCATCACTTTGGTGAGTGCTGCGTTCAAGGTGTCGATCACTTGTTTTGGCGTGCCTTTGGGTGCGGCCAGTCCCATCCAAAGTCCCGCATCGAGCCCGGGCAATCCGAGCTCACTGAAAGTCGGAACATCGGGTACGGCGGCTGAACGGGTTCTGCCAGTTTGGGCGAGGATTCGAATTTGTCCACTTTGCATGAAAGGCAGAGTGCCACCGAGGTTGTTGCACATCACTGGAATATGGCCTGCCATGAGGTCGTTGACTGCAGGTGCATTGCCTTTGTAGGGAATATGCTGCAGCTTGATTTGGGTCTGATGGTTCACCATTTCGCAGACCAAGTGCGATGGCGTGGCAACGCCAGCCGAGCCAAACGACATCGAACCCGGTTTGGCTTTATCAGCCGCAACGAGGCTGCTCAGAGACATGTAAGGTGTTTTTGAATTGACTGCGATCACATTGGGTATGTCAGCCACCAGACCTATACCAACAAAGTCATCAATCGGATTCCACTTCAGGTCCTTGAAGACGTAAGGCAGAAAGACGTTTGTCAGACCGGCCATCAGAATGGTGTAGCCGTCTGGTGCCGCTTTTGCCACGGTCTCGGAACCGATCAGGCTGCCCGCACCCGCTCTGTTCTCGACAACGATCTGCTGACCCAAGGTGACGCCCAGCTCTACTGATAGAGCGCGTGCAACCAAGTCGGTGCTGCCTGCCGCGGGAAAAGGGACCACAAGCTTGATGGGGCGGTCGGGGTAGGAGGCGAGCGAGGAACCAGCGCCAAAAGCGCAAGTGAACAATAGAATTTTTCTGAATATGCGAGAGAGGGTCATTTTGTCTCCTGTCATAAATGCTTATCGTTGCAATTGGTCTCGGATAAATTGAATTTGTTGCGTCATGGAACTTTGGCCGTGTGCATCACCCAATCGAAAGAAAACATGTGGTGCACCTGGATAGACATCGAGTTGCCCTGCATTCCCAGCCGCCAACCATCGCGCATGCATGAACAGACTGTCGTCTAGGAGGGCGTCCCGCGTACCAATCGTAAAAAGCGCTGGACATAAATTATGGAGGTCACCATAAAGGGGGGAAATATCCGGGTCACGCAGGTTTTGTTCTCCTGGTAAAAATGCTTCCCGAAATTGAATCATGTCGATCGTGCGCAAAAACAGCCGTTCATCACCAAAGGCACGCGCACTGGGCGTGAATGCCATGTCGAACAGGCCGAAATTGAAGTTTGCACCTGCAAAGGGACAATGCCCAAGTCGTTCGCGCAAGCGCAGCAAGGTGACGGCACTCAGGTGTGCTCCGGCGGATTCGCCGCCAATGAGCAGCTGATCTGTTCCGTAAAGTTCAGAGCTGTGATCCAGCAGCCAAAGTGCGGCTGCTTCGCAATCGTCCGGGGCTGCAGGATAAGGGTGCTCGGGGGCGAGTCGGTAATGCACACTCAGCACCACCACCTGCGCATGGTCCGCCAGTGCCAACAGCATGGTGTCTTGCATGTCGGCCCCACCAATGACCCAACCGCCGCCATGCATGTGCAGGTAAACGCCACGGGCTTGGCCTTGGGCTGGTAGAAATTCACGCAAGCGCAAGGGGCCTGCCGGGCCACCAATGGTTCGTGTATGGGCGCGCTCGCTGAAAACCACGGGTGGAAAAACGCCTGCTCCCTCGCGCTGTTTCTGGCGAAAAGCGGGCGCTCCAATTTCCCACCACTCGGGCATCGCAGCCATCGCTTGGGCGATGAGCGCGTTTCGCTGGTGGATGTCTGGTGGAATGCTGCCAGGGTGCAGCAAGGCAGGATCCGGGTAGGTAGTCATGACATTCAACGGGTGAGTGATGAGGCTACAAAGCGGACAAGCGATAGGCGGGCCCGCTATTGGCTTGAGTCCATCAGCTCAGTTGCAAATTGGCCGACTTGACCGCATCGCCCAACCACTGCAGGTCACGTTCGATGATGGTTTTGAATGCGGAGCCTCCTGCAAATCGTGCATTCAGTCCCAATGGAATGTAACGTTGTGACAATCCTGGATTGTTCACGGCAACGCTCATGGCTTTTTCAAGGGTCTCGACGACAGCTGTGGGTGTGCCAACAGGAACCGCCAGCCCCCCCCAGTAACTCACCGTGGGGATATCCAGCCCCTGTTCTTTGGCGGTGGGCAAATCAGGCAAGAAACCGATGCGTTGCTCTGTCAGGGCAATCACAGGTTTGATTTTGTCTCTGAACTGGATGATCAGTGGCGCTGGCAATGCCATGGCTTGGATCTCGCCTTGGGCCAGAGCCAAGGCACCATCTGGACCGCCTTTGAATGGAATGTTGTTACCCGTGATGCCGACACGTTGCATGATGCTGACCATGCTCAAGTGTTCCATCGAGCCCGGACCTGTGGAGCCATAGTTGAGCTTGCCGGGGTTGGCCTTGCCCCATGCCACCATTTCTTGTGTAGTCCTGAACGGAGCATTGTTGGCAATGCAAAGCATGGCATCGGTTGAGCCCATCAACCCCACGGGAATGAGTTGTTTGAGCATGTCAAAGCGTTTGAGAGAAGCCTGCACGGCACACATGGTTGCATTGAGGTGAATCAGGGTGTAGCCGTCTGCAGGAGCGCTGGTGATGGCCTGAATGCCGATTTGGTAAATCCCACCGGGTCGGTTTTCCACAACGATGCTTTGACCCAGAGGCTGTTGCATGAATTCTGTCAAGATGCGAACCGACACATCGGCTGCACCGCTTGCAGGCAGGGGCACGATGATGCGAACGGGCTTGTTGGGAAAAGCGGCTTGCGCGGCTGCAATCAGCGGCATTGGCAGCAAGCTGGCTCCCAACGCTTGCAGGGTCTGGCGGCGTGTCAGTGCATTTGTCATGAAGTGTCTCCTGGTTATGGTGGTAAAAATTTTGTAGATGCGTTGAAAAACTCAGTTAAAAATCAAAGAACCGTCATCGAGTGCGGCGGCAGGTAGATCGTTCTTGTCGATCGAGTAGTCTTGCAGGTGCAACCAGGGTGCACGATCACCCTGGTGTGGCAACTGGTGCATGCTTCGGCCCAAGTAACCGGGATTGAAGTTGTCGGGCCGCACCCAAGGGCTCAAGGTCATGTCTTGGTCTTCAGGTCGAAGCTCTGGCACCACACTGCGCAATTTGTGTTGGTCCATGTGCTTCAAAAGCTTGCAGAAAAAATCACCCAGCAAGTCAGCGCGTAGCGTCCAACTGGCACGGAAATAGCCGAAAACCCACAGCAAATTGGGCAAGCCGGTGAACATGGCACCGCGCCAAGTGACGCTGCCCGCAAAATCCAGAGGCTTGCCATCGACTTGGAAATCAATGTCACCCAATACGTTCAGGTTAAAACCTGTGGCAGTCACAATCACATCGGCGGGCACTGTCTCACCGTTGCTCAGGCGAATGCCTTCTGGCACGAAGCGCTCAATCGAACCTGTTTGAACACTGGCCTGTCCATGGCGTATCGCTTTGAAAAGGTCGCCATCGGGCACAAAGGCTAAACGCTGTTGCCATGGACGATAGGCTGGCTTGAAATGGACATCGACCAAGTGTGCGTGTTCGGGGCCGAGTGCCTCTCTGACTGCGGTGAGCAGTTCAGCTGCCACAGCATCGGGCTCTTGTACACAGCGCCGCTGTATGTGGGCTTGGTCGAACAGCACTTTGCGGCGCACGATTTCATGGATCCATTCGTGCGGTATGTCCAGTGCACGAAGCGTATCGGCCAGTTCATTGGCGTTGCGCCCAGTTGCAAACCAGGTGGGTGAACGCTGAAGCATGGTCACATGCGCACAGGTGCCCGCCAGGGACGGCACCAGTGTTGCAGCGGTAGCCCCTGACCCGATCACCACCACACGCTGGCCGGTCAGATCGAGGTCCTTCGGCCATTGCTGCGGATGGACGATGCGTCCGGCAAAGTCCTCCATGCCTGACCATTGCGGGGTATAGCCTGCGGCGTGACTGTAGTAACCCTGGCACATCCATAAAAACTGGGAGCGTACATGGCGGATGACTGGGTTGCCCTCTTGTGGCGTGTGCAGGATCTCGACGTACCAACATGCGTCGACAGAAGACCACCGGGCCGAGGTCACTCGGTGTCGGTAATGGATCTGCGCAGTCAAGCAGTGTTCGTCGATGACTTCCTTCATGTAGTTCAAGATCTGATCGCCACTGGCGATCGGATTGCCGCGCCAAGGCTTGAATCGGTAGCCAAAGGTGAACAAGTCACTGTCCGAACGAACGCCGGGATAGTTGTGCGTCAGCCAAGTGCCGCCGAAACTGGTCTGAGCCTCGACCAAAGCAAAACGCTTGTCCGGACACTGCTGCTGCAGGTGGCAGGCGGCACCGACTCCAGAAATGCCGGCGCCGATGATCAGCACATCCAATTGCTCGGGCAACGGATTCTTGTCAGGCGCCTCGCTCATTTGGGGATGCGCACCATGAGTTCGGTGAAGCCGCGCACAAAGGGCGAACGCACTCGCACGGGGTCGGCCACGACTTCGATGACGGGAAAGCGCTTGTGGATCTCTTCCCACAGGATGCGTAGCTGCATCTCTGCCAAGCGGTTGCCCACACAGCGGTGGATGCCAAAGCCAAACGACAAGTGCTGGCGAGCACGTGGCCGATCAATGATGAACTGACTCGCGTTGGGGATGGCGTCCTCGTCGCGGTTCCCCGAGAGGTACCACATCACGACCTTATCGCCTTTTTTGATTTGCTTCCCGCCCAGTTCAGTGTCTTGCAAGGCGGTTCGGCGCATGTGGGCCAGCGGTGTCTGCCAGCGAATGATTTCCGAGACCATGTTGTCCACCAAGGCCGGATTGTTTCGCAGTTTGTCCCATTCGCCCGGGTTGTCATGCAAGGCCAGTAGGCCTCCGGTCATCGAGTTGCGTGTAGTGTCGTTGCCGCCCACGATCAGCAACACCAGATTGCCCATGAATTCCTGAGGTGTCATGTTCCGGGTTTCCGGGTTGTGGGCCATCATGGAAATCAGGTCGGATCCAGGACTGGCATTGACGCGCTCATTCCATAGGCGGGTGAAATAAGCCGCCATCTTGTGCAGTTCAGCCAGGCGTTCTTCACGCGTTGGCGCTTTGGGATCCACATCCTTGTTGGCCGTGGCCACATCTGACCAGTGAGTCAACAGGTGACGGTCCTCGAGCGGGAAGTCAAAAAGAGTCGCCAGCATCAAAGTGGTGAGCTCGATAGACACATGTTCTACCCAGTTGAATGTCTCGCCACGAGGCAGGCCGTCGAGTACTTTACAGGTCCTCTCTCGGATGAGGTTCTGCATGTTGGCCAGGTTGGCAGGCGCGACGATGGGCTGTACGGCCTTGCGTTGCACGTCATGGCGCGGAGGATCCATGGCGATGAACATCTGAAGTTGCCCTTCACTCGGTGGTGGCTCTGTGATGGCAATCCCACCATTTGTCCAGTCTGAAGAGTAAATGCCGTGGTTGGTGTCCACCTGCATGATGTCCTGGAACCGGGTCACTGACCAATACGATCCGTACAAAGCGCTGTTGCAGTGGTGGACAGGATCGTCACGACGAAGACGTTCGAAATAATGACCAACGGTGTCGTTCTCAAAATAAGCCGGTGATCCTGGGTCGATCTGTTCGATTGGCATGGCAAAGGCTTCGGCTCGCGCTGAAGCCTGAATTTCGACTTGTGAAAGTTTCATGATATTTTTCTTTCGGTTCATCAACAGATTCAGTGCTGGCCTTCGGGCATATGGACTTCGATGCCATCGAGTTCGGCGGTCATGACGATCTGGCAGGCCAGTCGGGAAGATTCCCTGCGCTCGTTCGTGAATTCCAAAATATCGTTCTCATTGGCTCGCATGATGGGCAGGCGCTCCGCCCAGGGCGAAGAAACGAACACGTGACAAGTAGCGCAAGCGCACTGGCCGCCGCAATCCCCATCGATGCCAGGCACAGCGTTATCGGTGGCGGCGCGCATCAGGTTCTCGCCAATCTGGGTCTCAACGCTGCGACGAATACCATCAAAGCTGATGAAATGAACTTGGGACATGGACAAAAATCTTTCTGGATAAATCAAAATTTAGGCATCGGCTGACTTGCGCATGGCTTCGATCTGCTCGCGTGACACGCCGAGTGCTTGGCTCATGGGGCTTGTTGTATGAGGATCCCAACTGTGGCGGGGGCCGATGGTGATACCGCCATCCACCGTGATGTGGGTGCCAGTGACAAAGCGGGCGGCATCACTGGCCAAATACAGGGCAGCCTCGGCAATGTCTTGTGGCTGACCGGCACGGCCAATCGGATTGGCGCTGCTGCTGTGTTCACTCACACGCTTGGCCAGGTCTTGTGAAGCCTGTTGGTCCATGCCAAACAGACCCCCGAAGATGTGCGTGGCAATGAACCCCGGCACCACAGCGTTGATGCGGATATTCAAAGCGCAGAGTTCGGCAGCTGCCACTCGGGTGTAATGCAGCACGCCCGCCTTGGCCACTGAATAGGCCAAAGGGGCATAGCCAGCCTGCAAGGCCGAAATGGAAGATGTGTTGACAATGGCCCCTGCGCCCCGTTTGATCATGTGGGGCACGGCGTAACTAGCGCCTGCTGCGACAGAACGCAACAAAAGGTTTTGGGTGTTGTCCCATGCTTCGGCATTGAATGCCTGAACGCCACCCATGGTGCCTATGCGACCTGCGTTGCTGAACAGGATGTCCAGCCCACCAAAATGCTGGGCCGCACTGTCGATGGCGGCGCGCAACTCATCGAGCTGGGTCACGTCACAATGCGCAAAGTGCAGCTGGCCTGCATATTTCACTTGCAGTTGTTGGCCCACCTCGTCCTGCACGTCCGCCGCCACCACTTGGGCGCCTTCTGAAAGAAACAGCTCGGTTGTGGCCAATCCAATGCCCGAGCAGGCGCCAGTGATCACTGCGACCTTGTTTTGCAATCGTTTCATGGCTTACTCCATCAATCGAAGACGATCACGTTGCGAGCGATACCACCTCGCTGTAGAGCGGAAAAACCATCGTTGATTTGCTCTAGCTTGAGTCGGTTTGAAACCAGTTGGTCGAGCTTCATTCGACCCTGCATGTGAAATTCCACCAAGCGGGGGATGTCAAGTCGAAAGTGGTTGGAGCCCATCATCGTGCCTTGAATGCGGCGCTCGCGCAGAAAGTCAAAGCCGTGCAGCTCAATTTTTGTGCCCAGCGGAATCATGCCCACAATGGTGGACAAACCTCGTGGACGCAGCATGGCAAAAGAAGCTTCAGTGGTGGACTTCAGACCGATGCATTCGAAGGCGTAATGCACGCCGCCCTGGGTCATCTCAATGATCTTGGCGGCCATATCAGGGTCTTTGGCATCCATGCCATCGGTTGCGCCAAAAATCTTGGCCATCTCCAGTTTGGCCGGATCGATGTCAATGGCGATGATCCGGGCAGCGCCTGCCAGATGAGCTGCATGAATGGTGGACAGGCCCACGCCGCCGCACCCGAGCACGGCGACCGTGGTGCCAGGCTCCAGTTGCGCACTGTGGACCACCGAGCCATAACCCGTGAGAACGCCACAGCCCAGCAAAGCAGCCAGATCCAGGGGCATATCTTCTCGAATTTTGACGACAGCGTTCTCGTGCACCAACATTTGCTCAGCAAAAGTTGAGAGGTTGAGGTACTGATTGAGGTGCTCACCCTTCCAACGCAGGCGTCTGGCCACGCCGGGCGGCATCTTGACTGCGGTGTTGCTGCAGATGGTTTGGTGACCCGTCACGCAATACTCGCAATGGCCACAGAACACCGATAAGCAGGTGACCACATGGTCGCCTGGCTTGACGTGGGTGACGTCTTTACCCACAGCTTCGACCACACCTGCGGCTTCATGGCCCAGTACAGCGGGCACTGGTGTGGGGTATTTGCCCTCAATGAAATGCAAGTCGCTGTGGCAAAGCCCGCTGACACGGGTACGCACCAGCACCTCGTTGCGATTGGGTTTTTCGATCTCGATGTTCTCGATGGTCATGGGCTGACCTGGGCCATGAAAAACAGCGGCCTTCATGTCATTTGCTCCTCTGGGTTGTGACTTTTTTCTTGGGGGGTGCGATACGTAAGCGTGTCTTTTTTTGCTGCGGTATGGCCTGTGTTGGTAGCTTGACCTTCATGCAGTGCATCACCACTTCAAACAGCCAATAGGTGAGGTTGGGGTCATGCAGGGGTAAGCGGTTTACCGGGTGAGTAATGCTGTTGACCAAATGACCACTGATGATTTGCAAGCCGACAACCAGTTGCTGCCGGGCTTCTTCTTGGTTTGCTTTTCTTAATTTACTGAGGATCAAATCAATGTAGTGATCATGCAGCTTCAACCCATTGTCCCGAACGGGTTGCCAGTCATCGCTGTCGTTGATGCTGTATTGCACAGCGGCGCGGACAATGCTTTCGTATTGTCGGTTTATCTCCACATAATGATCTACACAGTGGCGCACCGTTTGAGCCAAGGTGAGTCCTTTGATGCTTTCTGGGGTGAGATTGGCCTGCAGGTCTGCTTGTAATGTTTCGCTGATGCTTTCAATGAGGAATTTGAAAAAAGCCTCTTTGTTGCGAAATCTCAAATAGAAGGAACCCACAGAGCATCCTGCTCGGGCAGCAATTTGCGCAATGGAAATGTCATCGAAAACCCCATCGCGCAACAAATCAAGACCTGATTGCAGTAATTTTTCGTGGGTTTGCTCTGACCTGTGTTGTTTGGCCGGAAAGGCCTTGATGACAGCCTCGGTGGTTTTTTTCTCCATTTTTGAAGCTGGTTTTCTAGACGTTACAGAAGCAATCAATGGAATTGTGGACAAGTGCGACTCTCAAAAGCAAAATAAAGAACATGAATTCATGTTCACAATAATTCCGCCAAATAACACTTGTCAAGCGTCAGATTGAAGAACCAAGGGAAAACCATGTGTTTGATTCCAATCGGCTCGCACATCATGCGATTGCAAAGGGTTCGCAAAGCGTCTTATTCGTATCCATTTTTTGCAGTCAAAGTTCGTCACACAGCGCGACTTGTTGTCGCTTCAACCTATGACCTCTGAAACATCTCATCTGAAGCTTGATCAAAACCTGGCGAAAGAAGATCCCCAACCAGCCTCGATGCACACCCGTGCTTGTCAAGCCTCCCAGCGTCTGCATTTGCCCTTGCACGATGACCGTGCGTTTGACGATGCGCGCCGGGGTCTGGTGGCTGCCTTGCCACCCGAGGGCGTGCTGCGCCCCAACGGCCGCCCAGTGTGGAATCTGAAGGCCTATGGTTTTCTGGCGAATGAACAGGCACCCGACAGCGTGCACCCTGGTCTTTGGCGACATGCCCGCCTCAATATGGTCACTGGCTTGTTCAAAGTCTGTGATCGTGTTTACCAGGTTCGCGGTATGGATCTGGCCAACATGACCATTCTGGAGGGCGACACAGGACTGATCATCATTGACCCGCTCACGTCTACCCAGGTTGCCGCTGCGGCGCTGTCCTTGTACCACCAGCACCGGCCACAAAAGCCAGTGGTGGCGGTGGTTTATACACACAGCCATGTGGATCATTTTGGTGGCGTGCGTGGCGTCATCGACGAGGCTGACGTCCTGGCAGGCCGTGTGCAGGTGATTGCCCCTCTGGGATTCATGGACGACGCCATCAGCGAAACCGTGATGGCAGGCAATGCCATGACACGTCGTGCATTGTTCCAGTACGGTGCATTGCTGCCCCGCGGCGAACTCGGTCAGGTGGATGCCGGATTGGGCAAGGCAGTTTCAGCCGGTACCGTCACACTGATTGCGCCCAATCGGCTGATCACCCAACCGGTGGAAAGATTCGAGGTGGATGGCATCGAATGCGTGTTCGAGTTGACTCCGGGTGCTGAAGCCCCTGCCGAGATGATCATTCACCACCCGGGTTTGCGCGTGCTCAACATGGCCGAGATGACCAGCCACAATTTTCACAACCTTCTGCCCTTGCGTGGTGCCCAGGTGCGCGACGCGCGTGCCTGGGCGAGCTATTTGGCTGGTGCCCGCCAACGTTATGCCCCCCATAGTGATGTGTTGATTGCCCAGCATCATTGGCCGGTCTGGGGTAGTCAGTCCATGGGGGAGTACCTGCTTCGCCAGCACGATCTCTACAAATTCGTGCATGACCAGACATTGCGGTTGATGAACCATGGGCACACTGGTGGCGACATTGCCGAAGCCATTCGCTTGCCAGAGGCGCTCCAACAGGATTGGTCGACTCACAGCTTTTACGGTCACCTCAAGCACAACGTGAAGGCCGTGTACCAGCGCTATCTGGGTGCCTACGAAGGCCACCCTGCATTCCTGGATCCGTTGCCGCGTGAAGCACAGGCGCGCAAGACCATCGAGTACATGGGCGGCGTGGACGCCGTATTAAGCAAGGCACGTGCCGACCTGGATGCTGGTGAATACCGTTGGGTGGCCGATATCTGTGCCCGGATTGTGTGGGTAGATCCGACTTGCGCCGAAGCGCGGCGTCTGTGCGCCCAAGCCATGGAGCAACTGGGTTATCAGACCGAGTCATCCACTTGGCGCAATGCTTACCTCCAAGGCGCCCGTGAGCTGCGTCAGGGGCCACCGCGCATGGCATCAGGGATGGCGGCCAGCCGCGACATGATCCGTGCGTTACCCCTGTCACACTATTTTGATTATTTAGCCATGCGCCTGAACGGACCTCGCGCAGCGCGGCTTCGGCTGGTGATGCATTGGATTTTTAGCGAACCAGACGCCAGCCATGTGTTGACACTGTCCAATGGTGTGTTGCGCCATGCCTGCGAAGAACCTGTTGGCGAGGTGGATATGCAATTGCACCTGAGCCGCTCCACGCTCGATGACATCTCTCTCGAGCAGCTGAGTTTTGCCGAGGCGCTGGACAGCAGACGCCTGGCGCTGAAAGGGTCGCGCCCTCAGTTTGAAGAGTTCCTGTCTCTGCTCGACACTTTTGACCGTGGTTTTGCTGTTCTGGAGCCCTTGCCACCGATCAGTGGTTTTCAGATGCCTGGGTAGGACCTTCGGTTTGTCACGCCCAGACCACCTGATCCGGATGTGCATACCAGCCGTAAAGACGTTTCTGGACACTGGCCTCGATGGCACTGCGCTTGATTTTCAGCGTAGCCGTTAGGCAACCGTTGTCAATGGTCCATGGCTCATTCATCACCACCATCAAGCGCAGCTGTTCATGATCGCTCAGTGTTGCGTTGACCTCCTCCAACAGGCGCGCCAGATCGAGTTCGATCTGTTCTCGCGACAAAGGGTCCTGGCGCAGTGTCTGGTGCTGTTCTGACAACTGAACCAGGGCGCATGCAGCGCTCTGACCGCTGCCGCACACCATGCTGAGTTCGATCATCGGGTGGTTGTTCAATCGGCTCTCGATCGGTGCAGGTGCCACATATTTGCCTTTGGTGGTCTTGAACAACTCCTTGATCCGACCAGTGAGTTTGAGCATGCCGTTGGGCTCAAAATGTCCGCAATCGCCAGTACGGAAATAGCCGTCATCGGTGAAGGCTTCGGCCGTCAGGTCAGGCCGTTTGTAGTATCCGACCATGCAGCCAGGCGATTTGACCAAAATTTCACCTTCGGGCGAGAGCCGCGATTGCACGCCTGGAAGTGCACGCCCTACGTAGCCCGGTTGGTTGTACTGCGGCAGCGAACCATGTGAATATGCAAAGTCTTCGGTCATTGCGTACCCTTCCATAAGGTCTAGGCCTAGCTTGCGGTACCACTCAATCAGCTCGGCTGAGATAGGCGCTGAGCCGCTGCCGGCCGATACCACCGCATCCAGACCAAGCGAGGCCAGTACTTGCTTGGCGACCATTCGGCTTTTGATGGGGTCTGCCAGCGCTGCGTCGAGCTGCTCAGCTGGAATTCTTGCGAATACACCATGTTGAAATTTGAGCCATAGCCGGGGCACTGAAATGAAGGAGTTGGGCCGTGCGCGTTTAAGGTCGTCCAAAAAAGTGGCCAGCGATTCGGTAAAAAACACGTGCACATTGCCAGCGACGAGAGACCAGCAGGCGATTTTGGAACGCTCGAATACGTGTGACAGCGGCAGGTATGACAAGACCCGGTGTTGTGCCGGGTGGCCTGTACGTTCGTTGATCAACGCCATAGTGCGTTCTGAGGCATCGCTGATACCGCCAAAGCTGTGCATGACTCCCTTGGGTTCGCCGGTCGATCCGGATGTGTAAGAAATAAGCGCCAGATCCTGCGAATCCCGCCTTATGCGACCTTTCAATGCTTCGGTGCTGGCCACGATGTCTTCCCAGCAGGGTAGATCAGGTTGATGAGCTAAAGCATCTGAAAGGGGTAGTGCGATGCAGGCAAGACCGCTTGGCACACCCGTTTGCTGACGCGCCCAGTTGTCGAGTTTTCCCACGAAAAGCAGGCGCGTCTCGCTGTGCTCGAGTACGAAGCGAATGTTGTCAGCCGAATCGGTCGGGAATAAGGCCACCGTTGTGCCACCGGCCAGCCAGATGGCCAGTTCCGCCATGATGAAATGGGCACAGTTTTTTGTGATCAAACCGATTCGAGTGCCCTGCTCGAACCCTCGAGACTGCAAGTGCCGCGCCATACGGCGTGCCTCATCGAGTGTTTCGCGCCATGTGTAATCACGCACTTGGCCTTGACCCAAAGGCTGGGTCAGGTAGACCTGATCAGCTCGCTGAACCTCGTGCTCCTGAACATGGTCAAGGATCAGACGGTATGTGGACGCTGCAGGATTAAGGTGGGTGGTCATAAGTGACGGCTTTGTTGAAGAAGTCAGGTTCATGGCGCAGGCATTGCGGTCAGGCCTGATCCTCAGGCGCTGTCGTCTACAAGCTCGATGAGCGGGTAGTTGTACTGGCCGGTCTGGTGAACTTCGCGAGGCAGATACAGGCGCAGGGCAACGTAAAAAGTATCATCAGGTGCGGGTAACCAGTTGCTGGTCTGTGGGGGGGGCGTGTGGCCTAGCCAGATTGTTAAACCCCCATTGGGGTCGGTGCATAACCCGGCTGTACGGTCACCAATGGCGTAGCGCTGCAGCGGGTTTTCTACGAAAAGGTAATCGCTTTTGCGGTAAAGGCTCAGCGACCAGAAGGCATCGACCTGAGGCAAGCCTCCCGGTGCGAAACGAAGACGGTAACGGTGACGCCCGTCCAGTGGTCGGCCCTGACTGTCGCGGTGCGCCATCTGGTAGATGACTTCTTGCGTACCCAGCATTCCAATGTAGCAACGGGCTACGCGGGCACGGGTAAACCAATCGCGACCATAGTGGTCAGTGACTTCGACCGAGGCATTCCACCCCCCTGATAAATCAGAAGATGCGGGGGCATCCAGTTCGCAAAGAATTTCGGTCAGGGTTTGTTGCAACAAGGGCAAGTCGGCCTGTGATTTGTCTAGCCCAGCGCCGATGCCCAAGACTGCAAAACGCGCCAGATCGCTCGTTTCGCCAGAGGGAGGGGGGTTGATGGCCAACTGGCGATTAATCACCTCAACGAAGGTGGCAGCGTCGCCCAGTTGGTCTTGGCCATGGAGGCTGCATGTGACGACACGGGCCGCTGGCTCGCCTTCAAGGGTGGTCAAGCGAAAGGCGTCCTGGAGTGCATGAACCGGGGCCAAGTCCTCATGGGGCAGGGCCAGAATGCGTCCGATCAGCCACACCGTGGGCGTGGCACAGGCAATGGGCAAAGTTCCGGTAGGGGGGGTGCCTTGCCAGTCGGGCCCATGCAAGAAAAACGTGTGGGCGGCATTTCCATTCAAGCGGGTGCCGAGGTGAGCAAAAGGGTTGGTGTAGAAGTCCAGCAGGCCTAACACGTAGTAGCGCTCGCCAGTGTCCGGGGTGTGCAACAACAATGGTCCGTCCGACAGATCGATCCAAGTGCTGGTGTAGAGCGTGTCATTGTTGGGTGTGACCACGCGGCGGTCCTTGGCATTGAGCAGTTGGCGTGTGTGCGAGAAAACATTGGCCCAGCGGCGAGTCGATTCGGGACCTCCTTGGGGGTCGGCAAACTGCCCCTGCGTGTTTTTGCGTGGACTGCTTGCTGCTTGCATGCGCGCTGTTTCATACAAGGGCAGCGAATAAAGAATGGCCTCTCGGGCCAGATCGTTTCGATTCATGGGTTCACCTTTTGTTGACCGGTTGCAATGGGGGCAGCACATATTGGCCGCTCAGCATCTCTTGGCGTGGGTGGTACATGCGCAGAATCAAGTAAAAGGGGCCACTTGGCGCAGGCAACCAGTTGGCATCGCCTTCAGCGGGACGATCGTGCTGGATTTGCAGCGTGAGAGAGTTGTCTTCGTTGCGTCGCAAGCCCCGGGTGCGGTCTCCAATGGCATAGCGCCCCAGTGGGTTGGCAGCAAAATACCGGTCTTCACCATAAAGTGAGACCGACCAGAAAGCATCTGCCGGGGGCATGTGGCCATCCTCAAAGCGCAAGGTGTAGCAATGCCGACCATCCAGGGGCTCACTGAAGGCGTCAAAGTCAGCTTGTGCATAGAGGGTTTCGGTCGCAGCCAAAGCGCCCAGCCCTTTCATGGCGACGGTGGCACGCATCAGGATGTTGTCGCCCCAGATGCCCAAGTGGGGGCTCCAAGTCCAGGGTTTGCGCGTCAGGTTGACGATGTGCTGCTCGATCAATTGCATCCCCTCAGAGTGGGCTTGTCGCAAGCCCTCTCTGACACGCTGGCTGCTGCGCTCCAGCGCTTCAAGCCCGCCTGGTGGTAAGCGCAAGCTGCGCATGAGGGGGCGCAGGTCACTGGCGGTGGTTGGTACCCCGATCTCCTCGACCGCCTGCAGCAAGTTGGCAAAGAAATCTTGGGCGGCATCTCCGCTGTCTTTCCACTGGCAAACGCATGAAGGGCGTGGACCGCTGCCTTGCAACTGCACGCCATCTGCAAACGCTCGCGCTTTGGGCACATCGGCTATATCACCCACCAGCGCTCGCCCCAGAAGCCATACCAGTCGAGTCGGGCAGCGCACCACACGCTTCGGGTCTATACCCGTTGGCATGGGATCATCGTTGTGGATCAGCCACCAGTCAGCACCCTCAGCGGGTGTGTTACGCAAGCCGACGTTGTAGAAGTTTTCGCTCCAGGCATCCATGAGTTGCACCACGTAGTAGCGACCGTGGTTTGGAGGGATATGCAGTCGAACCGGGGAATCGCCGATCCAGACCCAGGCGTTGTAATACAACAGGTCGCATGAGGGCGTGACGATATCGCGGTCTTCATGTGTCCAAGGCCTATCACTGCCATGGAACATTCCAAATGGGCCACGACCAAATGATGGGGTGGAGTTTGGGTTGCTTTGTACCAGACAGGTGCGCAACACTTCAAGTAGAGGGTATCCCCACAGCACCAGTGGCTTGGCCATGGCTGCGGTGACAGCAGTCTGCGGTGATTGGTTTTGTGAATTTGTATTCATGTTTCCAGCGTAGTCACTTAAAAACAGTCTGACAACATCAAAAACCCTGTGCGTGGCACGCTGGTGACAGCTTTTGCGTCACGTCCAAGACAACTCTCCCAAGCTGAGGTTTGCGGTCTTGGCAGATCACCTTCACCCGCAGCTCAGGCAGGTGTTTGCACGGTAGTTATCAAGATGACTTCTGTCTGTCAGCGCTTCAACTGGATCAGTGCATCAGCAGCCATCACACCTTGCCCAGCAGGTTTGACAAACAAGGGATTGATATCGATGCCAGATATATGTTCGCCCACGTCTTGCGCTAAAGCCGCCAGCGCGAGGATGGTTTCCACCAGAGCGGCCACATCGGCCTTAGGCTGACCACGTGCACCGTCAAGCAGAGAGAAGGTGCGAACCTCTCGAACCATGGCCTCGGCTTCACTGCGGGTAATGGGCAATATCCTGAAACTTACATCACGCAATACCTCGGCGTAGATGCCGCCCAGACCGAACATGATCGCCAATCCAAACAGCGGATCGTTCGTGACTCCCAGGATGACCTCAACTCCGCCACTGACCATGGCTTGCACCAACACGCCGTCAATAGTGGCGTTGGGGGCATGATGCTGCGCGTTTCGAAGAATCTCGTCGTAAGCTTGGCGCACTGCTTGTGCATCACGCAAGCCGATGCGAACACCACCCGCCTCTGTCTTGTGGGCGATGTCGGGCGAGACCACTTTCAGGGCCACCGGGAAGCCGATGGCTGTGGCCTGCTGAACGGCCTCTTCGGCGCTGTTGGCCAGGGATTCAGCAGTAACCGGGAGGCCATAGTCGGCCAGCATCTTTTTGGCCTCATATTCGGTCAGGTCGTTGCTGGAAGTGGCCAGTTGCTGACGCCACATTGGGCGTGTGCAGCTTTGTATTTTCTCTAGCGTACGCGAGGCTTCGCGGCGGCGTGCTGCTTCGAATTGCCACATGGCCTCCATACCTGTGGCACAGCGAACCGGCGTGTCGTAGCGTGGCACTCCAGCTTCTTGTAGCGCATCGTAGCCGGCTTGTGTGGTGGTGGTGTCGGCGGTCCAGGCCACCAGCACTGGCTTGTTGGTTGCCCGAGCTACCTCTGCAACCCATTGAGCCAGCCTAACACCAACCGGGCCGGAAACTGCAGCCAGACACACGGCCATCATGTCCACTGATGGGTCGTTCACGATCAATCGCAAAGTAGTGATTAATTTGTCTTCCTGCGCGATAAGGTTGCCCGTCACATCAATCGGGTTATGCAGTCCGGCATAAGGCGGCAGCACTCGCTTTAACTCATCCAGAGTCTGCTCAGATAATGGCGGAAGCACCAAACCTGCCGGTGCGCAGTGGTCGGCCAACAGTACGCCCGCACCCCCCGAAAGTGTGACCACTGCCACACGTGGTCCCTCGGGTTGACGAGGCGATAGCAAAGCCAGAGCGCGATCGGCCAGGTCCTGTACGTCGGTGACTTCGATCGCCCCTGCCTGAGCAAATGCAGCCCGATAAAGGGCAGCATCTCCGCCCAAATTGGCCGTGTGCGAGGCAGCAGCTCGTGCACCGGCCTCAGAGGTTCCTACCTTCCAGAGCAACCAGGGTTTACCTGCTTGCAAGGCCTGACGTCCTACGTCGACGATGCGGTGGGCGTCCTTAAAGCCTTCGACATAAGACACCATCATGCCAGTCTCCGGGTCGTCTGCCCAGGCTTGCACCAGATCCAGGCTGGTGGTCTGCGCTTCGTTGCCCGTGGATTGGTAGTGCTGGAAACCCAGTCCGGCATCGTTGGCCAACATCAGCACTGTGTTGCCCCATGCGCCACTTTGTGAGCTCATGCTGATGGGCCCTTTTCGGTAGCGCAGGCCATAGGGGGCGCCAAATCCCAAGCTGAAACCCTGACCGATGCTGATCATGCCCTGGCAATTCGGCCCCATCATGGCGATGCCATAGCGATTGGCCAATTCGACCAGCGCCTGCTGAGCTGCCACACCGTCACCTCCCATCTCGGCAAATCCAGAAGTGATCACGATGACCTGAGAAATGCCCTTGCGGCCACAAGCTTCCAGTTGGGAGGCGACCTGTTCGGCGCTCACCGCGATGAGCGCCACATCGGGCACCTCGGGCAACGCAGTCACATCCGGAAAACAGGGCCAACCAAAAACTTCGGAATAGCGTGGGTTGATTGGGTAGACCTGCCCCTCGTAGCCTAAATTGCGCAGGTGCAACAAGGGCTGACCACTGGGTTTGCTGCCCGTGGTGGAGGCGCCAATGACGGCGATACTGCGGGCGCGGAACATCCGCAGGAGGTTGGAGTGGTCAGAGGACATGTCTTTTCTAACAGGACTTGTTGAAGGGGTCGAATGTTTTTCAGCGTCATATTTCCGGATCAGGAATAGGGCATGTCAATGACGCAGAGCCTGTTCTCAGGCGTCCATGACGGACAATAAATGGGGGTTGAACTCAGGCATCCAGACCTTGGTGGAAAACGCGTCGCGCAATGGCCGATCTGTGCACTTCGGAGGCCCCATCGTAGATGCGAAAAGGCCGCAACAGACGCTGGATCATCGACAGCGGCCAATCTTCGGAAATACCCAGTGCACCGGTGATTTGTACCGCAGAGTCAGCCACGCGGTTGACGGCCTCTGACACGAAGACTTTGGTCATGGCCGAATGGTGGCGGATCGATTGACCCGCATCGAGCCTTTGTGCTGTATCCACAGTCATCAGGCGCGCAGCATGCAGCTCGATGTGCGCATCGGCCACCATAGCCTGGACCATTTGGTGTTCGGACACCCGTGCACCGTGTGACTGTCGCTCCAGCGCGTAATTTTGGGCCAGACTCATGGCACGCGAGGACAGGCCGATCAAGCGCATGCAATGAAACAAGCGGGCCCCCTCCAGCCGCAGTTGCGCATGTTCAAGGCCTTTTCCCTCTTCCCCAAGTAAAGCGTCCGCTGGAACTTCACAGTTTTGCAGGCGAATTTCGGCGTGTCCGCCCAGGTCGAATGGCTCGACTGTAGGGACGTCTCGCACGATCTGGAAACCGGGCTGTTGGACATCGACCAGAAACAGGGAGGGGCCAATTTCAGTGCGTGCCATGACGATGGCGAAATCAGCCACTGAAGCTGACGTAGCGAACCATTTATGCCCATTGAGGCGCCATCCCCGTGTGGTGCGTTCAGCGCGGCTGCTGAGCATGCGAGGATCGGATCCCACGCCGGGTGCGGGCTCGCTCATCGCAAAGCACGAGCGCAGAGTGCCTTGCACAAGGGGGCGTAAAAAACGTTCGCGCTGCGCGGGTGTGGCCAGTGCTTCGAGTGTGGTGATGTCGGGCTGACCAGGCGCCGCACACTGCAGCGCACCCGGTCCTAGAAAACTACGGCCAGCCGTTTCGAGGTATGCACAGCACTGCACCCAGCTGAGGCCCAGACCGCCATCGGTGACGGCACCACGCGGCGCAGTCAATCCCTGCGAAACGGCCAGTTCACGCAGTTCTTGCACCAGGGCCAGGTTATGAGTGCGATCGTTTGCACGGCGCAGGTCTTCACGCGGAATGACTTCTTCGTCAATGAAGCGTCTGGCCCGGTCAAGCAATTCTTGCACCGACGTGGTTTGCGCGGTCATGACGTTCTTACTTTTTGAGCATGCGGTTGATGCGTTCCCACATCTGCAAGTCATTTCGCAAAAATTGGCTGAAGTCGTTGGTGGACAAGAAAGCGGCTTCGCCACCTCCTGTAGTCAATCTTTCTTTTGTCTCGCTCTTTTGTAAAGATGCCTGCACTCCAGCTTCCAATTTACGCACGACGTCGGGTGGAGTACCAGCCGGCGCATGCAGACCGTACCAAGACAATACTGTGACTTCAGGAAATCCAGCTTCGGCAATGGTAGGAACCTCTGGGAGCTGAGGTGAACGGTTCGCACTGGTGTTGGCCAAAGCACGCAACTTGCCCGATTTGATGTGAGGAAAGGCCACACTGGAAGGCAGAATAGCCACCGCGAAAGTGTTCGTGATCAGGTCCACGGCCACCGGCGGCGCACCTTTGTAAGGTATCGCGTCAAGCTTGATGCCGGTGACTTGCTTGAGGATTTCGGTGGCCATGGTTTGGGTGGTGCCCGAGCCGCCATCACCATATTGCAGAGATGGACTGGCCTTGCGTGCCATGTCGACAAACTCACGCACAGTGCGTGCTGGTGATGAAGCGGGCACGCAAAGGTAGCTGGGTGACAGTGAAAAACGCGCCACTGGGATGAAGTCTTTGGGCGCCCAGCGGAGATTTTGTTCCAGCAATGGATTGTTGAGCAGGAAGGGTGCGGACACCAGCAAGGTATAACCGTCAGCACTTGCGCGTGCAACGGCTTCTGCGGCGATATTGGCATTCGCACCAGGTCGCGCTTCAATCACAACGGGTTGGCCCAGCTCCAGTCCTTGGGCCATGGCCCTGGTTTGAACGTCCACCACACCACCTGCCGGATAGGGCACGATGATTCGAATTGGTTTAGCAGGAAAGGCCTCCTGCGCCTGGAGTGCCTTGTAAGGCAATGCAGCGATGGCTGCCCCCGAAAGGATCATGGAACGTCTTTTCATTTGTGTCTCCTGGTGGTTTCTGAGTTGGTAACGTGTTCAACTTTTCAGGTCCTGCAGAATCTTCTTTGGTGGCATATTCAGCGGTTTCAACTGAGTATGCTGTATCCATTGCCTTTGTCAGACGTTTAACGATCAGGCACATCGTTTTTTCAAAAAACATGCCAGATAAAAGCAAGATCAAGGCTTACGAATAATGTATTTTGCGCGACGCGCTGCAATCCATGCAAGTTCATCGGACAGCGTCTTTTTCATGTTCGCGCAGCGTCAGCTTGGCGATGTTGAGTTGATGAATCTGGCTTGTGCCCTCATACAAACGGAAAAGGCGCACGTCGCGGTAATAACGCTCGATCGGGCTAAAGTCTGCGATGTACCCAGCGCCACCAAACATCTGAACGCAGCGATCTGCAACGCGACCACACATTTCAGAGGCGTAGTATTTGCACATGGAGGCAGTCAGTGCCACATCCTCTCCGCGGTCGCGGGCACGCGCAGCCTCCAGAATCATTGAGCGCGCCGCAAATATCTCGGTTCGGCAGTCGGCGATCATCGCTTGAACCAACTGGAAATTGGCCACAGGCTGACCGAACTGTGTGCGTTGCATTGTGTGGGCGACAGCAAGTTCAAGCATGCGGATGGCTGGCCCTGTGCAAAGCGCCGCCAAGTGCATCCGTTGTTTGTTGAGAACTTTCATCACCGTTTGAAAGCCCACACCTTCTTTGCCACCAATCACGTTAGCAGCGGGGACTCGACAGTTCTCAAAAAAAACATCTGAAACCGGCGATCCAGCCTGTCCCATTTTTCTGTAGGGCTCTCCAGTTCGCAGCCCAGGCCCCCTTTCGACGATGAAGGCGGTAAGACCTGCATGTCCACGCGAACTCTCATCTGTGCGTGCGATGACAGTGAAAATGTCCGCAAGAGGTGCATTGGTGATGTAGCGCTTCATGCCGTCCAGCACATAGTGGTCGCCCTCACGGCGTGCCGTGGTCTGGATGTTGCTCGCTTCCGATCCTGCGTCCGGTTCGGTGAGTGCCAAACAGCCGGTGAGCTCGCCAGTGGCCATGCGCGGTAACCAGCGCCTTTTCTGCTCTTCCGTGCCATCGGCAACGAGTGCTTCAGAGCCGATACCCGTATTCGTACCAACCCGTGCACGCAGCGCTACGGAGGCTTGTGAGAGCTCCATCGCGCACAAGACCAGTTCTTCGGCCGTGAGACCCAGACCGCCGTATGTTTCAGGAATACTCCAGCCGAAGTAGCCTTTGCGGCGCAGTTCTGAAACGATCGATTCAGGAATCTCTTGTGAGCGTTCAATGTCATCCTCCAGGGGATGCCATCGATCGCGCACAAAGGCGCGTATATCGTTCAGCAGCGTGTCAAGGTTTGCGTCATTGCGAATCATGCAAGAACTTTAGGCAAGTCTTCCTTCGCTTCAAACCAATGTTTCAACTATTGGAACTGAGATGTGCAGACAGCCGCTCGACCAGCGAGAATGCCAGCATGCGACAAGAACGTGCCGTTCATCAAATCAAAGACCAGCAGGACCTGCGACGTGTGCGCGCGGATGACCCTGACTTCTCCGGCACGCTCGCCAAGGGGTTGATGATTCTGCAATGCTTTGTTCGTGATCCACGGGCGCATGCCAACAGTGAATTCGCTGAACGCCTCGGAATTCCGCGCCCCACCGTCAGCCGCTTGTGCCGAAGCCTTCAAACATTGGGATTTCTTGACCACGATGAACGGCTGGACCGGTACTTTATTGGCCCGGCGGCCGTAGCGCTCGGCTATCCCTATGTGATCAATACACCCTTGCTCACCCACCTGAGGCCGGCACTTCAGTCAATGGCCGATCGCTTTGAAGGCGCAGTTTCCGTTGGGGTCACCATGGACCTTGACGTTGTCTATGTCGAAACCTGCACACACGAAAGCGGCACACTCAAGCGACCCGGTGTCGGGGCTGTCCGCGGTATCGTTGAAACGGCGATGGGTCGGTCGTGGCTCTCGCAACTGTCAATGGCCGAACGCAATCGCTTTCTTGCAAGAGCACGCAAGGAAAGGCCCGACGAATACACCCGCAGCACAGAGGGGCTGAAGGACAGCATCGCTCACTACAGCAAACGCGGGTTCGCCATCAATATGGGCGATGCTGGTCTTGGCGTACTTGCGGTTGGCGTGGCTTCTGACATCCGTTACGGTCCGCGCAGGCTGTTGTTTAATTGTGCGGTACCCGGCTACCGTGCCAAGCCCAATGATTTGCTCAAGACGATAGGGCCAGCGCTGGTTCAACTTGTCAACATGGCTGGTCGGCAAGTCGGACTGCGCTGAAAATCGGTGCAATGGCCCGCTGCTTTCAAGCCAGAATTGGAGAAAGCTTCGCGATCGGTTCCAACCCAAGCTTGCTCAGCAGTCACTTTGGACTGCCTGAAGCAAGACTTTTCTTGGAAGAAGGGTAGGCTGTCGTCTTTGGCCGGGTAAAAGGGCCAAAGCCCTTCAGCGGTTTTCTCTCACCGTGTTTTCGAGTCGCCCAATTCGGTCGATTTCACACACTATGCGGTCACCGTCTTTGAGGTAGCCCGTGGCGGGCACCATGCCGTCGGTCCCGCTCCATTTGCCGCCGAGCTCTGCGTCGGTGGACCAGGCGGTGCCACTGGGCGTGCCGGTGATGATGACCATGCCAGGGCGCAGCGTCACGTTGACCGAGAAAAAATGGACCAACTGCGCCACGCTCCAAATCATTTGCGATGTGCTGCTGATTTGGCGCAGCTCGCCATTGACCCATGAACGCACCATCAGGTCTTGTGGGTTGCCCAATTCGTCGGCGGTGGTGATGCAGGGCCCAAGGGGCGCGCTGGAGTCAAAAAATTTGCCCCTTCCCAGCTCGTACCAAAAGCTGCCGTCAGGGCGCTTGCGCACTTGGCGGTCACGCGCGGTGACGTCATTGACAATGGTGTAGCCAAACACGTGTTCCAGCGCCTTTTCTTTGGGGATGTGCCTGCCCGGCTTGCCAATCACAACCGCCAGCTCCACCTCACCATCCAGCTTCTGGGTCAGTATGCGGTCAAGCACGATGTCCGCCCCAGGGCCCACCACACAGTCCCCCGTTTTGATGAAAAACTCAGGCTCTTTGCCGCTGATGTCGGCGTTGGCTTTCTCTGCGTTGTGGCTCAAGTAATTGCTGCCCGAGCACAAAATGGAGCTCGGCACCATGGGGGCCAACAAGCGCACAGCTTGGCTCGGCATCCGGCCAGCGCCACTGTGTTGGCTGTTTTTGACAGCCTGCTCGAAGCCAGCGCGCAAGGCCTGCCAATGCGCAATCACCGAGACGGTATCGCCCAAGAGGGCAGCATGTTCTGGCGTGAAGACCGAATTGGCTTGGTGCGCTGCCAAAACATCCACCACGAAGTCGCCATCGAGCACGCCAACGCGAGCACCCGACGATGACTGGAAATTAACGACCTTCATAAATTCATCCTGTTTCTAAAAAATACCCATCTCACTCGATCTTGCCCATCTTGGTGAGCACCGCATCCAGACGTCGCGTGTCTGCTTGCAGAAAGCGTGCAAAGTCATCGCTGTCCAAGTATTGAACGGGCGTGCGTTGTGTTGCCATGGCTTGTGTGAAGGCAGGGTGCACCGAGCCTTCTTTGACAGCCGCACGCAAGCGATTGACCACCGCGTCGGGCGTGGCCACTGGGGCAAAGACGCCCGTCCAAAGGTAAAACTCACCGTCGTAGCCCAACTCACGTGCGGTCGGCACATCGGGCTGGGACGGGACGCGGTCTCGGCTCATGGCCGTGAGCAAGCGCAGCTTGCCAGAAGCAATGTGGGCCGCAATGGCGCCGGGGGTCTGCATGGTGGCATCCACTTGGCCCGCCAGCAGGGCTTGAATCTGTTGACCACCGCCGCTAAAGGGGACGTGAATCATCTGCAGGCCCGCCGCGTTCGCCAGGATTTCCATGGCGACGTGGGTGGTGCCGTAAATGCCTGAGGAGCTGTAAGTCAGCTTGCCAGGTTGGGCCTTGGCATCGCGGATGAAATCGGCCAAGGTATTCCATTTGCTTTCAGCGCGCACGGCCAGCACCGTGGGGTCGGCCGTCAAGCGGGCAATGGGCTTGAATTGATCCATCTGAAAGCTCGACGCCCTGCCGCTGATGCGGTCCGAGATCGGGATGGTGATGATGCTGGGCAAGGCCATCATCAGGGTGTAGCCATCGGGCCTGGCCTTGGCCGTGGCCGACATGCCAATCGCGCCGCCCGCGCCGCCGCGGTTGTCGATGACGATGTTGTGGCCCAAGTTGTTGGCCATGCCAATGGCCAGGGGGCGAGCCGTGATGTCAGAAACGCCCCCAGGGGTAAACGGGACAATCATCGTGATGGGCCGCTCTGGAAACGTTTGCGCATGCACGGTTGCACCCGCCAAGGCCAGCAAGCTGAGAGATGTCTGAATCCAGCGAAGCAATTTCATTTACAACTCCTGTATGTCCAAATTGGGTGATTCATTTGGCGAGGTTTTTGTCTTTTTTGACAGGGGGAAACCCCGGTGAATTTGTGGATTTAGTCATGAATGTGACAGCAACTCCAAGCCAATGAATTCGTTGGGGTCACAGGCGATAGCGCACAGGTGCGGTGCAACCCTCGTCGATCAGTTTTTCGACCAAAGCCTCCACCACACCCTTGTCGTTTTCTGGGCATGCTATGCAGCCATAACGCCCGTCCGCCCGTCCTAGCCTTGTCATTGCATACTCGCCACTGACCCTTTGGGGGTCTGGTCAAATGCCAAAACGCAGGTCTGCCCCCTTGTGCCAGATTTGCGCAAATCGATGAATCCGTGATTGGAAGATGGAGAAACACCATGCAAGCCCATGACACCTTTGAAGCCCTGTTGCCCCTACGCGAAGACTTGGCGCTGGCCTTGCGTGCCGCCGCCCACCAGGGGTTGAGCGAGGGCGTGTGCAACCACTTCAGCGTGGCGGTGCCTGGCCGAGACGACTGGTTTTTGCTCAACCCGCGTGGCCTGCATTGGAGTGAGGTGCGTGCGCCCGACATCGTCATGTGCAACGCGGCGGGCGAGCAACTGGCGGGCCGTCACCCGGTGGAGCCCACGGCCATGTTCATCCATGCGGCGGTGCACCGCATTGCGCGCAAGTCGGTCGTGCTGCACACCCACATGCCGCACGCCACGGCGCTCACCCTGACGGCGGCGCGGGCCCTGGACACGCGGCTGTCCCAAACCGCCATGCGCTTTCATGGCCGCCTGGCGGTGGACGCCAATTACAACGGACTGGCCCTGGACATGACCGAGGGTGAGCGGATTGCCCATGCCATGCAAGGAGCGGATGTGGTGTTCTTGGGTAACCACGGCGTCATCGTGTGCGGTGAGCGCGTGGACTATGCCTATGACGACCTGTATTACCTGGAGCGCGCCTGCCAAGCCCAGGTGCTGGCGGCATCGACAGGTGTGGCGCTGAAACCAGTGGACGCCGAGCTGGCGCAGCGTGTGGCGGAGCAGATCAACGGCGAGCGGCTGCAGTCGGAGCTTTTCTTCGCCAGTTTGCGAAGGATGATGAGCCATGTCTGATATTGCCTTAAGATGGACGCAGCTTTGAGGACAAAGAGGGCTGAAATGCACTTATCACTGGGGCTGGACGAGGCCACTCTGGCAACATTTTGCCAAGCCCATCACATCTGCAAACTGTCGTTGTTCGGCTCTCAGCTGAAGGGAACGGCACGCGTGGATAGTGATGTGGATTTATTGGTCGAATTCGATCCCAACCACATCCCCAACCTCTTTGATCTGACTCGGATGGAAGCAGAAATTTCCAATCTGATTGGCAAGAAAGTGGATTTGCGCACCGCAGGTGATTTGTCGCGCTATTTTCGAAGCCAAGTGATCGCAACGGCGGTGCAGCAATATGCTGCCTGAGGACCGCATTCGAATTACGCATATGCGCGATGCATGTGTATCGGTCAGCCGTTTTATCGAAGGTAAGACTACCGCTGATTTGGCTAACGATCAGATGCTTCAGTTCGCTTTGGTGCGTGCGATCGAGATCATTGGTGAAGCGGCAGGGCGGGTTTCTGAAGATGTTCAGAAGGCATCCCCAGAGATTCCATGGCGTGAAGCTGTCGGCATCCGTAATCGCTTGGTTCATGCGTATTTCGATGTAGATCTGGGGATTCTGTGGCAGACCGCAGTTGAATCTGTTCCTCAGTTACAAGATCGCTTAGAAAAGTTGCTGACTAAATAAGTCTGGGCGCCCAGACCGGAGGGCTTAGGACAGGAGCCTTTGGGGATGCTTTCCCTTAAAGTCGATAGGTGTGCACCAATTTCACGCCAACCCGACGCGCCCAGTGGGTCAAAGACACCCTGGGTGTTGATCTGCCTTCAGGCTTCTCTGACGAAACCTTTCCCGGCTACCTGGCCCCCTTGGTCGTCAAGAGCCATCAATCCGCGCGCGTTGCCTGTGGCTTGGCGCGGTTCGGTTTGATTCCGGCTTGGGCCAAGGACGACAAGATCAGTCGGCACACCTACAACGCCCGCAGCGAGACCGCTGCAGAAAAGCCCAGCTACCGGGCCGCATGGCGGCAGCGACAGTTTGGGCTGGTGCTGGTGGACAACTTCTATGAGCCGAGCTACGAATCGGGCAGGGCTGTCCGATGGAAGATTGAACGCGCGTCCGGCGATCCATTTGGCATTGCCTGCCTTTGGGATCGGTGGACTGACCCCGCTTCGGGCCAACGCGTGGTGAGCTTTTCCATGCTCACAGTCAATGCCGATGACCATCCGGTGATGAAGCAGTTTCACAAGCCCGGAGACGAAAAACGCACGCCCGTGATCATTGCGCCAGAGTTGCACGACGCGTGGCTGTCTGCCGATACAGCCCAGGCTTTGGAGCTGATGACTTGGGCGCACATGCCCGATTTGTCAGCCATGTCAGCGCCTTTGAGGTAGCCCAACCAGCTTGCAAGATGCCACCCAGACCTCAAGGCATGCATGCCTGGCAGGCGGGCTCAGGTTTTTTTGACTTTGGGGGGTGATGCGCCTTGGCGGCCTTTGCGCAAGGTGGGCAGACCAACCCCTGCGGCGTCAAACCCACCGTCCACCGCGATGGTTTGGCCGTTGATGTAGCTGGCCTCGTGGCTGCACAAAAAGGCCACTGCGTTGGCGATTTCTTGCGTGCTGCCATAGCGGTTCATGGGGATGGTGTCGTGGTAGTCCTTGATGATGGCCTTGCTGTGGACCAACTTGGCCATTTCAGTGGCCACCGGCCCAGGGGCGACACAGTTGACACGGATGCCCACATCCCCCAACTCTGCGGCTTGCTGTTTGGTCAGGTGGATGATGGCCGCTTTGCTGGTGCCATAGGCCACCCGCAGGGTGCTGGCTCTGAGGCCCGAGATCGAAGCGATGTTGACGACGCTTCCACCCCCGTTTTTGAGCATGACCTGGGCACAGGCCTGCGTGCACCAAAAGGCACCGTCCAGATTGGTGTCCATGATGCTGCGCCAATCTTGCCAAGTCACTTCGAGTATCGGTTTGAAAATGGCAACGCCCGCGTTGTTGACGAGTGCGTCGATGCGGCCAAATTTTTTCTCGATCCGAGCAACTGAGCGTGACACCTGGGCGGGCTTGGACACATCGCAGTGAATCGCCAGGAAATTGGGGTTGTTGAAGTGGGCCTCGGTGTTGGCCAGTGTTGCCTTGTCGATGTCCAGCGCCGCCACGCGGTGACCGCGCTGGAGGAATGTGTTGCAAATTTCCAGTCCAATGCCGCGCGCGCCTCCGGTCACGACCACCACGGGGCTGGAATTTTGGGGGTTTTTCATGGCTTTGGATTGGAGGAGGGGTTCAGAGAGCAGGGCTGTGAGGGGCAAATCTGCACGTTAAGCCATGCGTTTGTTGCCTGGATAGCGTTGAAAGCTTTGGGTGCTGCCGTCTTTTTGGACCAGCAGCACATCGTAGGCGTCTTTGCGGCCCTTGTATTCGGGGCCATCCATGCCAGGGCTGCCAATGGGCATGCCGGGCACCGACAGGCCCAAGGCCTGGGGGCGTTCTTTGAGCAGGCGATGGATGTCGGCTGCAGGGACATGCCCTTCGATCACATAGCCGCCCACGCTGGCGGTGTGGCAAGAGCCGAGTTTGTCGGGCATGCCCAAGCGTTTGCGGGCTGCCGTGTTGCCCACGTCGCGCACCTCCACCTTGAAGCCATGGCTTTGCAGGTGCTCAACCCAGAGTTGGCAGCACCCGCAATTGGGGTCTTTCCAGACCTGCACGGTCGTGGCTTGGGACAGTGCACTGCGGTGGAATCCTGCTGTGGCGGCCATGCCCATGAGGGCGGCCATGCCCAGCCATTGGCGTCTTTGCATGGGGGTTATCTTTCGCAAGCGAAGCTTGAAGCGGACTCGGCATCGCCGCCCTTGAAGCGTGCGACCGATGGGTAGGGGCACAGCGGCCGGGTGCGTGTGGGAGACCATGAGGCTGGCACATCGGGGTTGGCGCCGCCCGGGTTGCCAGGCCCACGCGCGCCCGCCAAGATGCGCTCGGGCGCACGCCCGAACTCCACCCATTCGACCAGCGCGCCGAGAGCATCGAACTGTTCGGTGGCAGGGCCGCCACGGGAGTGGCCCATGCCCGGCACCGGGAAGAAGCGTGCGAAGGCATTGGCCTGGCCCCGGTGGTGCGCGTCCAGTGCCTTGTACCAGGCCTCGGTGTCGTCGATCGAGAAGATCGGGTCAGAGGTGCCGTGCACCACGATGATCTTGCCGCCGCGTGCCCGCAGCGCGTCCAGTTGGCTGGCCTTGGGCGGCGTCATGAACGACATGCCGCTTTCGGTGTAAGTGTTGTTGGTGGCAAAGATCTTGGGCGCTTCGGTCTCGATGTCGAAGTTCAAAGCGAAGGCCAAGGTGCGCGAAGGGTCCTTGGCTTTGGCCAGGTCGGAGGAGGGCGGTGTCGAAAAAATGAAACCCACCGAGACGGGGTTGCGGGCCGTGCGAACCGAGTTGCGGAATTTCCATTCCGCCCAACCCGGTTGGGCCATGCCTGGGTCGAACGGGAAGCCGGGGTAAAAAGCCTCGCCATTGGCCCGCTTGACGGGGGCGAAGGCGGCCGCCACGACCGATTTTTGTGCGCTGCTCAGGCAGCTGCCATTGCGGGCTGCGCTGCAGGTGGGCACGTCGCGCTGCAGATCAAAGGCGCTGCGGCAGGCTTCGGTGTCCTGCACCAGGCCATCGACCAAGCCATCGAGCGCATCGCAGCGCGAGAGGATGGCGTTGGCGATCAGCCGCCGTTCAGCCACGGGCAGGGCCGATTCCAGATCCGGCAGCCCATTGACCATTTGGGTGGTGGCCACCGAGCCCCAACGTTTGACATGCGAGAGGTTGGACACCGATGCTTTGGGCAGATGGATGCCGGGTGCGTTGGCCAGAATGCCGTCGTACTCGGCGGCATAGCGTGAAGCGGCCACCAGGGCGTGTCGCCCGCCATTGGAGGTGCCGCCAATGTAGGAGCGGTCAGGGCCTTTGCCGTAAGCCGCCCGGATCAGGGCCTTGGCCATGGGGGTGAGGGTGCCGACGGCCTGGTAGCCATAGTCCAGCCGGGCCTGTGGATCGAGTCCGAACAGCGGGTTTTGTGCTGCGGTGTGTCCGGCATCGGAGCTTATGACCGCAAAGCCTTGCTGCAGCCCGTGGCGCAAAATGCCGCCGCTGCCCATGGAGGCGCCCCCGTCGGCCGTCACCACCATGCCATCGGTTCCCCCATTGCCCTGGTAGAGGTAGCGGCCACTCCACTGGCGGGGCAGGCGCATTTCGAAGCCAATGGCGTAGTTCTGACCATCGACAGGACTGATGCGGCGGTTCATTTGGCCCGTGACTTGGCAGTGCTCGCCCACAGGCTGACCACCGTTGCTGAGGGTGCCTGATGGCACCACACGTGCGGCGGTGATGGCGGTGTTGGGGAAAGCAAAGCCTGCCAGGTTTTCGCAGTTCAACAAAAGCCCTGCTTGGGCGGGTGCCAGTTGGGGGGGTGGTGTGCGCCCGACCATCGAACTGCAGCCCGTCAGGACCAGACTGGCCAAGAGGGCCGATGGGGCGAAAAATTTCAAACGCATGCGCTGTCTCCGGTTGGGGTGTTCTGCTTGTGTTGAGGGCAAGGAGAAAACGGTTGGCAATCACTTTACCCCAATTGCCCAGCCCTCAAACCGTCGTTTTTCTGTGCAGACGGATGACGAATCGAGCACGACTTGTCGCGCACTTCATCGACGAAACCACTTCAGGGACAGACCCATGGCCAGCAACACCAACAAGGCGGCCATTGCTGCCAGTAAGGCGCTGACTTCGGTGTCACGCCGCTCGATGGTGAATTTGGAGGAGAGGTGCTGGTAAATCGTGGCCAGCTCATTGGCGTTGGTGGCCCTGAAAAATTCTCCGCCAGTGGTTTCTGCGACTTTCTGTAAAGACTCTTCGTCGACCCGCGCATAAAAAGAGAAGCCTTCCAGGCCAGGGATGAAACCATTGGGGGTGCCAAAAGCCACGGTGTAAACACGGACGCCTTTGGACGCGGCCCACTTGGCCACCTCCACCGGGTCGGGGCCGATCGTGCGGCGTCCATCGGACAACAAAATCACGGCGCCTGCGGTGTAAGAGCCCACCGGCATGGTTTTGGCTGCGTCTGCGGCGGCTGGGGCAGGACGCTGGTCCAAAGCACGTCCGGTCAGGGCACTGCCTTGTGCGACCAGGCTGCCCGATTTGAATTCGGCGCCGTACAACACGGTCTCCAGATCCACTGCCGACTCGGGCATGAGGGTGTTGAGTGCCACCAACAAGCCACTGCCCGTGGCGGTGCCGCGCTGAAGCTGGAAGTTGTCAATGGCCGTCATCAGCGCTTCTTTTTGGTCGGTGACCCCTTGCACCAACTGGGCGTTTCCCGCGAAGGACACGATGGCCACGCGCACATGGTCAGGCAGTTCCTGAAGAAACGACTTGGCGGCTTGCTGGGCCGCAACGATTCGGCTGGGCGGCACATCTTCGGCCAGCATGCTGCGCGACACATCCATGGCCAGCACCAGGGTCAAGTAGTCGGCTGGCAAGGTGATCCTGGCACTGGGCCTGGCGGTGCCGAAAATCACCAGCGAGATCGCGAGCAACAGCAAAGCGGGGGGGATGTGCCTGCGGAACTTGTTGCCTGGACCCAAGGCGGGGCGTATGAGTTGAAGGCTTGAGTAAAGCACCGCTTCGGTGCGTTTGCGGCGCAAAGCCCTGATGTAACCCATCACCAACACGGGGATGATCAACAATAGCCAAAGCAGCTCGGGCCAGATAAAGTGCATGTTATGTGGCGTACGATGAAGTCTGCCCACTGTATCACTGAAGGCCTTGACCACCATGAAACGTGCCGCGCTCTACAGCCGAAAGTCCACTGCAGCAAGGGCAGAGGGCGTTTCTCAGGCTTCGGTGGCGGCCCCTCATCCTGGGGCTGAGCGTCATGGTTCTTTCGGCATTCAAAGCATCCGCGAGGGTTTTGCGCGGTGGCCGCTGGGGGTCGCATTTCTTTTGTGCGCCTTGCTTGCAGCCTCGCTGATCTGGGCCTTCACCCGACAGGGGGCTGCACCGCAGAGGTTGACGCAAGACGACATCAATGCGGCAGTGCTGCACGCGCTGAACACGCAAGATCTGCCCTCACGGGCGGCACGGGCTGCCCAACTGATTGCCCCTTCTGTGGTGCGCGTTCGCCCCCAGGACGAAAGCACCCAAGACATCAGCAAGTTGCAAGACAGTGGTGTGGGTTCGGGCGTGGTGATTTCAGAGGATGGCGTCATCTTGACCAACTTGCATGTGGTGCAAGGCGCCAAACGGATCAAAGTCACTTTTGCGGACGGCATGGAATCCGAGGCGCAAGTCATCGGGGTGCAACCCGAAAATGATTTGGCGGTGATCAAGGCCCTTCGATTGCCAGACGATCTGCAGCCAGCTGTTTTGGGCAGCAGTCAGAATTTGCAACCCGGGGACGAAGTGGTCGCTGTGGGTTTTCCGTTTGGTATTGGGCCATCGGTTTCGGCCGGAGTGGTCTCGGGTCTGAACCGTCAATTTGGCTCGCATGACAAACCCGTCATGCGTGGACTGATCCAAGCCGATGCGGCGGCCAACCCGGGCAATTCCGGTGGGCCGCTCATCAACATGTCGGGGGAGGTTGTGGGGATCGTCACGGCCATTCTCAACCCTGGCTCGGCACGGACGTTCATCGGCATCATGTTTGCGGCCACCATTGAAAGCGCGGGTGGTGGCGTCGGTATGTCGCCATTTTGATCTTGGGTTTGTCAAACAATGAAAGGCTTTGTGCATGAATCCCTCTGAATTGGCCTGGAACCAGGGTCAGGCGTCTCCAAGCAACGGCGCCAATGCGGCGCTGATGGAACGTGTGCTCTACGAAGTCAAACGCGTGGTGGTGGGGCAAGACGCTTTTCTCGAACGCATTTTGGTGGCCATCCTGGCCCAAGGACATTTGCTGATTGAGGGTGTCCCCGGGCTGGCCAAGACCCTGACCGTTAACACATTGGCTCAAACCGTACGCGGCAGCTTCAAGCGCATCCAGTTCACACCCGACTTGCTGCCCGCCGATTTGGTGGGCACCCGCATCTACAACCAAAAGAGCGGTGAATTCAGCACGGTGCTGGGTCCGGTGTTTGCCAACCTGCTGTTGGCCGATGAGATCAACCGAGCCCCTGCCAAAGTGCAAAGCGCGCTGCTCGAAGTCATGCAAGAAAGGCAAGTGACCATCGCGGGTGAAACCCATGCTGTGCCGCGTCCTTTCTTGGTCATGGCCACCCAAAACCCGATCGAGACGGAGGGCACCTACCCGCTGCCTGAAGCGCAGGTCGACCGTTTCATGATGAAGGTGCTGGTGGGCTACCCCACCGAGGAAGAAGAGTTTGTGATCGTGCAACGCGTGACCGGCATGCCCGCCACCGCAGCGGCGGTGGCCGACACCACACAGCTGGTGGCGCTGCAGGCCCAATGCCGCCAAGCCTATGTGGACCCGGCCCTGGTGCAGTATGCGGTCAAGCTGGTGGCTGCCACGCGTGATCCGGTGCGTTGTGGTTTGCCCGAACTGGCACCTTATTTGACCTTTGGGGCCAGCCCCCGCGCCACCATTGCGTTGATCGAAGGCGCACGGGCGCTGGCCTTCTTGCGCGGGCGGCCCTACGCCTTGCCGCAAGACCTGATCGACCTGGTGCCCGACGTGTTGCGCCACCGCCTGGTGTTGTCTTATGAAGCCTTGTCCGATGGCATGACGGCCGATGCGCTGATCCTGAAAATCCTGCAGGCCGTGCCTGCCCCAAGTCAACCCCTGGGCCGTCATGTTCAGCTGGCTGCTTCCTAAGCAAGCTGAGACCGGGGCTGTTGCCGGCAAGCGCCAGCCCGAGACCCCGGTGCCAAACACCCAGGCCGCGCAATGGCTGCAGCGGCTGGAATGGACTGTGCTCAAAAGACTCGATGGCCAATTGCAGGGCGACTACCGCAGCCTGTTTCGCGGCAGCGGCCTGGTGCTGGCCGATCTGCGCGAGTACCAGGCGCATGACGATGTGCGTCACATCGACTGGAACGTGACCGCCCGCATGCAAACCCCGTATGTGCGCGAGCATCAGGAAGACCGCGAAATCGCTGCCTGGTTTGTGGTCGACCTGTCGGCCTCGGTGGCATTTGGTTCGGGTCCAACCAGCAAACGCCATTTGGCTTGTGACATTGTGGCGGTGTTGTCCAAACTGCTGTCCAGGCACGGGAATCGGGTGGGCCTGATGCTGTTCACCGGGCAAGACCATGCCCACAGTGTGGTGCCCGCCCGTTGCGGCAGACGGCATTTGCTGCACATGGTGCACCAGATGCTGCAGGCGGGACAAGCACCCGGCCAAGCCCAAGCTTTGCAAACCAGCGCGTTGGGGTCTTGGCTGGCGCAGGCCCAGTCGGTGCTGCGGCGCCGTTCGGCGGTTTTTGTGGTGTCCGACTTCATCAGCCCCGCGGGTTGGGAAAAAAATCTGGCGCAGTTGGCCAGGCGCCATGAAGTGGTGGCGGTGCGGCTGCGCGACCCTCTTGAAATGGCCTGGCCCGACACCGGCATGCTGCTGGTGCAAGACGCCGAGTCGGGCGAGCAACTGCTGGTGGACGGCAACGACGCGGCCTTTCGCCAGCGTTTTGAAACACAGGCCCAGGAGCGTGAAGCGGCTTTGCTCAGCAGTTTGGCCCAATCGGGTGTGGATTGCCTGGAGCTCAATACCGATGAAGCCCTGGACCAGGCGCTGCTGCGCTTTGCCCAGTTGCGCAAACGCGCCAGCCAGTTGAGCACCGGTGGTCGTGCTGCGCCCCTGGGCAGACCTGAGCCCGCGCAAACCGGGGGAGTTCATGCCTGAATGGCATTCGATCCAGTTCGTCTGGCCACGCTTGCTTTGGCTGCTGGCCATTTTGCCGCTGTGCTTGGGCTGGTACATCGCATGGCAGCGCCGAGGCGTGCATCGACCATGGCCCCAGAGCAGATCGACAGGCACAGGCCCCGGTGTGGGCCCTGTGCGGTTCACCCAACATGCGCCTTTGTTGTTGGTGTTGCTGGGCTTGGCCGCATTGCTGACAGCCATCGCCAGACCCCAGGCCATTTTGCTCTTGCCCAGCCGCATCGACACGGTGATGTTGGCCATCGACAGCTCGGGCAGCATGCGCGCCACCGATGTGCAACCCAGCCGCATCGAAGCAGCTCAGGCCGCCGCCAAAAGCTTTGTGCTGGGGCAGCCTGGGCAAGTCAAGTTGGGCGTGGTCAGTGTGGCTGGCGCTGCTGCGCTGGTGCAGGCCCCTACCGACCAGCGCGACCTGGTGATTCAGGCGATCGACCAGCTGAGCTTGCAAGCGGGTTCGGCCCTTGGCAGCGGCATCGTGATTGCACTGCATGCCATGTTGCCTGGCTCTGGCATCGATGTGCGCGGTTTGTTGGAGGGGGAGAGCCCAGCCTCGGGCGCGAGCGCTAAGCCGCTGGATGGTGGGGCCGCCGCGCCTTCTGCCGCGGCTGGATCGGCCAAGCCAGCCAGTTTGCCCAAGATGTCGCCCGGATCGAACACGTCGGCGGCCATCGTGCTGCTCAGCGATGGGCAAAGCAATGCGGGGCCCGATGCCATCAAGATGGCCCAAGTGGCCGCCGATTTGGGCGTTCGTGTTTACACCGTGGGGGTTGGCACGGCGCAGGGTGTGGTGCTGAAGGCGCAAGGCATGCAAATGCGCGTCAAGCTGGACGACACCACTTTGAAAAAGATCGCAGACATCACCCGCGCGGAATACTTCAATGCCGACAGCCGTGAGGACTTGGTGAAAATTTACCAGTCGCTGAGTCAAAAAATCGTGCTGAAAAAACATCGGCTGACCGAAGTTTCTTCTCTGTGTGCCTTGTTGGGCATGCTGCTGGTGTTCGCGGGTTGTGCTTGGACTTGGCGGCGGTATGGCCGAATCGCCTGACAGCGAACCGGATCACTTGCGCATCAACAATTGGCCCGTCGATGGTCTGCCACCTGGCGGTCCCCGAATTTCATGCTCGGGCTTCTCAGGGCGCGATGTTTGGTGGTGCGGCCTTTCATGCGCTTGCGCCACATCCGAAACGAGCTGGGCTGCAGTTCATGGCGCATCAGCCGGATGACCTCTGACTCTGACCATCCCGTGCGTTCCTGGATGGTCTCAAAAGCCGTCCGGTCTTCCCAGGCCATTTGAATCAAGGCCGATTTGTCGCCGGCTGAAAGGCTTGCAAGACGCTGAGAAAACTTGTCCGACACGGCGACGCTCCAGGATCAAAAATGGCTGGCAGCCAACACATGGGGTGTGAACAATCCGAGAGTGTGCCTTGAGCGGTCAATTCCCCAGCGCCTGTTGGGGGTAAAGCCGGCTGCAAGCGATGGTGTGGCGGTCAGTTGCAATAACCTCCAAGGCAATGTTTTCACATACAAAGCCTTTGTGCTCCTGAATTTGTGACACCCCCCTTGTCCACTTACCTTCTTCGTGAACTGCGTTCTGACCATGCGGGTGAGACGGGTGCTGTTTGCATTTACAAAGGCATTGAGGCTGTGGCGCAGTGGCGCGGCGATGCCGAGTTGCTCGCGTTTGCCAAGGCCCATGGGGCCACCGAAGCCGACCACCTGACGCAAGTGACGCAGTGGTTGCCAGCCTCGCAAAGAAGTCGGCTCTTGGGGCCCTGGCGTTTGGCCGGTTGGTTGACGGGTGCTTTGCCTGCCTTGTTTGGTCGGCGCGCGGTTTACGCCACGATTGCGGCGGTGGAGACCTTTGTGGACCACCATTACCAGCAGCAAATCGACCACCTCCAGGCCTGCGGTGGACCCGAGGGCTTGTTGCCTTTGTTGGTGCAGTGCCAAGCAGATGAGCAGCATCACCGGGATGAATCCGCCGCTTTGGCAGGCGAGCGTCTGGGGTTTTTTTTACGGGCCTGGTGCTGGACGGTCGGTTGGGGATCGTCTGCCGCAGTGGTGCTGGCCCGCCGTATCTGATGGATTGACAAGAAAGGAGTGAGGACAGATGTGGCCATTCATGTGCAAACCGATCTCGGATGCATTCAGTAAGGGTGCTGGACCCTTGGTTTTGGGCTTGTTGTTTTCCGTGTTGGGGGGCTCGGCTGCCCAGGCGTCCGAGCCGGTGTGCATCACCGCTGGCCGTCTGAACGCCCAAGGGCAATGGGCCCCGAAATTGGATGCGATCCGCTTGCTGGATGCTGCGGGTCGGACGATTTCAAGCGCCAGCCAAGCGGACATGAAAAATGTGCAAACACTGGAAATCACCCAGCCCGCCTTGTTGTCAGCGTGCGAGGGCGACAAGCCCCTCACATCCGCTGACGGTTCTCAAGCCCAGCCCAAAGCACCTGTCCCTGCGGCCAAACCGGGTCGGCTGGCGGTGCTCGGGCTGTCTTACCCACCACTGCGTGTGGGGGGTGTGCTGGTGGAAGTCAAGGTGCAAGTGCCTGCCGACCAAATCGTGATGGTGATGCGTTGAGCCCCAAACCCAAGTCCGGCATCGTGAGGGTTCAGACATCGGTCAATGACCAGCCCAGCGGTCGCCAAGACCCCCGGCCTTACCAATTGCGCGATGCCTTGTGGATGGGGGTCGTCAATTCTCTGGGTGGGGCCACCGACTGAGGCAAGGGCCTTCCGTTCTTGAGGGCCTGGCCATGCCCACCCGCAAAAGTATTTAAACCGACAAAATTATCAAGACCTATGACAAACTACAGGAATGAAGAAATTCCTGTATTTGCTGGTTTTCTTGTCGGTGTGCTGGACGGGTCTGCAGGCCCAGGCCAAAGTGCTTCACGGTCGGGTGGTGGGGGTGTCGGATGGCGACACCATCACCGTGCTCGATGCCGACAAGCGGACCCACAAAATCAGGCTTCAGGGCATCGACGCGCCTGAAAAAGCCCAGCCTTACGGGCAAAAGTCCAAAGAGGCGCTGTCCGATCTGGTTTACCGCCAGGCGGTGCAAGTGGTTTGGACCCAGCAAGACCGTTATGGCCGTACTGTGGGTCAGGTGTTTCTGGACGGCACCGACGTGAACCTGCAGCAAGTGCTGCGCGGCATGGCCTGGCATTACAAGCAATACGAGCGCGAACAGTCGGAGTCAGACCGGTCGCTTTATGCCATGGCGCAAGCGCAAGCGCGTCAACTCAGTCTGGGGTTGTGGCAAGACCCGGAGGCTGTCGAGCCGTCCGTGTTCAGACGCAAAAAATGACTGCCCGTGCTCCGATGTGAGCAACACCCGCCGGTTTGCTCAACTTCGCGCACAGACCGATTGTTGCGCTTGAGCCGGGGTTTGCAGGTGGGGCAGGGCGGTGTTTTGCAGCCAGCGGGCCATGTCCTGCAGGGGCTCGCGTGAGCGCAGTTGGCGTGTCAGCAGGTGCCAGCCATCCGGGTAGATGAGCACATTGGTCGCGTCGGCTTGGGGAGCCGTGTTGTTCAGGTGCGTCAGCCAATCGCAAACGGGTGCCGGCGGGATGATGCGGTCGCGCAGGCCATACAGCACCAGGCTGCGTTGGCGCGGCAATTGGTTTTGGGTTTGGGCGCGGCCCATGAGCTCGGTCACGCCAGCCAGGCTGCTGACGCGGGTGGCTTTGATGAACAGGGGGTCACGGCTGAGGTCGCGTGCGACTTCGGGGTCATCGGTAGGGCGGATGCCCAATGAGGGCAGGCCTCGGCCGGTGAAGCTCATGTCGGGTGCGAGCAGGTTCATGGTGAACAGGCTCAGGCGTTGGTACCAGGGCATGCTCTGCGCGCCCCACACTGCGGGGGCCTTGAGGATGAGTTGGTCGGCGGCCAGGCCTGGGGATTCGCTGGCGGCCACCAGCACGACCGCACCTCCCATGCTTTCGCCCACCACCGTCAGGGGCAGCCCAGGGTGACGCTCGCGCAGTTGGGCTGCGATGTATCGCAGGTCGGCCAGCAGCGCTTCAGAGCCGGGCCAGATGCCCGCTTGGGGGTTGGCGCCAAAGCCGCGTTGGTCATAGGCGTACACCGTGGCTTGCAGTTCGGCCACCAGATGCTGGGCCAGGGGTTCAAAGGCTTTGCTGTAGTCGTTGAAGCCATGCACGCCCAGCACGATTTGCCGGGGTTGAGGGCTGGCCCAGACGCGGGCGGACAGGCTGATGCCACTTGGCAAGTGGAAGGGGACGGGGCTGGCAGACACCGGGTGGGCGACGACGATTTGGTCGGGCTCGACCGGCGCTGGGGCTTGTGCTGCGGGCGCCGAGCAGGTGGTCAGCAGTGCCATGAGACCTGTGATCAGGCAACGCTGGGCCAGTGTGCAGACGCTCAGAGGTTTGGACGCTGCTGCGGCAGGCATGTTCAAAGGGGCGAGCGGTAGGAGGCGGCCATGCGCTGGATTTCGGCTTGAACCTGTTCACGCAAGCGCGGTGGGCCCACGACCTCGACTTCGGCACCGAAGCGCAGGATGTCGCCCATCAGCTCGCGTTCATCCGAGTAGGGCAGCACCAGTTCGTAACGCCCGTCGGGCAGGGTTTGGCTTTTTTGTTGGGGGTGCCAAATTTCTTGCGCCACCCAGGGCGCGCGGGCTGCCGAAAACCGCAGTTGCGCCCAGGCTTTGGGGCTGCCAGCAAAGATGCCGTAACCCCCATTGAGTTGCTCTCGCATGGCGAGCAGATCCATGTCCTTGGCCGCTTTGTCCAGCAAGGTGGCGCCTTGGATGGCGTCGATCGAAAAACTTCTGACGCCGCCGCGCAAGTGGCACCAGGCGTCGACGTACCAGTTGTCGCGGTAGTGGACCAGTTGCTGGGGCGAGATGTCGCGCAGCACGGTTTCGCCGTTTTGCCGGTTCAGGTGCGCGATGTGGACTTGTTTGCGCTCGAGCGTGGCTTTGGCCAGCGTTTCAAAGCTGGTCAGTGGCAGGTGGCGTTTGCCCGCATGCACTGCCCTTACCCGCTGGGTCAGGGTGGCGGCATCCAGTCCCTGGCTGGCCAACATGTCGTCGAGTCGCTTTTGAAAGGGCTTGAGCTTGGGGCCGAGCAGGCCGGGTTCGAGCTGCACGATCATGCTCTGAATGGTCATGAGGGCCAGCATTTCGTCTTGGCTGAACCACAGCCCCGGCAGTTCGGTGCTGTCCGACTTTTCCAGCCGGTAGCCGCCAAGGTCGCGGTCAAAAACGATGGGCGTGTGCAGCTGGTCCCTCAGTTTGGCAATGTCACGCTTGAAGGTGGCCAGAGAGATTTCGAGCTGGGCCATGATGTCTGCGCGTGACATGGCCCTGCGACCGCTCAGCAGGGTTTTGTATTGGTAGAGGCGGTTGATTTCGGACATGAAAAACCACGGCGTGTTGCATGCATTGCCCGTGTCAGGGGCCCGCCTCAACCCTCTGCACGCAACTCCACCCGGCGGATTTTCCCGGAAATGGTTTTGGGCAAGGTGTCTCTGAATTCAATCTCTCGCGGGTATTTGTAGGGCGCTGTTTGTTCTTTGACGAAGTTTTGCAATTCGAGGGCCAGTGCATCCGAGGGCGTGTAGCCTTTGGCCAAGATGACAAAGGCCTTGACGATTTCGCCGCGCAGTTCGTCGGGCTTGCCCACCACCGCTGCTTCGGCCACAGCCGGATGTTCGATGAGGGTGGACTCCACCTCAAAGGGGCTGATGCGGTAGCTGGACGAAGAGATGATGTCGTCCGATCGGCCGACAAACCAGATGTAGCCATCTTCGTCACGTTTGGCGGTGTCACCGGTGTAGTACCAGCCATGACGGAACGCTTTGGCCGTGGTTTCGGGGTCGCCGTAATAGCCGCGAAACAAGCCGGGTGGGTAGGGGTCGGTGATCTTGACGGCAATGTGCCCGACTTCGTGATCGGGCATGACGCGGCCTTCGTCGTCGATCACGTCGATATGCAGACCGGGACACGGTTTGCCCATGGAGCCGGGTCGAATGGGCATGCCGGGGAAGTTGGCCACGATGTTGATGGTTTCGGTTTGGCCGTAGCCGTCATAGATGTCGCAACCTGTGGCGATTTTCCAGGCCCGCATGGCTTCAGGGTTGAGCGGTTCACCCGCACCAAAACAGTGACGCAGCGAGCTGAAGTCAGCACCCGACAAGTCGGCTTTGGCCATGACGCGGTAGATGGTGGGGGGCGCACAAAAGGTGGTGACCTTGTGCTTTTGAATGATGTCGAGGTGAATTTGCAGGTCAAAGCCTTCACCGTCATACAAAACAATGGTGGCGCCTGCCGTCAGTGGCGGGTACAGCAGTCCCCACGCTGCTTTGGCCCAACCGGTGTCGGTCAGGGTCCAGTGCACATCGCTTTCGCGCAGGTCTTGCCAGTATCGCCCGGTGATCGAATGGGCCAGGGCATAGGCATGGTCTCTTTCGACCATTTTGGGCAGTGAGGTGGTGCCGGATGTGAAATAGATCAGCATCGTTTCATCAGACCGGGTGGGGGTCAGGCTCTGACGGTCGATGTGGGGCGCCTGTGCCGCACACATGCGCTCAAAGTTCAGCCAGCCGGGGCGGTTTTCGCCGACCAGGATCTTGTGCTGCAGCGAGGGGCACTCTGATGCGATGGCCTCGATGGCCTGGGCATGTGTGGGTCCCACCACAACCACACTGGCTTTGGAGCGGTTGATCCTGTACTCCAGGTCTTTGGCCTTGAGTTGGTTGGTGCCCGGCATCGCAATGGCGCCAATTTTGGTGCAACCGAGCAACACAAAATACCACTGAGGGGTGCGTGGCAACACCACCATGACCGAGTCGCCTTTGCGCACGCCCGCGTTGAGCAGGGCGTTGGCAAAACGGTTCGATTCGCGCTCCAGGTCGCTGTAGTGGTAGTGCGTGATCTGCTGACCGGTGCGGTCAATCGCGATCAAGGCCAATTTGTCGTTTTCCTGGGCCCTGCGGTCAACGACGTCAAAGCCGAAATTGAAAAACTCGGGCACCGTGTAGGAAAAATCAGCGCGAGCTGCCTCGTAGTCAAACGCAGGAAATGGGGTTTTCATGACATCAAACTTGGCTGGGGAGTTGGTCGAGGGATTTTTCGCGTGCACGCAAAATCAGCAAGGCCACAACGCCGCTGGCGATGAGCCACATCGAGACGTGAATGGCTTTTTGAGAAATGGCGTAGGTCACGCTGGAATAGGTCAACCATGCGCAAACGGCGCAAAAAATCAGCGGCAACACAGGGTAGAGCGGCACCTTGAAGGGGCGCGTGGTGTGCGGATCGGTTTGCCTCAACCACAGCAAAGCCAGCCCCACCATGAACAGGAAACCCCAGAACACGGGGGCGGTGAATTCCACCATGGCAGAAAAGCCGTCGGCTTCTTGGGTACCCAAGGCAATCAGGCCAATGCTGATCAGGGCCTGCAGGAGCAAAGCTTGTTTGGGGCTGCCGATGTCAATTTGCCATTGCCCCAGTTTGCGCAGTGCTTTCCAGTCGCTGCCGACCGCAAAGTTGGTGCGCGCGCCAACAAACATGGTGGCGTTGATGCTGGTCAAGGCGGCAATGGCCACAAACAAGCCCAAGGCTTTTTGCGCCCAAGGCCCAAAGGCCAGGCCCAGCAAATCGCCGGCAGCGGTTTTGCTTTGGCTCAGGCCGCTCAAGCCCAGGCCCAACAGCAGAGCTGTGTTGACCAACAGGTAAATGACCGTCAAGGTGAGCATGCTGGCCAAGATGACCCAGACCATGGTGCGGGGTCCGCCCTTCAATTCAGCCGAGATGTAGGCGGATTCGTTCCAGCCACCAAAAGTGAGCAAGACGAAGACCAAACACAGTCCCCACTGCGCTGGTGCAGGGGCTTGTGCAAACCATTGGATGGCGCCGGAGGCCGGGGCATCGACCCAAAATCCTGCAATGACAACCGCCAACAGACCCGCAATTTCGGTCAAGGTCAACCAGGTCTGCATGCGCGAAGAGGCATGAATACCGGCCAGGTTGACCAAGGTGAGGGCCACCACAATGATGAAGGCCCAGATGGCACTGGAGTAGGCCCCCAGATTCACCAACGTGGACATGTAATCGCCAAAAACAAAGGCCAGCAAGGCGATGGAGCCTGTGTTGATGATCGTGGCGCGTGACCAACCGTAAATGAAAGAAAGGTTGCGCCCAAACGCCCTGTGCAAGAAGTGGTAGTCACCCCCGGCATTGGGGTAAGCCGTGCACAGCTCTGCGTAGCACAGGGCGCCCACGATGGAGATCAGGGCCCCTGCCAGCCAGAGCACCAGAGCCCAGCCAGCGTCACCACTGATGCCGGCAACCAGTGAAGGGGTTTTGAAAATGCCAGCGCCAATCACGATGCCCACAATCAGCGCCACGGCTGAAAGGGGGTGCAACAAACGGAGCGTCTTGGCGGGGGCGGAACTGTCGGGTTTCATCGGGTTCGTCCAACTCGGTGGTTTTTGTGGAATGTGTCTCAGGGCCGGGTGATTTCGACCGGTGTGTGCATGAAGTCAGAGACCACACTGCCGGTGATGCGGCGACCTTCGACCTTGCCAGTGAAGGCGTGCACCTTGCGGTCCTGGGTGATGAATTGGAACTTGATCTCATCGCCTCGCAACCTCGCGCCCAGCATGGCAAGGGTTTGGCTGCCGCGGGTCAGTGTTCCGCCGATGTTTTGGAAGGATTGACTCAAGCTCATGCGCATGGGCCCACCCTCCATTCCGGTCATCACCCAAGCGCCTTCAACTTGCGCAGGGACCACCCAGAAGTAGCCTTGCGAGTGTTGGTAGGACATGGTTTCGTCGGGCTCCCAGTCCCCCATCGTGAAAGCGTGCGAGACCACCCGCGTGCCAGGTTTCATTTTGAGCAACTGGGGGCGAAGCTTCAAATTCAGGTGCGGCATCAGGTACAGGGTGACCACTGTGGCAGAAGAGAAGTCTTCCTGGAAGATGTCCCCCGTGATGATCCGCACTTTGTCGCTCATGCCCGCTTCGGCCACTTTGCGCCGTGCAAATTGGGCCATGTCGGGGTTGAACTCGATGCCCACGGATTGCGCACCATATTTGCGTGCAGCGGTGATGGCGATGATGCCGTCGCCTGCGCCCAAATCAAACAACCGGTCTTGTTCGGTGACTTTGGCCGCCGAGAGCATTTTGTCGATCAGGCCTTCAGGGGTAGGGATCCAGATCACGTCTTTGCCGGCTTGACCGCGCACGGGCTCATAAGCCGTTGTGGCGGCTTTGGGGCTGGCGGTGTTGGTGGCGGGTGCGGTGGTGGTGCTGGAGCAGGCCACATTCAGCCAGCTGGTCATCAGGATGGGCAACAAAACACGGGATAACTTCATGATCGATTCCTTATGAGATGCGTTGGGTTTGGCCATGCAGATCTGAGCAGGGGAAGCCCCTGGGTCAAAGCACTAGATTAATCTGTCTTTGCATTAATTTTTGATGAACGGTTATTTTTTATGGCCCCATCAGTGTTTACCCTTGATTTGATCGACAGGGCCGATGGATGCACGCGCTCAGGCTGGGTGATGCTTGGAGAAACGCGATTTCAATAACATGAAAAGCGGTCAGCATCCATCGTCAAATTCCCTGTCCATGACCAGAAAAACAACTTGCACGGGTGACGCCGTCGGGAATTGAATCTCAATGGCGCTTGTAGAATCGGCGCCGTTCCAAAGTGGACAAGTGGATTTGCTGTTTCTGTTGACATGGATGGCAAGGCGTTGAATTTTTAAACGAGTTGAAAGTGCTGGTTTGATTGCCAGTCAAAACGTAGACATGACCCATCCCTTACCCAGCCAATCCCGCAATCCCTGGAGTTTCTTGCCATTTGCGCTGACGATATTCACCAGCGCGTTTTTGCTGTTTCAGGTGCAGCCCCTGCTGAGCAAACAAATCCTGCCGTGGTTTGGCGGCAGTCCCGCCGTGTGGACCACGGCCATGCTGTTTTTTCAAACCCTGTTGTGCTTGGGCTACCTGTATGCCCATGCCTTGGCCGCTTTGCCCTCCCGCCAAACCCAGGCGCGTATCCATGTGGTCTTGTTGGTCGCAGCAGCCTTGCTGGCGGCCAGAGTATTGCCGGGTGCGGAGCTTCGTCCTGAATCACCGGATTCGCCAGTTTTTCAAGTGCTGCTGATTTTGGGCGCAAGTGTGGGCTTGCCCTATTTTTGTTTGGCGACCACCGGGCCCTTGGTTCAGCATTGGTTCACCAGCACGGCGCACGCTTCATCGGTTTTCCGTTTGTATGCTTTGTCCAATGTGGGCTCGTTCCTCGCACTCTTGTCTTTCCCCTATGTTCTGGAGCCTTGGCTGGAGCAGCAGGAAATGGGTCGCCTTTGGACCGCTGGCTTTTGGGTGTTTGCCTTGTTGTGTTTGCCGTTGGCTTTGGGCGCGTGGCAAAACAAGCCTGCTCTTGGCGCAGCCCGCACGGATGCGGCAGAAGGTGGGACAGCCTCAACGGGGGACGCGGTCAGCACGCTCAAACCCTCGCTGTTACAGCGCCTGTCCTGGGTGGCTTTGCCGGCATTGGCGTCATTGGTTTTCATTGCGACCACCGACCAGATCAGCCACGATGTGGCCCCCGAGCCCAGGCTGTGGATTTCGACGCTGGGTTTGTACCTGGTCACTTTCATCCTGACTTTTGACCATCCGCGTTGGTACCGCCCGAAGTTGTTTGCGTTCCTGACGCTGGTGTTGCTGTTGACCGCATCGGGCTTGAACGACATACCGCGTTGGCTCGGTATCCAGTGGGACTATGGCGTCAATGAGGTGCGTTGGTCACATTACGCCTTGCTGTTCGTGGTGTGCATGCTGTGCCATGGCGAGTTGTACCGCCGCAGGCCGGTGGATACGCGTCGCTTGACCGAGTTCTACCTGTGCATGTCGATTGGGGGAGCCTTCGGCGGCTTGTTTGTGACCCTCGTGGCCACCCAGTTCTTTGACGACTACCACGAGTGGTTGTTGGCACTGGTGCTGGTGGCTTTGTTGGCTTGCCATGTCTTGTTCCGCTTTGGGGACAAGTCCCATGGCCGTGCACGTCATGCCGCAGGTGCCGTGACGGCGGTGGTCATGGTGGTGTTGCTCTATGCCATGCAAAACCCCTGGTCCTGGCGTGAGGTCCGCAAGGAAGACCGTACCGAAGTTTTGCTGGACCAGGTGCGAAATTTCTATGGCACCGTGTCGGTGAAAGAGCGACGCTTTGTGAACGAGCCCGAGCGCGATGACCGGGTGTTTTTCAGTGGCAACGTGACCCATGGACAGCAGTTTTTGTCGGATGCGCTGCGCCATGTGCCGACCACCTATTACGCGCGCGACAGTGGCATCGGCGAGACCTTGCAGTGGGCGATGGATCAAAAACCCTCGCTGTCAGTGGCCTTGATTGGTTTGGGCGCAGGCTCCTTGGCCAATTACGCGCGCCAAGCCGATGCCTATGACTTTTATGAGATCAACCCTGCGGCCGTTCAGTTCGCGCAGAAATGGTTTGACAACTTGTCGACCTGCAAAGCGGCTGAGCAAAACATTTTGTTGGGCGATGCCCGCTTGCGCATGGAGCAGCTGCCCAAAGACAAGTTGTATGACGTGATTGTCCTGGACGCTTTCACGGGCGGATCGGTGCCCATCCATTTGTTGACCCGTGAGGCGTTCAAGATTTACCGCGACCACCTCAAGCCCGATGGTCACATCGCGATCAACATCACGAATGCTTATCTGAATCTCTACCCCATTGTGAAAGCCCAAGCCGAGGTTTTGGGCATGGCCTACCGGCACAAATACCAAGCCGTGGACGAGGTGCGCAATGTGAGACGGAACCTGCACTTCATCATGACGCATGACCAGGCTTATCTGAAAGCCTACCCCTCGGTCAATCGTGAAGTCCGGGACGAGCAAGGCCGTTTCCTGAAAAACGAACCTTATGACCAACCGGGCTTGAGGCTGTGGACAGACCAGTTCAGCAGCATTGCGCCGATTGTCCGCTGAGGTTTGGACTCGGGACAAACCCTGATTTTTGGTGTAATTGCTTATGAAATGTAAGTATTCGGCGATTTTTCATTTGGTTGATTGACCATGCTCGCGTACCATCAAACCGTTTTCAATCCCATCTAAAACCAGGAGACAACCATGATGAAATCTCGTCGTCAAGCCCTCATTCAGGGTGCCAGCGCGGCAGCCGCGCTGGGCTTGGGCCATTTGCCCGCATTTGCACAGGCGATTCCGGACACCTTGAGGATCGTGGTCGGTTTCCCGCCCGGTGGTACCACCGACGCTTTTGCGCGCCGCATTGGCGAGAAGCTGCGCGGCGTTTATGCCACCAACATCATCGTCGAGAACCGTCCAGGTGCAGGTGGCCAAATTGGCGTGTCGACTTTGAAAGCCGCAGCAGGCGACGGGGCCACTATGTTGTACACGCCAGCGTCCATGTTGACGGTGTACCCACACTCTTACTCCAAGCTGCCTTATTCCCAGGCGGATGTGGCGCCTATCAGCATTGGCCATGCCACTGACCACGCTTTCGTTGTCGGGCCAGCGGTACCTGCCGAAGTGACCAATTTGCGCCAGTATGTGGCTTGGGCCAAGGCCAATCCTGGCAAAGCCACGGTGGGTAATCCTGGTGCCGGTTCCATGCCGCATTTGCTGGCGGGACGTTTTGCGCAAATTGCTGACATTCAATCTTTGAATGTGCCTTTTGCAGGCTCCGGCCCAGGCGTGCCTCAGGTTTTGGGTGGCCAAATCACCTCCATGTCATCACCTCTCGGTGACTGGATTCAGCACCACGCGAATGGCCGTGCACGCATTTTGGCGACGTCGGGTCCGAACCGGTCCACTTTTGTCCCCAACGTGCCGACCTACAGAGAGCAAGGTTTTGACGAATTGGTCATGCGTGAGTGGTTTGGTTTCTTTTTGCCTGCCACCGCCCCTGCCGCCATCCGTGACCGGGCTTCGAACTTGCTGCGCGCTGCATTGACCCAGCCCGATGTGGCGGAAGCGGTGGCGCCTCTGGGTGTGCAAGTGACGCCCACCACCCAAGAGCAGTTTGCCGAGCGCCTGAGGGCTGACACCGAGTTTGCCGGCCGCTTGGTCAAGGCTTTGGGTTTCCGTGCTGACTCCTGATTCTGGACAGACGGGCGCCTGAAACTTTCAGGCCAATGGGGGCGCTTGTGTCAAGCGCCCCTTTTTTATGGTGCCGGGGTGTTGTGACCAGCCAGGGCCTCTGGCGTGCCTTGCCTTTGCAGTTGATCACGCGCTTTGTCGAGCCAGGTCTGCAAGGCTTGCAGTTGGTCTTTTTGACTGAATGAGCAACTTTCTTCGGTGAACAGGGCACCCGACTCCATGCGGTCGAGCAAGCCGTGGAGCACTTCGCCATACCGGGGTGGCAAGGGCAGTTGGGCCGCCGCGTGGCGCCAAGCGCGTGCCAGATGGGCAGTGGATGCATCGCCCCGCTGGCATTGCAGCAGGGTCTGCGTCATGTTCTCCAGGGGGCTTGCAGAGTTGGTCATCATGGTGGGTCGGTGTGATGTCTGGGGATTTCGAGGTGACAATCATGCCCCATGAAAGCTCCATCAATGAAACCCATGCGCCTGGAAGACATCTTGTTCAGTCAGGGCTTTGGGACCCGCCGGGTCTGTGCAGGACTGATTCAACAGGGGCATGTGCAGGTCAACGGTGAAACCATTGTGGACGCGGGGCAATGGTTTGATTTGGAAGACCTGCGGTTTCAGGTTCAGGGTCAAGAGTGGCCTTTTGCGGCCCAGGCCTATGTGATGCTGAACAAGCCTGCAGGCACCGAGTGTTCTCAAAAGCCCTCGACCTGGCCCAGCATTTACACCTTGTTGCCCGCGCCATTGCGCCAGCGCCCCCAAAAAGCGGCGGTGCAGGGGGTGCAGGCGGTGGGCCGACTGGACCAGGACACCACGGGCCTGTTGTTGTTGACCGATGACGGCAAGTTCATCCACAAAATGAGCTCGCCCAAGCACCATGTGCCCAAGGTGTATGGAGTCACCACCAAGCACCCGGTGACTTCCGACATGGTGGCCCGCTTGTTGTCGGGGGTGGTGCTCGATGACGACCCTCGACCTGTGAAAGCTGCGGCTTGCGAAGCGGTCGGAGATTTGCACCTGAAACTCACTCTGACCGAAGGCAAGTACCACCAGGTCAAACGCATGTTGGCAGCGGTGGGCAACCGGGTGGAGGCTTTGCACCGTTCGCAGATCGGGGGGCTGGTGTTGAGCGACTTGGCGCCAGGGCAATGGCGCTGGTTGAGCGAGCAGGATTTGGCCCTGCTCAAGCCCTGAGGCGGTGCAAGAATTCGGTGATGGCTTGCGTGACCACCAAGGTTTGGTCTCGGTGGGGTGAGTGGCCACAAGCGGGCAGTTGCAGCCGCTGCGTCTGTGGCGCTTGGGCCGCGATGTCGTCGATTTGGGCCATCGAGCCATAGGGGTCATCGACGCCCTGAATGGCCAACAAAGGCGCTTTGATGCGGGACAAGTCCTGCCGGATGTCAAATGAACGGAAGGCTTCACTGAGCCAGACATCGTTCCATTGCCAAAACGCGCAGTCGACGTCGGCGTGGTAAGGGGCCAAGCGATCGCGCAGGGTGCCCTTTTCAAAAGCTTCGCGGGCCAAGGTGATGGCTTGCAGGGACAGGTCTTCGACCATGACATGCGGTGCCATGACGATGCAGGCATGCACGTCGACATGGGCTGCGTGCAGCAAGGCGATGGTGCCCCCGTCCGAGTGTCCCAACAGCACCGGTTTTTCAATGCCCAGTTGGCGCAGCAATTCGGGCAGAACCACCAGCGCTTCGCGGTGCATGTAGTCCGGCTGCAAGCGCCCCGATCTTTGGTGCCCTCGCTGCATGGCAGGGCCGCGCACGTCAGGCACCGGGTCCGATTGGCCGTAGCCTTGGCGCGAATAAACCAGGCCAGCCCAGCCGAGTTGTTGGCACAAGGTGAGGGGCCAGTCACGCCACATGCGCACACTGCCCAAGCCTTCGTGCAAGAAGACCAAAGTGGGTGAAGACGGGTCAAGCGAAGCTGCAATCGATTGAGTCTCCAGCAGAACACCATGGACCGTGGTGGTTTGGGTGATGGGTTGCAGCATCGGAATTCTTTCAAAGAGAGCGTCAGATGGGGCGGATTTTGAAGGTTTTGGGTCACAGGTCGCCGATGCACCTGCAACACAGTCAAGCGTTTTCAGCTGTTAAGCTTTATGCCATGAAGTTGTTGATTGAGTCATTTTGGCGTGCCGGCGTCTATTGCCTCCATCCCCGTGTCATGGTCTTGTCGATCGCGCCTTTGGTGCTGATGGTGGCCTTGTCCTGGGTGCTGGGCTATTTGTATTGGGATGTGGCCATCACGCAAGTGCGCGCCTGGCTCGATGCATCGAGTGGTCTGGACACGGTTTGGCGCTGGTTGGAGGGCGTCGGGCTGCCTGATTTGAAAACGGTCGTGGCGCCTTTGGCCGTTATTTTTTTGGTGACGCCGCTGGTGGTCGTGGTGTGTTTGTTGTTGGTGTCCTTGTTGATGACACCTGCACTCACCCGCATGGTTGCCCGCCGGCGTTTTGAAGGGCTTGCCCAGAAAAAAGGGGGCAGTTTTCTGGCCGGTCTGGGCTGGGCTTTGTGGTCCATGTTGTTGGCCTTGGGCGCGCTCTTGGTCACATTGCCCATGTGGTTGGTGCCACCCTTGGCCATGGTGTTGCCAGCGCTGATTTGGGGCTGGCTCACCTACCGCATCATGGCCTTTGATGTGTTGGCTGAGTTCGCCAGCGCGCCAGAGCGGCAGGCGCTGTTGTCGCGTCACCGCATGGGTTTTTTGGCCATGGGCGTGATCTCGGGTGTGATGGGGGCTGCGCCCAGTTTGGTCTGGGCTTCGGGCGCTTTGTTTGCAGCGGCTTTCGTGATTTTGGTGCCCTTGGCCATCTGGATTTACACCCTGGTTTTTGCTTTTGCGTCCTTGTGGTTTGCGCATTTTGCGTTGAGCGCTTTGCACGCCATGCGTCAAGAGCCTCATGCCCCAGGGATGGACCCCTTGCAGCCAGCCAAGCCCGTTTCGCCCCACACGGACGCCAGATTGGCGGCGGCCACGGGGCCGGTACAAGGTTTGGCGGGCAACCCCAAAAACGACGTGACGGATGTCGATCCGCGCGAGAGCCGTTGAATTGCTTTTTTTCTTTTGAACACCATGACCCCTTCTTTTGGCCTGATCGTCATTGGCGACGAAATCATGACCGGCAAGCGCCAGGACAAACACCTGCCCAAAGTCATCGAGTTGATGAGCGCCCGCGGCTTGAGCTTGAGTTGGGCCGAATACATCGGGGACTCACCCGAGCGCATCACGGCGACCCTGCAAAGGGCTTTTCGGTTGGCGGACGTGGTGTTCAGTTGCGGCGGTATTGGGGCCACACCGGATGACCATACCCGTCAATGTGCCGGACGTGCCTTGGAGGTGCCCTTGGTCCTGCATCCCGAAGCCAAGGCCTTGATTCAAGAGCGGATGCAGGACACGGCCAAAGAGCAGGGCGTGCCTTATGAGCCCGAGCGGCCAGACAACATCCATCGCCTCAATATGGGTGTGTTTCCTCAGGGTGCGACCATCATCCGCAACCCCTACAACAAGATCCCCGGCTTCAGTTGCCAAGGGCAGAGTCAGGGCGTGGTGCATTTTGTGCCGGGTTTTCCGGTCATGGCCTGGCCCATGATCGAATCGGTTCTGGATGCCCATTACAGCCAGTACTTTCTTCAAAATGCCTATGTCGAAAAGTCAGTGATCATCCTGGGCGCCATGGAAGCGACCCTGACCCCATTGATGGAATCCATCGAGTCCGCGCATCCCGGTGTCAAAGTGTTCAGTTTGCCCAGCGTGGACCACCCGCAGTGGGGTCGGCACATCGAGCTGGGCGTCAAAGGGGCACCCGACGCGGCAGAAATGGCCTACCGCGATCTGCGACAAGGCCTGACGGCTTTTGCGCTGCAATATGGCCCCGAATTGGTGCGATGACGAAATATGCACTTAAATGGTGCAATAATGCACCATTTAAGTGATTTCTGAGAGGCTCGCGGCGGTGGGCGATGGGCTCACAGAGGCCTCTTGCTGGCCCTGCAGGAGGGGTGCTGTTCCGATGGGGTCTTTTTTACAAGGGCGAAGCCTGAACAGCGCCTGCTCAAGGCACAATCTCGGTCTGTTCGGGCGGGCTCCAATGTGTCAAGTTGGCACAGAAACTGCAAGACCTGTGCGTTAACTTTTCAATCCCTTTATATCCAGGAGAATTTGATGGCCAAGACCGTCGCAGATGTGATGAACATGGTGAAAGAAAACGAAGTCAAGTTCGTTGATTTCCGCTTCACCGATACCCGTGGCAAGTGGCAGCACATCACGGTGCCCGTGTCACAGTTTGACGAGAGCAAGTTCGAAGACGGTCAAGCCTTTGACGGTTCTTCCATCGCGGGTTGGAAAGGCATCGAAGCCTCTGACATGTTGTTGATCCCGGATGCCAGCAGCGCAATCATCGATCCTTTCTTTGAAGAAGTCACCTTGGTCTTGATCTGCGATGTGATCGAGCCCACCGACGGCAAGGCCTACGAGCGCGATCCCCGTTCGATCGCCAAACGCGCCGAAACCTACCTCAAGCAATCGGGCTTGGGCGACACCGCCTACTTCGGTCCCGAGCCAGAATTCTTCTTGTTTGACGAAGTGCGCTGGAGCACCGAGCCCAACAACACTTTCTATTCGATCGACGAAGCCGAAGCGCCCTGGAACAGCGGCTCCAAAATCGACGGCGGCAACAAGGGCCACCGCAACCGTGTCAAGGGCGGCTACTTCCCCGTGCCGCCCGTGGACAGCACGCACGACATGCGCAGCGAGATGTCCCTGATCCTCGAATCCGTGGGCATCCCGGTCGAAGTCCACCACCACGAAGTCGCTGGCGCTGGCCAGTGCGAAATCGGCACCAAGTTCTCCACTTTGGTGGAGCGCGCCGACTGGACCCTGCTGCAAAAGTACGTGATCCACAACGTGGCCAATGCCTACGGCAAAACTGCCACTTTCATGCCCAAGCCCTACGCGGGCGACAACGGCTCCGGCATGCACGTTCACCAGTCCATCTGGAAAGACGGCAAGAACCTCTTCGCAGGCAATGGCTATGCCGGTTTGTCCGAGTTCGCGCTGTACTACATCGGCGGCATCATCAAGCACGCCCGTGCCCTGAACGCCATCACCAACCCCGGCACCAACAGCTACAAGCGTTTGGTCCCGCACTTCGAAGCTCCGGTCAAGCTGGCTTACTCGGCCAAGAACCGCTCGGCTTCGATCCGCATCCCCAACGTCGCGTCCGACAAGGCCCGTCGTGTGGAAGCCCGCTTCCCCGATCCACTGTGCAACCCCTACCTCGGTTTTGCGGCCCTCTTGATGGCGGGTCTGGACGGTATCGAGAATAAGATCCACCCCGGCGAAGCAGCCACCAAGGACCTGTACCACCTGCCCCCAGAGGAAGACAAACTGGTGCCGACCGTTTGCTCCAGCCTGGACCAGGCCCTCGAAGCCCTGAATGCCGACCGCGCTTTCCTGACCAAAGGTGGCGTGTTCACGGATGCCTGGATCGATGCGTACATCGAACTCAAGATGCAGGAAGTCACACGCAGCCGTGTGGAAGTCTCGCCTGTTGAGTACGACATGTACTACTCGCTGTAAATGGCATGGACAGATTGCACAGTTCAGTGCAACTGAAAAAGGACGGCCTTGGCCGTCCTTTTTTTCTGGTTCAATGTGGTTTTGGTTTTCCCTTGTCGGTTTGCACCGGAGTCCAATGATGGTCAAGTGTCGACAGCTTCAACACAGACTTTCGTCTTGCGCCTGGGCGGCGCTGTTGCTCGGTGCTGGCATGAGCTGGCTTCAGACGGCCTCGGCTCAAGAGGTGGTCTACCGCTGTGGGAACGAATACACCAACGCCCCCAGAGACATTCAGCTGTGCGAGCGCATGGCTGCGCAGGCGGTCACGGTCATTACCGGAACGCGACCCGCTCCTGCGCGTGTCATCGCACCAGCGACCAACCCGGTAGGTGAAGCCCGCAGCACGGTGGAGCCCCCGCGTGGACAAAATCCGCAACAAGTCGAGCGGGATCTGCAGGCCCGCACCATTGTGAGTCATGAGCTGGACAAAGCCCGCCAGCAACTCACCTTGCTGGTGCAAGAGTACAACGATGGGGAGCCGGTCAAATGGGCCTCCGAGAGCCGTCACCACCAAAGGTACCTGGACCGTGTGGCTTCGCTCAAGTCTGCGATAGAGCGCACACAACGCGACATTGACAGCTTGCAAAGGGAGCTTGACCGTCGCCCGGTGGTGGCTGGCACGCGAACACCATGAACCGATTAGCCCGCTTTCAGGCCTTTGATTTGCTGGCCACCCCCGTCGCCGTGATGCAAGGGCAAGGGCGCATCCGCTTTGTCAATGCGGCCTTGGAAGATGCCTTGGGCCTGTCCCGGCGCTCCTTGCACGACATGCATTTGCCGGACTATTTTGTCGACCCTCAACCGTTGATGACGGCCTTGGTTGGCGCTCAGTCCAACGAGTTTGCGGCTTTGCGCTACGAAGCGCAATTGCGCCGCCTGCACCACGAAGACACCTTGCCTGTGCATGTCATCGTGGCCCCTTCGGACGAGCCCGACGAGGTGATTGTGGAGTTGTTGCCGGTTGAGCAGCAAACCCGTCAAGAGCGCGAGGAGCGCCTGCTGGACCAGGCCCAAGCCAACAAGGAGTTGATCCGCAATTTGGCGCACGAGATCAAGAATCCGCTGGGCGGCATTCGCGGCTCGGCCCAGCTGCTGGAGATGGAACTCGACAACAAGGACTTGACCGAATACACCCAGGTCATCATCCATGAGGCAGATCGATTGCAAACCTTGGTGGATCGTCTGTTGGCGCCACACCGCCGTCCGCATGTGGTGGGCGATGTCAACATCCACGAGGTCTGTGAACGGGTGCGGAGCTTGATCCTGGCCGAGTTCCCGCGGGGCCTGAAAGTCGTGCGTGACTACGATATTTCGATTCCCGAGTTTCGCGGCGACCGCGAACAGCTGATCCAGGCCGTGCTCAACATTGCACACAACGCGGCTCAGGCGCTGCAAGACCGGATTGTCATTGGGGATGCTCAGATCAACTTGCGCACCCGAATCACCCGGCAGGTCACGTTTGGCAAGCAGCGCTACCGCCTGGCATTGGAATTGCATGTGATGGACAACGGGCCTGGTGTTCCAGACTCGATCAAGGACCGGATCTTTTTCCCGCTCATCTCGGGGCGTGAAGGGGGGTCTGGCTTGGGGCTGACATTGGCACAGACTTTTGTGCAACAGCACCACGGCATGATCGAGTGTGACAGCGAGCCCGGCCGTACGGATTTCAAGATTTTGATTCCGTTGCCCTGACCGCACATGAGTGTGACCAAAGAAAGCACCGCGTTGATGAAGCCGATCTGGATCGTAGACGATGACCAATCCATCCGCTTTGTGCTTGAAAAAGCACTGTTGCGTGAAGGCTTGCCCACCCGCAGCTTCACCAACCCGCGGGAGGTCATGAAAGCCCTGGAGGCAGAAATCGAAGGCCCCCAGGTGTTGGTCAGCGACATCCGCATGCCCGGTGGTTCTGGCCTGGATTTGCTTGCCACCATCAAGGAACGCATGCCTGGTTTGCCGGTCATCATCATGACCGCCTTTTCCGACCTGGACAGCGCGGTCTCGGCCTTTTCAAGCGGTGCATTCGAGTACCTCCCCAAGCCCTTTGATTTGCCCAAGGCGATCGAGCTGATCCGCCGCGCCGTGGGGGAGAGTCAGCGCGAAGACGTGGCCGAAGAGAAGATGGCCGATGCGCCCGAGATGCTGGGACAGGCCCCTGCCATGCAGGATGTTTTCAGGGGCATTGGACGCCTGGCGCAAAGCCATGTGACGGTGCTGATCACAGGCGAGTCGGGTTCGGGCAAAGAACTGGTGGCACATGCGCTGCACAAACACTCACCGCGTGCCCAACAGCCTTTTGTGGCCATCAACACGGCGGCCATCCCCAAGGACTTGCTCGAAAGCGAGCTCTTTGGCCATGAACGCGGGGCCTTCACCGGGGCGCAGGCTTCGCGTCGGGGGCGCTTTGAGCAGGCCGATGGCGGCACGCTGTTTCTGGACGAGATCGGCGACATGCCCTTCGATCTTCAAACCCGCTTGTTGCGCGTGTTGTCCGATGGTCATTTTTACCGCGTGGGCGGACACAGCGCCGTCAAAGCCAATGTGCGCGTCATCGCAGCGACCCACCAGGACCTGGAGCAGCGCGTCAAGGAAGGCGCGTTCCGCGAAGACCTGTACCACCGCCTGAACGTCATCCGTTTGCGTCTGCCCGCCTTGCGCGAGCGGCGCGAAGACGTGCCCGCTTTGGCCCGCCACTTTCTGCAGCGCAGCGCCCAACAACTGGGCGTGGAGCCTAAACGCATGGACGATGCGGCGCTGGACCGACTGAGCCATTTCCAGTTTCCCGGCAATGTGCGTCAGCTGGAAAACATTTGCCACTGGCTCACGGTGATGGCGCCGACGCAGTTGATTGAAGTCAAGGACCTGCCGCCCGAAGTGCTGGACAGTGGCCCGGCTGCCGAATTGGCGCCGAACCTGCAGGCCCCTGATGCACCGTTCATGGCGGATGCCACCAGCCCCGCGCTGACCACGGCTGCACCGCATGTTCACGACATGGCCGTGTCTGCCGTGGCAGTGGGCGCGCTTGGCGGGGGTTGGGAGTCAGGCCTGGAACAAGAGGCTTTGGTGCTGCTCAATTCCGGCCGTACCGATGTCTGGGACGCGTTGACACAGCGCTTTGAAACCAGCCTGATCCAGGCCGCTTTGGCCACCACGCGCGGGCGCCGCATCGAGGCGGCACAAAAACTGGGCATTGGTCGCAACACCATCACCCGCAAAATCCAGGAGCTGGGCCTCGAAGATTGAGGCGCCGTGCTGGAGGATTCAGTGGGCCATTACGGCGCGGTCACAAGTCGGGTGTAATGTTCAATCGACCCAAGGGTCTTGGAGCACCACGTCGGTCACAGGGCGAGCCACGCAAGGCAAGACGTAAGCCTCGGCCAACTCCTCGGCGCTCAGGCCAGGCCAATCCATTTCATAGCGCACCTGGCCCGACACCAGCTTGCCGATGCAGGTGCGACATGTGCCCGAGCGGCAAGAGCTGGGCCACTGCAGGCCGCCTTGCTCCAGCGAGTCGAGCAAAGACTGCTCGCGCCAAGCATCAAAACTGCCACCGTCGGGTTCAATGCGGCCTTGTACAAAAGGAATTTCTGGGCTCATGGCCCCAGTTTAGCGGGGACGGATGGCTTCTCACACCGCCCGGTCATACCGTCGTGGCCCACTTGCTGCCCCGGTGTCAGGGCCACTTGGGGCACCGTGTCAAAATGAGCGAATGCACCGCTGGAGGTATTTTTGAATCCAAGCTCCCCCATGCCCAGGCCCAAAGGCCAGGCCGAAACTTGGCGGGGAGGCGTCATTTTGGCCATGGCTGCCATGGCTTTTTTGAGCTTCAGCGATGCCACCAGCAAATGGGTTATGGTCACGGTCACACCGCTGATGGTGCTGTGGTTTCGCTATGCCGTACAGGCCTTGGGCACCGCCTTGGTGCTGGCTCCGCGCCGGGGGCGCAGCATGTGGCGCACCCACAGCTGGCGCTGGCAATTGTTGCGCGGCTTGCTCATGGTGTCGTGCAGCGGCCTGGCTTTTTATTGTTTGCAGCGCATGCCGGTGGCCGAGTTCACGGCCACGGTGATGCTCACGCCCTTGGTGCTGACCGCTTTGGCCCGCTTTGTCATGAAAGAGCAGGTGTCGCTGCTGCGCTGGCTGATGGTCTTGGGCGGGCTGGTGGGGGCCTTGCTGGTCATCCGCCCCGGTGGACAGGTGGACGGCACGGTGGGCTGGATGGCGTTGACGGTGGTGGTGACTTATGCGGTTTTTCAGGCAGTGACCAGCCACATGACGCGCACCGAAGACCCGGCCGTGATGCAGTTGTACACGGGCTGGGTCGGTTGGGCGGTGAGCAGCGTGCTGGTGTTCAACGCGTGGGTCACGCCACAGGGTTGGGCGCAATGGGCTTTGCTGCTGCTGGTGGGTCTGGCGGCCACGGTGGGCCAGTACCTTTTGATTGTGGCTTTTTCCAAGGCACCGGCTTCTGTGGTGTCGCCGTTTCTCTACACCGGGGTGGCTTTTTCCACCTTGATCGGGTGGTGGATGTTTGACCACCTGCCCGATGCCTTGGCCTTCATGGGCATGGGCTTGGTGGTGCTGTGCGGGATTGTGGCGGGGCGCAACCGGGAGGCGACGCTGTCCAAGCCATCGGCGAACTGAACGCCATGGGAGCCTCGGTGAAGGGGTGTGGAAAAGCCAATTCCTGGGCATGCAGCATCAGGCGCGGACTCAAGGCCCGGATCTCGGCTGGGGCGTACAGCGAGTCACCCAGCATCGGATGGCCAATGCTTTGCAGGTGCACACGCAACTGGTGCGTGCGGCCCGTGACGGGCTCCAGTTCAAGCAAGGTGGCGGCTTCGGTGCTTTGCAGTGCGCGCCAGCGGCTGCGGCTGGGTTTGCCGTCTGGGTGGATGATGTGGATCGGGCGACGCTCCCAGTCCAGCAATATCGGCCCGTCAATGCAGCGCCAACCTTGCGCATCGGCCTGCACCTGGGCCTGGGTTTGCAGGGGCTGGCCCGAGACCACGGCCAGGTAGCGCTTGTGGACTTGACGGGTTTCAAACAACCGACTGAGGCGGCGCTGCGCTTCGATGCCGCGCGCCATCAGCAAGAGGCCCGAGGTGTCCTGGTCCAGACGGTGCACCACCAATGCTTCGGGGTATCGGGCCTGCACGCGCGCTGACAGGCAGTCTTGCTTGTCGGGACCGCGTCCGGGTACGGAGAGCAAACCGCTGGGTTTTTCAAGCACCAGCAGGTGCTCGTCTTCGAAGAGGGGGGTCATGCCGAAAATTCAAAAAACCAAAAGCACGGGCCGCGGATGCCATCGCCATGCAGGGTCTGCTCAGGAGGGTTTGACTTTGCCGCGAGGCGCGACAAAAGTGCTTGGGGCTATAGGGCGGTCAGAGGTGAACGTCTTGGGCGGCGAGGTGTCTTTTTTCGGCTTCTTGGCCATTTTGTTGCTGCGTTGTTCGCCTTTGGCCATGGTGTTTCCTTGGGTTGCTTCCCGGCTTGGGAGTGCCGTGATGTTAAAGCACAAAGCCGCAAGGGCTGCGGCTTTGTCCGAGGGGCGCTCAGGAGGCTGAAGGCCGCCCGCAAGCTGCAGCCTTGAGCCCCATCGCTTGGGGAGGCTTGTTATTTGACTTCGGTCACAAACTGCGCGGTGGGACGGCGCACTTTTTTCAGTTTGACCAACCAATCGCCTTCACTGGCGCGGTAGCCCAGGGGCACGATGACCACGCTGCGCAGGCCGCGCGCGCGCAGGCCCAAAATCTCGTCCACCGCTTTGGGGTCAAAGCCTTCCATGGGCGTGGCGTCCACTTCTTCAAAAGCGGCAGCGATCAAGGCCGCGCCCAAGCCGATGTAAGCCTGACGCGCCGCGTGTTCGTAGTTCACCTCGGGCGTGCGGGCAGGGTAGTTCTTGAGCAACATCTGGCGGTAGTTTTCCCAGCCTTCGTTGGTGCCGCCGCGCTGCGCGTTGGTCATGTCAAACATCATGTTGATGCGCTCGGCCGTGTAGTTGTCCCAGGCGGCAAACACCAGCAGGTGCGAGCCGTCGGTGATCTGGCCCTGGCCCCAGGCCTTGGGTTTGATCTGCTCGCGCACGGCGGTATTGGTCACCACGATGATTTCAAACGGCTGCAGGCCGCTCGATGTGGGGGCCAAGCGGGCGGCTTCGACGATGCGGTCCACCTTGTCTTGCGGCACGGCTTTCGTCGGGTCCATTTTTTTGCAGGCGTAGCGCCATTCGAGTTTGTTCAGCAATTCAGACATGGGGATTCCCTTGGGGTTTGAAAGATGCGCGATTGTGCAGGAAGAAGCCGGACGAATGGGTCGCCTTGGCGCAAGCCAAGGCCACCGCCTCAGACTTCCTGCCAAGTGCCTGTGGGCAAATCGTTCAAATGGTAGGGCCCCACGGCGGTGCGGATGAGGCGCAGCGTGGGCAGGCCCAAGGCAGCGGTCATGCGGCGCACTTGGCGGTTGCGGCCCTCGCGAATCACCAACTCCAGCCAAGAAGTGGGAATGCTCTTGCGCTCGCGTATCGGCGGGTTGCGCGGCCAGAGCTCAGCGGGCGGCTGCACTGCGCGGGCGCGGGCGGGCAGTGTGGGGCCGTCGTTCAGCGTCACGCCCCGGCACAAAGCGCTCAGGGCTTTGTCGTCCACCACGCCCTCGACCTGCACCAGATAGGTCTTTTCCATCTTGAAGCGCGGGTCGGCAATGCGCGCCTGCAGTTGGCCGTCGTCGGTCAGCAGCAGCAAACCTTCGCTGTCGGCGTCCAACCGACCCGCCACGTAAACCCCCGGCAGGTCGATGTGGTCTTTCAGGCCCTGCCAGCGCCCCTCGGGGGTGAATTGGCTGAGCACGCCATACGGTTTGTTGAAGCGGATCAGCATGGGCAGGCAAGTCTTGTCATCGAGCGCTGAGCGTATCAGGTCGGTTAGCATGGGCCGCATGAGCACCCAATACGAATGCCTGAAAAGCCCCGACCTGTATGCCGAGGCCTTTGGCATCGCCCCACCCGATGCCCTGCTGGGCAAAGAAGTCTGGCCGCGCCAGCCGGGTTTTTTCATCCGCAAGGCGCAGGTGTCGGAACTGGCCCAAGGCCAGTTTGGCCTGGTGCCCACCTGGGTCAAGTCGGCGTCTGACGCCAAGCTGCGGTCCACCAAGTTGGCCGTGACCCGCTACGAGACCATGAGCACGGCCACGGCCACTCGGGATGTCTGGTTGAAGGGCCAGCGTTGCATCATCCCGATGCAGGCCTTTTTGGAAGACGACTGGCGCAGCGGCAAAGCCGTGCCCACGCGCATTGCACGGGTGGACGGTCAACCCATGGGGGTGGCGGGACTGTGGGAGCGCTGGATGCAAGGGGACCAAGAAATCGTCAGCTTCACCCTGCTCACGGTGAACGCCAACAGCCATGCCCTGATGAACCGCTACGGTCAAAACGGCAACGAAAAACGCATGCCCGCCATCCTGAACGAAGGCGCCTACGCGGCCTGGCTCAGCGCCCCCATCGACAAAGCCCGCGAGTTCATGCGCGCCTATCCAGCCCACTTGTTGTTGGCCAATCCGGTGCAAAAGAAATAAGCGGCGTGGGGCCGCTCGGTGCCCCATGCTGACGTGCAGGCTCAGCCCAAACGCGCGCGGTGGCGGGCGATTTGCAAGCGCACCTGGGCTGGGGCGGTGCCGCCCAGTGTGTTGCGGGCGTTGAGCGAGCCTTGCAGGCTGAGCGGCCCGAACACATCGGCTTCGATGCGGTTGTCGAACTTTTGCAGCGTTTCCAGCGGCAGCTCGGACAAGTCCACGCCCAAGCCCTGCGCAGTCTTGACCGCGTGCGCCACCACTTCGTGTGCATCGCGAAACGGCAAGCCTTTTTTCACCAGGTAGTCGGCCAAGTCTGTGGCGGTGGCATAGCCTTTTTTCACGGCAGCTTCCATGGCGGCCGCATTCACCGTGATGCCGCCTTCTTTTTGGCCGGTGGCGGGGTTCACTTGGCCGCCCACCATTTCGCTGAAGATGCGCAACGTGTCTTTGAGCGTGTCCACCGTGTCGAACAAGGGCTCTTTGTCTTCCTGGTTGTCCTTGTTGTAGGCCAGCGGCTGGCCTTTCATCAGGGTGATCAGGCCCATCAGGTGACCGACCACCCGACCGGTTTTGCCGCGTGCCAGCTCAGGCACATCGGGGTTTTTCTTCTGCGGCATGATGGACGAGCCGGTGGTGAAGCGGTCGGCAATGCGTACAAAACCGAAGTTCTGGCTCATCCACAAAATCAACTCTTCAGAGAAGCGGCTGATGTGCACCATGCACAGCGAAGCGGCGGCGGTGAATTCGATGGCGAAGTCGCGGTCGCTCACACCGTCCAAGCTGTTTTGGCAAACCTGCGGGTGCCCCGCCTCATCGACCATACCCAGCGTGCGGGCCACGCGTTCGCGGTCCAGTGGGTAGGTGGTGCCCGCCAAGGCCGCAGAGCCCAGCGGCAGGCGGTTGGTGCGGCGGCGCACGTCGCTCATGCGTTCGGCATCGCGGCTGAACATTTCCACATAGGCCAGCAGGTGGTGCGCAAAGCTCACGGGCTGGGCCACTTGCAGGTGGGTGAAGCCGGGCAGGATGACTTCGACGTTGCGCTCGGCCACATCGACCAGCGACTTTTGCAGGTCGGCCAGCAAATCGATGATCAAGTCCATTTCGCTGCGCAACCACAGGCGCACGTCGGTGGCCACCTGGTCGTTGCGGCTGCGGCCGGTGTGCAGGCGCTTGCCCGCATCGCCCACCAGCTGCGTCAGGCGCGCTTCGATGTTCAGGTGCACGTCTTCGAGGTCGAGCTTCCATTCAAAAGCGCCGGATTCGATCTCTTGGGTGATCTGCGCCATGCCGCGCTGGATGTCGGCCAGGTCTTGGGCGGCAATGATCTTTTGCGCGGCCAGCATCTCGGCGTGGGCCAAAGAGCCCTGGATGTCGGCTTGCCACAGGCGCTTGTCAAAGAACACGCTGGCGGTGTAGCGCTTGACCAACTCGCTCATGGGTTCAGAAAAAAGCGCGGACCAGGCCTGGGATTTGGTGTCGAGTTGGTTTGTCATAGGTTGGAGATTTTATCGGGCGCAGGCACCGTCGCCTGGCTTGAACGTCTGATCCGCGGTTTGCGGACGATGGTTGACTCAAAAAAGATCAACGTTGCGTCGCGGCCCGATAGACCGCGTTTCGGTCGCGTTTGCCCACCGCGATCAACAACACCAGAACTTGTTGGTCGCGCACCTCATAGACCAGCCGGTATCCGACGCTGCGCAATTTGATTTTGTAGCGGTCGGGGTGGCCGCTGAGTTTGGATGCGGGCACGCGGGGCGCTTGCAGTCGTTCAGCCAGTTTCTTTTTCAGCTCCGTCCGAATGGCACCGTCTAGCCGCTGCCATTCGGCCAATGCCTTTTCCAGAAAGGCCAGCTCAAAGCTCATCGATCTTGACTTTCACCACTTTTTGACCTTTTTGGGCGTCGGCGATGGCGTTCAGCTCCATGTCTTCCAGCTTCGCCATCATGCTTTCGAACCATGCGGCAGGCACGCAGTAAAAGGCGGGCTCGTTGCGGTTGAGGATGGCCACGGGAAAGCCATCCCCTGCAGCCACCGTACCCATGGGATTGCGCTTGAGCTCCGAAATGCTAGCGGCGGTTTCGGACAAGATTTGATGCGTCATGAGCTAATCCGAGTGCTTTTAAAGGTGCTCATGTTAGCGCCTTAATCAGGATTTAACTAGACGAAAATACACTCAATTATTCCAAAATCACTCTGCAGCAAAGCACATAACCCCGTTTGTGCATGGCCCTGATGCCAGGCGCTTGGGCTCCGACGGCGATGAGCCGTTTGCGCAGCCGCACGATCCGCATTTCAAGCATTGAATCGGAGGGCAGTTCTTCACCCACACCAAGTAGTTCGGCAATTTGCCACCTCGCCAGAGGTTGGCCTGCTGCACGAGCGAGACCAGAAAGAATCAACGTTTCGCTGGGTGTGAGATCAACTGTGGATGTCGGCCCGCGCAGTTGATGGGTATCGAGTTGAAGGTGCAAATCATCCTCATCGCCGACAACAATGCTTCGCCGTTTCGCAAGGGAATTGATGCTTGCCATCAGTTCCACTGGATCTACAGGTTTGGTGAAGTAAATGTCAGCCCCGCTGTCGTAGCCCTCGACCTTGTCGCCAATATGGGTACGGGCAGTGGTGATGATGATGCCCACATGGGGTTGGACACTGCGAAGACGTTTGACGACATCGAGCCCATTGGCATCGGGCAGATTGAGGTCAATCACGTAAACGTCCGGACTGAAGTCACCCGATTCGTCCAGAATTTCATCGGCCAGCGCCGCGCCCCGCACGTAATGTCCTTGGCGCTGGAAAAAAGCGAGCCACCCCTCGCGCAGGTCGTCGTTGTCTTCCAGAAGCAAAATTTTGAGTGAACGTGAAGGCATTCATCAATTCCTGAGTCCATGGGGTTCTCATCTTGGTGTTTAGGATCCCGTGGAATCCAACAAAATCTAACCTGTCATTCCACCAGGCCAGATAGATTGTTGTCCACGGGCAGCCAGACTTCAAATCGAACACGCTGTTTAAGCGGGGTGTAGGTCACACGGCCATGCATCAATTCCAACAACGATTTCACCAGGAACAGACCCAAACCCGAGCCCGATTGACGCTTAGCGTTGGCGCTTCGGTAGTACTTATCAAACACTTTTTTGGCGTCAGGAAATCCAGCTTCTCCCACCTGATTTTCGAGGGTCCACTGCCAGCCCTCAAGGCCTTGGGCACCCACGCTGGGCGACAGCGCCAGTGAGATGGGCGTTCCCACCTCGCTGTATTTGTAAGCATTTTCCAGCAGGTTGCTCAGCACAATCGACAGCATTTGGGCATCTGCATGAACAGCGCAGACATCGCCGGGCATTTGCCATTGGACCCTTTGTGGTTGTCGGCTGGTGGCCAGGACGCTTTGGGTCAATTCTGAAGCGTCTAGCCATTCATTGCGGGGTATGAGGCTGTGGTCGGACAGCTGCCCCGCATGCACACAGCGCTCAATCACAAGGTCCATGTCCACAATCGCGCGTTGCATCGCCGGACGGCCTTTGGATCCAGCCTCCATCCAAATCCGGAGGTTGGCCAAGGGCGTTTTCATTTCGTGGGCGAGCATGGCCAGAAGTTGGCGTTGCTCCTGCAGGTACTGTTGGTCAAGCCGGGCTTGCTCTTGTTGCACGATCAGCTGTGTCGCTACAGCGCGGTGCTGTTCTTTGAAGCGTCGCTCGCGCGCATTCAAAATCATGAGCATCACGAACCCATCCAAGACCAGCATGCCCATATTGCCCAAAGACAAAATGGGCGACTCATTGATCAGGCCTGCATACATCAGCGCTGGAAGCGAAAAGAGTACGGCGTAAATGACCAAATATGCCAAAAGTGCGTATTTGGAAATAGGCGCTTTGCCTTGGGTGTTCGGCGAAAACCACAGGGTGAGCACAATCCAAAGCAAGAACACAGGCACCAATGCGTTGGTAATTTGCAAGGCAAGCTGTGAATATCCAAAAAAGTTAATCAGGCTCAAGAATGCAATGCCAATTGCAGTAATTTGCATGCAGCACAGCATCCACAACCTGGCTTTGTAATCCTGCAGCAGGGTCGAAAAAAACCAAAGCCCAGACCAAAGCAAGCCGGACACTGCGATGCTGCTGATGAGGGATAAAGTGCCCTCGCCAAACAGTGGCCCCAGTGTTAAACGGCCAAAGCCAAAAAATAGAAAGCCCCAAACCGTGATGATGGCTTGCTTGATGACAAAAATGCCCATGATGCGGTCGCGGGTCAGTATCCAATTCACCACGGCCCAAGACAGAAACACCACAGACAACACCAGCATAAAGCCGGTCACCCATTCCACAAGCCGTGTGTAGGCCTGCGCCTCGGGCAAAGGCATGAGCGAAAGATGCACCAACCGTGTGCTGGTACTTTGCAGCTTGATCAATACAGTGCGCTCAACATCCAGCGCTGGCACCTCAAAGGTGAACAAAACGCTGCCCAGCGCATCATCTTTGGCGGGGTAAAAGTCACCGGCTTTTTTTTCAACCCCTAATAAGGGGTCGTAAAACGTGACTTTGTCCAGGAAAGGCGGTCGCACAGTGAGAACAAAGCCGGGCACTGCTCGATCTGCAACCGCGGGTACTTGCACACGCAGCCACACCGGCTCTGGCCCATATGCCCAGCTTTTCCAGCCAGAAAAAGCTTCCCATATGGCTTGTGTTTGAACGGTCTCAGCCGTGGCGGTGCCTGATTCATCCAGCCAGCCTGAAAACGTGGCCTGTGTTGTGGTGGCCAGAGCCATGTTGGTCGTGACAAACCACAGCCATATAACGAGCGCCAAAAGGCATTTTGGGGTGAATCTTTGGCAGTGCATATTGTCAATTTACTCTTTTTGCTTGTTAGATTTTGTTGGAATTATTGGTTTTATCGAACTAACTTAGGAGCCATTCATTTCATCACGGTCCACGGGCTGCGCACATGACTGCTCATCAAAATGTCAAGATCAACACGCTCAAAAATGCTTTGACCGTCACCTTTTTTTTGTCTCTTGAAAGTGTATTGGCTCAGACTGCCCCCGGCGACATCAGCCGCCAGGTGGAGCCCGTTCGGGTGCCCGCTTTGCCCGCCTTGCAGATGCAGCCTCATCGCATCACCAAGCCCAGTGCGCCCGAGCCGGGCAGCCTAGTGGTGCGCGTCCAGCAGTGGGACTTGCAAGGGCAACAGGTCGTGCGCACGGAAGCCCTGCAGATGTTGTTGCAACCTTTTGTCGGCGTTGACTTGTCACTCCAACAAATCCGCGAGGCAGCCGCTGTGGTGCAGCAAGCATACGAAGATGCGGGTTGGCTGGCCCGTGTCGATATCCCACAACAGGACTCGACCGATGGCCGCATCAGGCTGGTCATCACCGAAGCGCGTCCGGGCGAAGTTCGGCTGGACGCGCAGTCCGCCACCCGTGTGCGGCCAGAGCGGCTGCTGGCTTGGGTGCGCAACGGCCAAGGGGATGATGCGGTTTTTAACACCCGGAGGTTGGAGCGAGGTTTGCTGATTGCAGATGACTTGCCCGGCGTGAGTGTGGCTGGCACCTTGCAAGCCAGTGCCCGGCCGGGCGCCACCGACGTCATCCTCACATCGGCTGCGGAATCGCCTTACACATTGGACTTGGGCCTTGACAACCACAACGCCCGCACCGTTGGCGCCAGCCGACTGAGTGTCAGCGGCAGATGGAGCAGCCCTTTGGGCTTTGGTGAGAGCTTCAGTGCACAGGCCCTCAAGAGCCAAGGCAGTGAGTTCTTGCGTCTGGGCAGCACAGTGCCTCTGGGCTACGGCGGTTGGCGTGGGGGCATTCATCTGAGCCAGTTGGATTTTGCGATCATCACCCCCGATGCCGAAGGACGAGCTCAGAACATCCATGGCCGCAGCCAAAGTGCCGGTTTGGACTTGAGCTACCCGCTTATTCGCAGCCGGCACACCAACATGTTTGTCACGGCTGCAATTGACCATCGTCTCTTCTATGGCAACGCCAATGGCCTGCGCAACAGCGATTATTCTGTTCAAGGGGGCAACATCGGCTTGGCCGGTAATTTCTTTGACAACTGGGTGGGCAAGACGGCAGCCAACAGCTACAGCCTTGACTGGCGGCGTGGGGTTGTGCAAGACGGCAGCGTGCCGGTGTTGCCGGTTGTTAAGGGCCGCTACAGCAAGCTCAATTGGAGCTTGAGCCGACAGCAGACATTGCGCAGCGACCTCAGTCTATACACCGTGCTGAGCGGTCAGCAGACGGGTGACAAGATTCTGGATGGTTCAGAAAACTTCAGTCTTGGGGGGCCGTCTCGTGTGCGCGCCTACGCGGTCAGCGAAGCCACCGGCCCACAAGGCCAAGTGCTCAATCTGGAACTGCGCTGGCGCCTGAACCCACAGTGGCTGGTGACGCCCTTTTATGACCACGGGCGCATTCAAAAGCGCAGCGCTGATGCTTTGCGTGACTACAGCCTGAGCGGTGCCGGTGTCAGCGTCACCTGGACCGGCCCTCAAGGCTGGACGGCCCGCGCCACCCTTGCCCAGCGCTTGGGCCATAACCCCAACGCCAATGCGCAAACAGGCCGTGACCAGGATGGATCACTGGACAAGACCCGACTGTGGCTGGCGCTCTCGCGCAGCCTCTAAGCCAATCAGACACCTGGCCTGACTCGGTCACTCAGAGAACACAACATGAACAACGCCTGTAAAGTCATTTGGAGCCACACCCTGCAGCAGATGGTGGTGGTGTCAGAAATTGTGCGCGGACGCGGCAAAGCCAAAAGCGTGACGCAGGGCAGCGAGCCGCACACCACAAGCACTGCCATCAACACAGGTATGTGGGCGGCTAAAACCTTGGCCGGTGCTTTGGCTCTGGCCTTTGGCGCGCTCACGGCATTTGCCCCCGCGCTTTCCCAAAGCGTGGCCAACAACGCTTTGCCCACAGGCGGTAACGTGGCCGCAGGCAGCGCCGCCATCCACCAGAGTGGCGCCAGCATGCTCATTGACCAAGCCAGCCAGCGTGCGGTGCTCAACTGGCAAAGCTTCAACGTGGGCAAAGACGCTCAGGTGCACTTCAACAATGCCGGCGGCTCTACCCTCAACCGCGTCACTGGCCCCGAGGCCAGCACCATCATGGGCCGCATCACCGCGCCAGGCCAAGTGATCATCAGCAATGGCAACGGCGTGTTCTTTGGCCGCGGCAGCATGGTGGATGTGGGCAGCTTGATTGCCACCACCCACAGCATAGGCAACGAGCAGTTTATGGCGGGCGACCTCAGTTTTGAGCGCAAGGGCAGCACCGCCAGTGTGGTCAACGAGGGCGAACTGCGTGCCAAGCTCGAAGGCTACATAGCCCTGATGGCCCCCGAAGTGCGCAACCAAGGTCTGATTGTGGCCACCAAGGGCACCGTGGCCCTGGCCGCAGGCGAAGTGGTGGAACTGCAGCTCGACCCGAATAACAAGCTGACCAACATCCGCGTGAGTGCGGGCCAGTGGCAAGCGCTGGTGGAGAACAAGCAAGCGATTGAAGCCGAAGGCGGCTTGGTCATCCTCTCTGCCATGGCCGCGCGCGAGCTGCAGGGCAGCGTGGTGAGCAACAGCGGCAGCATCAACGCCAGCAGCCTCACCAGCGTGGGCGGACGCATCATCCTCACTGGGGATGCCATCACACTCAAAGACGGCTCCAAAATCACCGCAACGGGCGCTACAGGCGGTGGCCAGGTGCTGGTCGGTGGTGATTGGCAAGGCGGCCAGAACGCCGAGCGCCGGGTGTTTGACGACCCCATGGCGCTGTACCAAGCCACCAAGTTGACGATGGAAGCAGGCGCCACCATCGACGCCAGCGCCACCGACAAGGGCAAGGGCGGCAAGGTTGTCTTGTGGAGCGACATTGCCCTGCCCAACGCGGTGACGGCTGCGCACGGCAGCATCCAAGCCCAAGGGGGTCGCCAAGGCGGCGATGGCGGGCAGATAGAAACCTCGGGCGCCGACCTGAAAGTGGATGGCATTCAGGTCAGCACCCTGGCCCCCCAAGGCCAAACCGGCGAGTGGTTGCTTGATCCGCGCAACATCACCATCGGCGGTTCGGGTGGCGGCACCTACACCGCAACAGCAGACAACACGCAGATCAGCGCCACGACGCTGCAAACCGCGCTCAACACCACCGACGTCACGGTATTCACCGGCACCACCGGCAGCCAGGCCGGCAACATCACCGTCAGTGCGCCCATCACCTCAGGATCTACCAGAACCCTGACGCTCAAGGCACAGGGCAGCATTGTGATCAACTCTGACATCACCCGATCTGGCACCGGTGGCCTGACCTTGCGAACCGGCTCGGGTTCGGTCTCAGGCACGGGCACCTTGGTGCTGGGGGGCGGCACCACACTGTCGCTGGCCCACGGCACCACCTTGGCCAACAAGATAGCGCTGACCACAGGCGGCGCCACCCTGAACCTGGCCAATCTGGAGGTGGAATACCTGTTGGTGGGCGGCGGTGGTGGGGGAACTTCAGATTTCGGGGCTCCAGGCGGTGGCGGTGGCGGTGGTTTTGTAACAGGGTCCACCAGCTTGTCGGTGGGCTCATCGTCGTCTGTGACCGTGGGCGCTGGTGGTACCGCCGAAGCCGCTGGCCAAGCATCCACTGCTTTTGGAGGTACGGCAAATGGCGGTGGTGTCGCATCCACTGCTTTTGGCAATGCGAGAGGCGGGAGCAGCGGTAACGGAAATTCAGGTGGGGCGAGTTATAGAGAACCAGGAGACCCATTGGCGACTGGTGGCGGCGGTGGCGCTGGAGCTGGCGGGGTGGGTCAGGCTGGGGCAGCAGGCCGAGGTGGTGATGGGGGTGCTGGCAGGAGCAGTGACATCACGGGCACCTTGAGGTGGTACGCGGGTGGCGGTGGTGGTGCCGCTGGAGTTGGAAGTGCAGCAAATCAAGGATCAGGAACTGCCGGTGGCGGCAATGGTACTTATACTGGGAACGGCGGACAAAATGGCACAGGCAATACCGGCGGAGGGGGTGGCGGGGTATACCAGGGATCCGCTGGCAGCGGCGGCTCGGGTATTGTGGTGGCGCGTTATTTGGGCCCGAGTGCGGCGGGGACCGGTGGATCGATCGCCGCCAGCCCCGGCAGTGCAAGCGGTTACACGGTACACACCTTCACCTCTGCAGGCACGCTGACGATCAACCAGTTGTCGGCCAACCTGACGGGCGAGGTCAGCGGCACCGGCAACCTGACGGTGAACGCGACGGGCGGCACCCTGACGCTGGGCGGCAACAGCACATACACGGGCACCACCACCCTCAGTGGTGGCGTGGTGCAGGCCGACCATGCCAATGCCTTGGGCAGCAACAGCGCGGTGACCTTGGGCACCACAGCTGGAACCCGCCTGGAGCTTTTGGACCACCTGACGGTGGGCTCGATTGCAGGGGGCAGCGGCACCAATGCGCGCATTGAGCTGAGCAGCTACAAGCTGACGGCCGGTGGCGACAACACCAACACCAGCTTTGCGGGCAGGATTGCTGGCACCAGCGGCCAGCTGGAAAAAGCCGGCACCGGCGACCTTACGCTCACAGCAGCCAACACCTACACCGGCGCCACCACCATTGCTGCGGGCCGCCTGGTGATTCAGAGCAATGCGCCCGACACCGCTTCAAGCCAATTCAAAGGGCCGGGCGCTTTGGTGATTCAGCCAGAAGGCACAGATTTTTCGAGCGCCTTTTCGACTGCGCCCAAATGGAACTTTGCGGCTGACCTGGGTGGTTTGACCATTGGTAAAGAAACTTCGGCCAACGGTACAGGTGATGTGGACGTTAACCTGGGGGCCAGCAACAGCGCCATCCGCATTGCAGGGCCTGTCAAGGTGTATGGCCGAGATGTCAACGTTAACGGCGACCTGGGGAGCACCCTTGCAGGTGCCGCCATCGACCTCAAAGCCAGCGGCAATATCGCCCAGTTGAGTGGCCTTGAAGTCAGCACCCCGGGTGGCCATGTGACTTATTGGGCTGACAGTGACAACAACGGCAGTGGCGGTGTGATTTTCTACATGGGTGCTTCTGGCAACACCACATCGGTCAGTACCGGCGGTGGCAACATCGTGATCGGTGGGGGTACAGACCCACTGACAGGCAATGCCCGTGGCACACCGGCCGGTGTGGTCATGGACGCCTACACGTTGCTCGATGCAGGAACGGGCAGCATTGCTGTGCGGGGGGCCAGTACCAACACGGGTAGCGGTTTTGGTGTGCTGCTCAACACGAATGCTGAGCTGCGGGGTGGCAGCGTGACCCTGGTGGGGACTGGCGCAAGCACCAGCGGGGCGGGAAGCGCCAGTGTCGGTGTGGTGATCTCTGGTGCCATCACATCGACAGGCACGGTCACCATCGAAGGATACGGCGGTACGGGTACGGGTACGGGCGGCGCACACCATGGTGTGAGCATTGGCGGACCGGGTATCACCGGTAACGGTGCAGTGTCCATCAGTGGCACTGGGGGCAGCGGTGGTGACAACAACCACGGTGTTCAGCTCTCAGGTGCCACTGTGCTTTCGAACGCGGGTGCGCTCACTGTCACCGCGACTGCAGGTGGGGGCGGCAGCAGCCGCGGCCTGTTCTCGGGTAGCGCGGACACTTTGGGCGGCGCCGGTCAATCCGGCAACATCACCGTTCGTGCCGACCGGTTCAATACGCCTGCGAGTTTGTCGATCACCAGCACCGGCACGGCCACGGTGGAGCCGCTTTCAGGGTCTACTTCTTTTGGGTCTGCGTTCAACAGTTTGCGTTTTCATTTTGCGCCCAGCCTCACCGGCCTGACGCTGGGCCGTGCGGGCAACACGGCAGGCATCACGTTGGGTCAGGCCCACAGCATCAGCGGGGCCATCACGGTCCATGGCGGCGCCATCGCCATCGATGGAGCTTTGTCGGCCACCAATGGTGCGACGCCCAACCCCACGCTGTACAACATCCACCTGAACGCCAGTGGTGCGGTGACGCAAAGCGCGGCCATCACGGCAGCAGGCTTGGGCCTGAATGGTGCGGGTGGCTTCACCCTGAATCACACAGGCAACAGCGTGGGCACCCTTGCTGGTGGCAGCAGCAGCGCCCGCTTGGGCAGTCTGTCGTTCACCCATGCGACCGCGCTGACGGTGGGTCAGGTCAATCCGACCGGCATCTGGGCAACTGGCAATGTGCGGGTTGAAACACGCAGCGGCAACCTCACGCTTGGTCAGAACATCAACACCTTGAGCGATACGACAGCAGCGGTTGTCTTGGGTGCGGGTACAGACACAGCCGCAGGCACATCCACTGGCGGGGACATTGTGCTCAGCGCACCCGTGAGCATCACCATGGGCACGGGCGGGCGTGCCACGTTGTACACCGGCTCTCTTTCAGGCAGTGCAGGTCTGGCGCAGGCCAACCCCTATGATCCGTCGGCCACGCCACATTGGCTGATTCCCAATGGGTCAGGGCGATTCCGCTACGGCAGCAGCGGATCGACCACCAACTTTTCGGCGGGTTTGGGCAGCGGGATTCATGCGATCTATCGCGAGCGGCCCTCGGTCACCATCTCCCCAGATGCCCAAACCATCGTTTACGGCAACAGCCCGACCTTGCTGACCAGCCGCAGCGGCAGCCCTGTGAACGGCGACACACTGCAAGAGGCTGTTCCCTTGCTGCCAAGTGCTGTGGTGTATGACGCGGGCAATACGGCGGCGGTGGTGGCCAGCGACAACGGCACAGCTTATTTTGATACAGGCACCTACACCTTGCGAGTCGGCACGCTGGCGCCGTCGGCACTGGGTTACCAGCGCGACACAGCCACCAGCACATTGACGGTCGATCGCCGCGCGGCCACCATCACCGCCCACAACGCGGCCAAGTTCTATTCGCAGAACGACCCAGGCAGCTTTGGCCTGAGCTTCAGCGGCCTGGCCTCGGGTGAAACCACCATCGCAGACGGCACCCGCACTGTGACCCGTGCCGCGGGAGAGAACACGGGCGCCTACGCGATCACCCCAGCGGGTGCGGCCACTTCCACCAACTACAACATCACGTATGCCCCAGGCTCATTCACGGTTGTGCCGGTCAATCAGCTACTGGTGCGGGCGGGCACTGCCTCGGTCAGCTATGGGGCTGAGGCGAGCTACACGCCCAGCAGCGTGAGTTATGTGACCGCGGCGAACTCGGTCACGGTGGCTCCAAGCGATGCGGCGGCTTTTGTCGTTGGCGAGACGGTGGCGCTGCGCAACGGGGCCACCCCATTGGCCACAGCCAAGGTGATTGGTGTGAATTCGGTCACGGGCGTGTTGCAGATCACCGATGTGACAGGAGATTTTTCGGTAGTCAACACTGTTCAACGGGCTGGCGTTGACTACGGCGTCAACGCCAGCAACGTCTTGACCGAAATCAGCCTGATGGCCAGCACAGGCACCGGTGGATCCAACCGCGTGGCCAACAATCGGCTGAGCTTTAATGACAATGCCAGTGGCACGGTTAGCTTCAACATCGACGCGGTGGGCAGCTTTAACACTTCGGGATTCTTCAATGCAGGCAGCTACAGCCTGCAGGCCACCGACTTCACCCAGAGTAATTTGGGCTTGAGCGGGACCGTCGCGGTCGCCGGTGCCCTCGAGGTGACGCCGCGCCAACTGTCCCTGTCCGGCAGCAAAGTCTACGATGGCAGCAACACCATGACGGTGTCGCTGGGTAACCTGGCAATGGGCGAGTCGCTTGTGCAAAGTGGTGGGGTGTTGAGCAGCGCCAATGCCGGCACGCGCCATGTCAGTGGGATCACGCTGCAGAACGGCAGCGGTACCATGGGTGGCAACGCAGCCACCTTCTTGGCCAGCAACTACGCCTTGCCAGACCTCACACAGGCGGCTGCAGGAGTGAACCAGGTCACGGTTGAGCGACGCGAAATGGCGGTTCAAGCCGCTCAGGTTTACAACGGCACCACCACTCTAAGCCCCGACGCGGTCCGACTCGTGGCCGTGCCAGGCAGCGCCCAGAGCGGGCTGGTCGCCGGTGAGAGTTTGGTGGTTTCAGCGGCCACGGGCAGCTCAGCTCGGGCTGCTGAGGCTAACAAGTCTGTCAGCAGCCTGACCTTGGCTGACGCCGTGGGTCTGGTGAGTAATTACAGCATTCGCTCTGCAGTGGGTGGCCCTGCGCTCACGCCTACGGCTGGTACGGCTCTGACCACGGGGCTGGCATACGCTGCAGGCCTCAATACCCTTTCCATCGAGGCGCGCCGGCTGCACATCAGCCTGACCAATGCCAATGTGAGCAAGGTCTACGATGGCGACACATCGGCCAAGGTGGGCAATGGGGTGCTGAGTAACGCTGCCTTTGTGCCCGAGTTTGTGGTGGCCAATGCGGTGTCGGGTGACAGCTTTAGCAACAGCAACTTGACTTACAGCGCCAATTACAACTCGGCCAATGTGGTGGGTGCTACCGCCATCAACCTCAGCAGTATCAACTTGACGGGCCTGACCAGTTCATCCGGCTCGCTGCTGAGCGATTACACCTGGGACCTGAGCACCAGTGTGGCCGCTTCCATCACGCCGCGCCCGTTGGCGGTCTCGGGCTCGGGTGTCAGCAAGGTGTATGACGGCACCAACAGCATGAACAACGTCAGCGTTGGTTTGGTGCCGGTGAGCGGTCGCGCAGAATCGGGACTTCTTCAGGGCGCCAGTATTTCCGTATCGGGTGGTGTGGGTTCATTCAATTCGGCCAATGCCGGCATGGGAGTTGGCTACACCCTGACCAGTACCCAGCAAAACCCCTTGGTTGTGAGCGCTGGCGCTGGGACTCAGGCATCGAACTACACGATTCCAGGCGGTGGTGTGGGCACCATCACCGGCAACGACGGGGTGATCTTCAAGCGTCCGTTGGCCATGACCTTCAATGGCGATGCCAAGACCTACGATGGTACGCGCAATGCAACCGTGAGTTTGAGCTACGGCAATCTGGCTTATGCGCCCGTGCAACGCAACGGGGTGACTGACGATGTCCAGATCCTGCGCAGTGCGATTTTTGACACCAAGAATGTGGGCAGCGCCAATAACCGGGTGACGGTCAGCAGCGTCAGCCTGACAGGCGCTGCAGCAGCCAACTATACGGTGACTTACGACAACACCAACCCGCTGCATTCGCCCTCGGTGGGTAGCAATGCTGGCTTCAATGCCGCCGCCTCAGGTGCAATTACTCAGCGGGATTCGGTGACCTGGGTGGGTGGCACCTCGGGCGACTGGTTCGGCCCAGCCAACTGGGCTTTGACCAGCGACCTGACCTTCACCGGTGTGGTGCCGGATCTGGCCAACGTGGCCACGGTGGTTATTCCCTCTGGCAGTACAGTCAACTTCACGGGCATGGGAAGTGGCTTGGCCGTGGCGAATCAGCCGGTCAGCATTTCGGAACTTCAAGGCGCGGGTGCCACCTTGAATGTGTCAGCCGGCACCTTGAACCTTGGCAATGCAGGGGCCACATTGGCTGCGTTGACCCAATCGGCAGGCGCGATTGTCAGCACGGGTTCGCTCACAGTGACGGATGCCTTCAGCCAAAGCGCTGGTTCTGTCAGCACCACAGGCACCAACGCACACTTGGGTCTGACGCAGCTTTCTGGTGACCTCAGCTGGAGTAGCCTGAGCGCGGGCGGAAACTTGACGCTCAGCAGCGCAGGTCGCGTGGTTTTCGGAGATACCTCAGTGGGCGGCAACCTGCTTGTCAGCACCGCAGGCGCGGCCGGTGCGGGGGGCGTCAGCCAGTCCAGCGGGGCGCTGGTGGTTGCAGGCACTTCTTCGTTCACCGCGGATACGGGCACAGACCAAGTGGCGCTGCTCAATACGGCCAGCAACAACTTTGGCGGTGCTGTCTCTTTCCTGGGCGCCAACGGGGGCAGATGGAGCAACATCACTGTGACTGACACGGATGCTTTGACTGTGGCGTTGAACGCCAGCGGAACAAGCACGCTGAATGCAGGCGGCAATCTGGTGATTTCTGGAGACACATCGACTTTGATAACTAGCACAACGGCGGGTGGGTCGACGATCTTTGGCAGCACGACGGTCACGGGCGACCTGAATGTGACCAGCGCTGGTGCGGTTGGTAACCTGGCAAATGCAGTCCTCTCGGTTAGCGGCAACGCCAACTTCAATGGTGCAAGCATCGATCTGGGCAACCAGAGCGGCGACTCGGTGAACCTGGGCACATTGACCTTCAGCAGCTCTGGCACGGTGAGCATCAGCGAAGACAGCGCGACGCAGCTGGTCGGCACCAACACGGCGGCCAGCTTGGTGCTGGCGTCGGCTGGGGCGATCAGCGACAGCGTAACAGCGACATTGGTCGTGGGTGGTACGACCACCTTGACCGCGCGCAACACCAGCAACGCGGGCCATGCGATCACGCTGGACAACACCGGAAATGACTTCGGGGGTCAGGTCGTGGTTTTTGGCAGTGAAATTCGAGTCACTGACTTGAATGCACTCAATATCAGTGTGAACGCATCAGGCAACGCATTCTTGACAGCAGGTGGAAATTTAGGGGTAGCGGGCAATGCTCATAACCTGTCGACCACGGCCATGGGAGTTAATATCACCACCACATTTGGTCAAACGACACTGACGGGTGATTTGCTGACGAACAGCACTGGACATATTGGGCAAACGGGTCCATTGATGGTGGATGGCAACGCTGTTTTCAATGCACCAGGTCAACAGATCACCTTGACCAATCCTGGTAACCGATTGAGGGGGGGAGTTGTCACGACTGCAGCAACAGTTACGGTCACAGGTGATGTCTTGGGTGATGCCGCTGAGGCAGCACGCTTAGCAGCTGAGCAGGCCATCCAGAGGGCCGAGGCCGAACGCCTGGCAGCCGAGAAAGCGGCAGCAGAGAAAGCAGCAGCCGAGAAAGCGGCAGCCGAGAAAGCGGCAGCCGAGAAAGCGGAAGCCGAAAAAGCGGCAGCCGAGAAAGCAGCGGCCGAGAAAGCAGCGGCCGAGAAAGCGGCAGCCGAGAAACCGGCAGCTGATCGCCTATCGGCTGAAAAGGCAGAAGCTGCGCGTCTTGCCCTAGAAAACACAGGTCAGCTCCATTCTGTGTTGACTTTGATGGCGTCTAGTCAAGGTCTTCTGAGCCAAGGTGCCATCAGCCCGACCAACGTCATTGCGAGCGCAGCAAACATTGTTTCACCTCAAGTTGACGTGGTCAGTTCAGTATCAACCGCTTTATCCGGTATCAGCTCCGCGCAGGGTGTATCGGCTGTCACGACACCAGGCGTACAGGTGGATGTTATGGAGTCACCGCAAACCACACGACAGGGGCTTGTTGCTGTAACGCTACCTGCAGGGTCTGCAATCTCAGGGGTTGGTTTTGTGTTCCAGTTGCCTGCTGACCTCGTGGTTCAGTTTGATGAAAAAGTCAAAGTCAGTCTTGAAAACGGTACACCCCTGCCTGCCTGGCTTCGTTTCGATCCTGCTAAAGGGGAGTTCAGTGCAACGGCGGTACCCGACCGAGCCTTCCCTGTTCGCGTACGAATTGAATGGGCTGGTAAACAGCTGTTTGTGGTCATTTCTGAAAGACAGACATGAACAACGCAAGCCATTTCGCAAAGGCTCTGTCCATCACGGAGTGGCTTATGAAATTACCTGTTTTTATGGGACAAAATTGACCGGAGGCTGTTAAGCAAGCGGGCGATCAAGAGGCGGGGAGTTGTACGGTCGAATCAGCCCGTGTTGCGCAGCCCCGCTGCGATCCCGTTGATCGAGATGTGAATGCCGCGCTGCACGCGTTCGTCAGCTAAACCAGCCCGGTAGCGGCGGATCAGTTCGACTTGCAGGTGGTGCAGCGGGTCGATGTAGGGGAAGCGGTGACGAATGGAGCGGTCCAGCGCCGGGTTGCTGGCCAGGCGGTTTTTCTCGCCGGTGATTTGCGTGAGCGCATCGGCCGTGCGGTGCCATTCGGCCTCGATGGCGGTGAAGATTTTTTTGCGCAGGCGGGCGTCACTCACCAGTTCGGCGTAACGCGAGGCCAATGCCAGGTCGCTCTTGGCCAGCACCATGTCCATGTTGGACAGCAGGGTGCGGAAAAACGGCCATTGGCGGTACATCTTTTGCAGCAAGGCCAAGGCAGCTTTGCGCTCTGCGGCGTCCGGTTTGTCCAGAAAGGCTTGTACTGCGGAGCCAAAGCCCAGCCAGCCAGGCAGGGTCAGGCGGCACTGGCCCCAGCTGAAGCCCCAGGGGATGGCGCGCAGGTCTTCGATTTTTTCCAGGGCTTTGCGCGAGGCCGGGCGCGAGCCGATGTTCAGCTGCGTCAGTTCCTTGAGCGGGGTGGCGCCAAAAAAGTAATCCGTAAAGCCGGGGGTCTCGTAGACCAGGGCGCGGTAGGCGCCCATGCTGGCCTCTGACAACTCAGCCGCTGCGTCGAGGAATGCACGGGTAGCGGGTTTGGTGGGCTGCAGCAGTGTGGCTTCCAGCGTGGCGGCCACCAGGGTTTCGAGGTTGCGGCGACCGATCTCGGGGTTGGCGTATTTGGAGCCGATGACTTCGCCTTGTTCGGTCAACCTGATCTGCCCGCGCACAGTGCCCGGGGGTTGCGCCAAGATGGCCTGGTAGCTGGGGCCACCGCCCCGGCCCACGGTGCCGCCCCGGCCGTGGAACATGCGCAAGGTGATGCCGTGGCTGCCCTTGAGTTTGTCAAACAGCTCGACCAAGGCGATTTCGGCGCGGTACAGCTCCCAGTTGCTGGTGAAGATGCCGCCGTCTTTGTTGCTGTCGGAGTAGCCCAGCATGATGTCTTGCTCGCCACCCGAGCGCGCCAACAGCGCGGCCACGCCGGGCAGGGCATAGAAGTCACGCATGATGGGCGCGGCGTTGCGCAGGTCCTCAATCGTCTCGAACAGCGGCACCACGATCAGGTCGTTGTGTGCCTGCGCGTCCAGCGTGCCGCGCAGCAGGCCCGCTTCTTTTTGCAAAAGCAGCACTTCCAGCAAGTCGCTCACGGTTTCGGTGTGGCTGATGATGTAGTGGCGAATGGCTTGATTGCCATAGCTGGTGAGCATGCGGCGGGCCATTTCGAAAATGGCCAGTTCGGACACGGTGTGTGCGCTGTAGTTGGCCCCGGGCACGCGCAAGGGTCGGGCGTCGTTCAAAAGGATCAGCAACAGGGCTTGTTTGGCGTGTTCATCGAGCTGGCCGTAGTGCTTTTCCACGCGCGCAATGCTCAGCAGTTCGGCCACCACTTTTTCATGTGGGTCCGAGCTTTGGCGCAGGTCCACCGTGGCCAGGTGGAAGCCAAAGACTTCCACAGCCCGGATCAGCGGGTGCAGGCGTTGGGCGGCCAGCGCTTGGGCGTGGTGGCTGCACAAGGACGCCTCGATGACGCGCAAATCGGCCAAAAATTCTTCGGCGCTGGCGTAGGGGTTTTGCGGGGCCACAGCGTGGCGGGCAGCGTCACCGCCGGTCAGGGTTTTGAGGGTCGCGGCCAGGCGGGCGTAGATGCCCGTGAGCGCCAGGCGATAAGGCTCGTCCTGGCGGTGTTCGTTGGCGTCGGGCGAGCGCTCGGCCAAGGCCAGCATCTCGGGGCCGAAGTGCACCAGCATGGTCGACAGTGACAATTCGCTGCCCAAAAAGTGCACCTCGGTCAGGTAGTGGCGCAGGGCCACATCGCACTGGCGCGTCAAGGCATGCTCCAGGGTTTGCGCGGTCACGTTGGGGTTGCCGTCGCGGTCGCCGCCAATCCACTGGCCCATGCGCAAAAAGCTGGCCACGGGTTGACCGGGCAAAGCCGCTTCCAGTTCGGCGTACAGCTTGGGGATTTCGCGCAAAAAAGTGGCTTCGTAATAGCTCAGCGCGTTTTCAATCTCGTCGGCCACAGTCAATTTGGTCAAGCGCAGCAAGCGGGTTTGCCACAACTGCATCACGCGGGCACGCATCTGCAGCTCGTTGGCAGCCAATTCTTTGGGGCTGAGCGCATCCTTGGCCGCGTTGATGGCTGCGGCGCGGGCCTTGATGCCGTCGCGCTCGGTCAACAGGTGCGCGATGTCCCGTTCAGCGTCCAGAATGCTTTTGCGCTGCACTTCGGTGGGGTGGGCCGTGAGCACGGGCGAGACGTAGCTGGTGGCCAGCATGTCCGAGATGCTGCGGGGTGTGATGCCTGCCCAGCGCAAGCGTTGCAGCGCCACGTCGATGCTCCCCTCTTGGGTGTGGCCCGCGCGCTCGTGGATGGCGCGGCGGCGGATGTGGTGGCGGTCCTCGGCCAGGTTGGCCAGGTGTGAAAAATAGGTGAAGGCACGGATCACGCTCACGGCCCGGTCGCCCGGCAGGCTTTTGAGCAGTTTTTTCAGGGCCTTGTCGGCCTCGTGGTCCGCATCTCGCCTGAAAGCCACCGAGAGCTTGCGAATTCGCTCGACCAATTCATAGGCCTCGGGGCCTTCTTGCGCCCGGATCACATCGCCCAGAATGCGGCCCAGCAGGCGGATGTCCTCGACCAGGGGGCGCTCGCTGTCGCGTTTTTCGCTGCGGGGGATGGCCTTCGCTGGGGCGTGGGCGGCGGTGTGGGTGGTGGCTGGCTTCATGGGTGTGGGTGTTCAAGCGCAACGGTCATGGAAGGGGCAGGCGAAAAGTTTCAAGGCCCTTGTGGGTGTCAATTTGCCTTGACATCATGCTAGCATCGCCGAAGGAGACAAAATTACCCATTGATTTCATTTTGATGAGGTCAAAATTTTTTCAGGAAGCCTGCTGTGACCGAGTCGAAACACCCCCATATCGTCATCGCCACCCGTGAAAGCCGTTTGGCTTTGTGGCAGGCCGAACACGTCAAATCCTTGCTGGAGGCCATGGGCTGCAGCGTGCAGCTGTTGGGCATGACCACACAGGGGGACCAAATTTTGGACCGCAGTTTGTCCAAAGTGGGCGGCAAGGGCCTGTTTGTGAAAGAACTCGAGGTCGCGCTGCATGAGGGGCGCGCCGACATTGCGGTGCATTCGCTCAAGGATGTGCCCATGGACATGCCCGAGGGCTTTGAGCTGGCCTGCGTGATGGAACGCGAAGACCCGCGGGACGCCTGGGTCTCGTCCCAATACGCCCGCTTGGAAGACTTGCCGCAAGGCGCTGTGGTGGGTACATCGAGCCTGCGCCGCACCGTGTTGCTGCGTGCTTTGCGCCCCGATTTGAAGATCGAGCCGCTGCGCGGCAACCTAGACACCCGCTTGCGCAAGCTCGACGAAGGCCAGTACGCCGGCATCGTGTTGGCCGCAGCGGGGCTCAAGCGCCTGGAGATGAGCGAGCGCATCCGCCATATTTTTGAAACCGACCAGATGTTGCCCGCCGCAGGGCAGGGCGCTTTGGGCATCGAGATCCGCAGCGACCGCGCCGACCTGCGCGCCTTGCTGGCGCCGCTGGCCGATGCGCCTTCGTGGCGGCGCGTGGCGGCCGAGCGGGCCGTGAGCCGCGCCATGGGGGGCAGTTGTTCCATGCCGCTGGCTGCCCATGCGGTCATCGAAGGCGGTGTCCTGCAACTGCGTGCGGCCTGGGGTGATCCGGAAGGCGCAGCCACCCTGGTGCGTGCCGATGCCCAGGCCAGTGCCGATGGCCTGCACGCTGCCGAGGCCCTGGGCCTGAGCGTGGCCCAAGCCTTGCGTGACGGCGGAGCGCATTGAGCGCTGGCGCAGACATGGCGTCGGCTGCTTGGGCCCCTTCCAGTGTGATCGTCACCCGGCCTGAGCGCGAGGCCAAAGCCTGGGCCGATGCTTTGCATGCGCAGGGCGTGCGCTGCGAAATCTTGCCCTTGATTGAGATTGCCGCACTCGCAGAACCTTCGGTCTTGGTAAAGGTTTGGCACGCGGTGCCCCAGCACCTGGCGGTGATGTTTGTCAGCGCCAATGCGGTGCGATTTTTCATGGCCGCCCGCCCAGACCACTTGCCCTGGAATGCTTGTCGTGCCTGGTCAACGGGCCCCGGCACTCGGGCGGCTTTGTTGGCAGCGGGTTGGCCCGCTGATTTGATCGATTCACCGGATGAGACCGCCTCGCAGTTTGATTCTGAAGCGCTTTGGTCCTTGGTGGCTCCAAACGTAGAGGCCGAGGTCAAGCGTTGCCAGTCTTTGAACTTGAGCGCGGACGTCCAGCAACCTTCTGTGTTGATTGTGCGGGGCGCTGATGCGCACGGTCAATTGGCGGGCCGCGACTGGTTGGCCCTGAAGATGGAGGCGGCGGGTCTGCAGGTGCTGCAGACGGTGGCCTATGTGCGCCAACCCCCTCGCCTGACCCTGGCGCAGCAGCAGCGTGCGCGCCAAGCCATGAGCGACGGCAGCCGATGGTTGTTCAGCAGTTCCGAAGCGGCCCAATTTTTGTTGCAGGCTTGTCCCGACCTGATTCTGGATCACGCCAAAGCACTGGCGACCCACCCTCGAATTGCCCTGAAGTTGAAACAGTCCGGTTGGCCTTGTGTTGAATTGGTGCCGCCTGGCCTGGAGGCCCAAGCGCAGTCGATAAAATCGAGGCCATGACATCCCCCATAGACGTTGTCCCTGATCCTCAGCCTCCAGCCAAGGCCAGCGCCCCCAGCACACTTGGGGCCAAGCGTTCACGGCTGATGTTGGCCGTGGTGGCGGGTTTGGCACTGCTGGCCTTCTTGTCCTCTTTGTTCTTGTGGCAAAAGCTGGGCAGGATTCAGGAACAACTGGCTCGCCAGAGCGCTGATGCGGGCGTGCAAGCCCTCGAGGCCAGAACTTGGGCCAAACAAGCGCAGGAAACCGTGCAGGACAATGTGGCACGGGTGGCGCTTTTGGAGGCCCGTTTGGCCGAATTGGCGCAGCAGCGCACTCAGCTCGACGATTTGATGCAAAGCCTGTCGCGCTCCAGAGATGAGAACCTGGTGGTGGACATGGAGTCCGCTTTGCGCATCGCCCAGCAACAGGCTTTGATGACGGGCAGCACCGAGCCCATGCTGGCGGCCTTGAAATCGGCGCACAAGCGTGTGCAGCGAACTGCCCAGCCCCGTTTGTTGCCAGTTTCGCGTGCCCTGGAGAAAGACCTGGAGCGACTGAACAATTTGCCAGTTTTCGATTTGCCTGGCCTGATGGTCAAGCTCGACGAGGGGGTGGCCTTGGTCGATGGCCTGGTTTTCGCCAATGAAGCTTTGTCTTCGGCCAGCAAGACACGACAAAGCGCTGAAACCACGGGTTCGCCCAGCAGCTTGTCCTGGTGGATGGCGGGGTTGACGCGCATGGGGGACGAGTTCAAGGGTTTGCTCCGGGTCAGCCGCATCGATGCCCCAGAGGCTGCTTTGTTGTCCCCTGAGCAAGCGTTTTTTGTTCGTGAAAACCTCAAGCTCAAGCTGCTCAACGCCCGGTTGGGCTTGTTGGCCCGGCAAAAAGATGCGGTGCGCGCCGATCTGAGTGCCTCGGCCATTTTGGTGCGCCGCTATGCCGAGCCGCAATCGCGGCGCACGACCCAATTGATGCAGTTACTGGAACAAACCAGCGAACAGGTGCGCACGGCCGAGGTGCCCCGCATTGACGCTTCTTTGGCGGCCTTGAGTGCCGCTGCTGCTGGCCGGTAAAGCACCATGCGCGCAGCTCTTTGGCTCATTGCTCTGTTTGCCTTGGCTGCGGCGGGGGCTTGGTTGGCGGGCAACAACCAAGGCACTGTCAGCCTGTTTCTTTACCCGCACCGGGTGGACATTTCCTTGAACTTGGCTTTTTTGCTGGTGTTCTCGGTGATTGTTCTGGTGATTTTGGCCCAGCGCGCCTTGGCCGCGTTTGTCTCCTTGCCTCAAAAAGCCCAGCGTTGGCGATTGCAACAAAAGGAAAGAGCCAGCCATGCTGCCTTGTTGGACGCGATGGGGCACTTCATGGCAGGGCGTTTTTTGCGCGCCCGCAAAGCGGCTGAACAGGCCTTGAGCAAAGAGGCCCTGTTGGCCGAGTCCGGCGTGAGTCTGGAGCATGCCGTGTCTTTGCGGACCCTGGCGCACATCATGGCCGCGGAGGCTTGTCATGCCCTGCAGGACAAGGCCCAGCGACAACACCATCTGGATCAAGCGATGTCCGAGGCATTGAAAGCCCCGGGCAGTGAGCGTCAAACTTTGCTGGAAGGCACGCGCATGCGTGCGGCCCGCTGGTTGCTGGATGACCGTGATGCGGCTGCCAGTTTGAACGAGCTGGAGGCTTTGCCGCCTGCAGCGGGTCGTCGCATGGTGGCGATGCGGCTTCAGCTCAAGGCCGCGCGTTTGTCCGGTCAACCCGCCAAAGCGCTGGAAACCGCGGCATTGCTGGCCAAGCACAAGGCCTTTTCGCCCGCTGCGGCCCAAAGCCTGTTGTCCCGCTTGGTTCTGGAGTTGATTGCGCACACCCACGACACAGAAGCCTTGCAGCGCACTTGGCAGCGCTTGACGGCTGCACAGCGTTTGATGCCCGAGGTGGCTGCTGAGGCCGTTTTGCGTTGGTTGAAGTTGGGGGGTTCCCCCCAGATGGGCAGGACTTGGCTGCAGGACTTGTGGGCGCCTCTTCAATCGCAACACACCCAGTGGTCCCACGAGCAACGGGTGAAACTTGTTCTGGCCCTGGATGCCTGCCTGCCGGATGTCGACGCTCAAGATGCGTTGGTTTGGCTCTCGCGTCTGGAGAGTGCCCAGCAATCCCAGCCCCGGTCTGCCCATTTGCAGTATTTGGCGGGCATGCTGTGTTGGCGTCATCAGCTTTGGGGAAAGTCCCAAAGCTTGTTGAGCCAAGCGGCCAAAAATCTGGACAGCCCTGTACTCCTGCGAAAGGCCTGGATCGCCTTGGCCGAACTGGCTGAACAACGCCAGGACCCGGTGGCCGCAGCACACGCATGGAAGCAGGCTGCCAAGTCTTCAAGCGACTGAAAACTTGTCCGGGCCGGTGGCCACTGAGTCAGCGCGATGTGCCGATGCGCAAGATTTGATCCACTTCAAAAAAAACCGGGCCATGTGGCCCGGTTTTGGATGGTAGCCAAGGTGCATTCACCGAAATCAGAATGGCACTTTCAGGGTGTTGAGGTCTTTGCGTGTTTCCACCAAAACCAGCGGGCCTTCGTTCAGCACCACAGCTGGCGGACGTTCACGGGGCACGCGCACCGGTTGGGGTTCGGCGGCAATGGCAGCCTGAACGGCAGCCACTTTGCTGGCGTCGGAGTTCACCCAGATCAGACCTGAGCTTTGTGCCAGTTGTTGCAGACCTTCCATGGGCAAGGTGTAGTGCGCCACTGGGGGCAGGCTGGTGCGAGCGGTCTCGGTGGCCGATGCAGCAGGTAGTGAAGCGGAGGGTGCAGCGGGTGCAGAGGCCGTGGCAGGCGCTGGTGCAGGCTCAGCCGCGGGTGCCGGGCTTTCAGACACCTGCGGCGCCACAGCGGGCGCAGCCGTGGTGTCAGGCGCTGCGGCCACGGGGGCTGCAGGCGCTGGGTTGCTGAGGACCGATTCTGCAGCGGCAGGTGCCACGGCGGCTGGCTGTGCGCGCTCGAAATACGAGCGCGGGGCAGGACGGTCTTGCGTGCTGGTTTCGCTGGCGACGGGTGCGGCATTGATTTCGCCAGAGCTGTCTTCAGCTGCGCCGTCAGGGCGTGATTCGCCTGCGCGTTCACGGCGGTCCCGGCCGTAACGGTCACGTGAGCGCCTTTCGCGGCGTTCACCGTTGTGGTCGGCTGGCGTGCCGCCTTCTGCAGCGATCGTGGCTGCTTGGGCATCCGTGTTGGTCACCTCGGCTTCAGGGGCGTTGTCCGCTTGGCGGCGCTCGCCACCGCGCTCACGACGGCCCTCAACGCCGCGTTCGCCACGTTCACGGCGACCTTCACCACGCGGTGCACGCTCTTGACGCACTTCGGTGCTGTCGGTGCTCAACTCAGGGCTGGCATCGCTGCGGCCTTCATTTTTGCCTTCCTGGCGGTTTTCGCTGCGGCCATCGCGACGGCCTTCACGGGCAGGGCGTTCGGCCCGCTCACCCCGCTCGGCGCGTTCGCCACGTGCCGGGCGGGTTTCGCCGTCACGCAATTCGTTGCGACCTTCCGCACGGCTCTCACCGCGACCTTCGCCGCGTCGACCGCCTTCGCGGGGCGCACGCACTTCCGCATTGGCTGATTCGCTGCGCTCGCCTCGGCGGCCACCACGTCGGCCCTCGCGTCCAGCTTCACGGCCTTCGGTGCGGCGCTCGCCGTTGCGGCCTTCGCGCGGTTTGTCATCTTTTTTGTCAACGGTGGCTGGCGCCGCTTCTGGGGTGCTGCCCCCGAACAGGTTTTTCAGCCAGCCAAAGAAACCGCCGGTGGCTGCCGGTGCAGCCACCGGTGCGGCGGCAGCTGGGCGCGCAGGTTTGGCCGTGGCGGCAGGTGCCTCTGGCTTGGCCGGGGCCATCGGCGCAGGCGCGTCGGGCAACACACCCTTGATGACGGGCGTTTGCTTGTTGGTGGGCTCTTGTGAACGGCGCGTCACGGTGGTCGCGTCTTCGATCTCTTCGGCCATTTTGTAGCTGGCTTCGATGCGGTCCAGGCGCGGGTCGTCGTGCTTCAAGCGCTCCAGTTTGTAATGTGGGGTTTCCAGCGATTTATTGGGCACCAGCAGCACATTGATGCGTTGCTGCAACTCAATCTTGGCGATCTCGGAGCGCTTTTCATTGAGCAGGAAAGACGCTACCTCGACAGGCACTTGGGCGTGCACAGCGGCGCTGTTGTCCTTCATGGACTCTTCCTGGATGATGCGCAGGATCTGCAGCGCCGAGCTTTCGGTGTCGCGGATGTGGCCTGCGCCACCGCAACGTGGGCAAGGGATCGAGGCGCCTTCGGAGAGGGCGGGTTTGAGGCGCTGGCGGCTCATCTCCAGCAGGCCGAATTTGCTGATGGAGCCGAACTGCACGCGGGCACGGTCTTGGCGCAGGGCGTCGCGCAAGCGGTTTTCCACTTCGCGGCGGTTCTTGGCTTCTTCCATGTCGATGAAGTCAATCACGATCAGGCCACCCAAGTCGCGCAAGCGCATCTGTCGGGCCACTTCGTCGGCGGCTTCCAGGTTGGTGCGGGTGGCGGTTTCCTCGATGTCACCACCCTTGATGGCGCGCGCCGAGTTGACGTCCACCGAGACCAAGGCTTCGGTGTGGTCGATCACGATGGCACCACCCGAAGGCAGTTGCACCGTGCGGGCGTAGGCCGACTCGATCTGGTGCTCGATCTGGAAGCGGCTGAACAGCGGCGCGTCGTCACGGTAGCGCTTCACACGGGGCGCGAACTCGGGCATCACGTGGCTCATGAATTGCTGAGCCTGTTCGTAGATATCGTCGGTGTCGATCAGGATGTCGCCGATGTCGTTGTTGAAGTAATCGCGGATCGCGCGGATCACCAGACTCGATTCCTGGTAAATCAGGAAAGCGCCTTTGCCTTGGGAAGCTCCGTCGATCGCGGTCCAGAGCTTGAGCAGGTAGTTCAGGTCCCACTGCAATTCGGGCGCGGAGCGACCGATGCCTGCGGTACGGGCGATGATGGACATGCCCTTGGGGTACTCCAGCTGGTCCATCGCCTCCTTGAGTTCGGCCCGGTCGTCGCCCTCGATGCGGCGGCTGACGCCACCACCCCGGGGGTTGTTGGGCATGAGCACCACATAGCGGCCCGCCAGGCTGACGAAGGTGGTGAGGGCCGCGCCCTTGTTGCCGCGCTCTTCCTTTTCGACCTGTACCAGAAGGGATTGGCCTTCTTTGATGACATCCTGGATGCGGGCCTGGCTGACGGACACGCCTTCGGCAAAGTATTGGCGTGAGATTTCCTTGAAGGGTAAAAAGCCGTGGCGGTCTTCACCGTAGTCCACGAAGCAGGCTTCGAGCGAGGGCTCGACGCGCGTCACGATGGCTTTGTAGATGTTGCCCTTGCGCTGTTCCCGCCCTTCGATTTCGATTTCGTAGTCGAGGAGTTTTTGTCCGTCGACGATGGCCAGGCGGCGCTCTTCAGCTTGCGTGGCGTTGATCAGCATCCGTTTCATGATGCGTTCCTTTTCTTGTCAGCTTGGCTTCGGTGCAGACAATGTCCGCACGCGAAAACCTGTTTACACAACCGGCTTCCGGTTCTTGGGAACCGCGAAGCCCACGTTGCCGGAGCTGACGCCTGAAACGAAGGGAATTGCCGAGGGTGATCGCCATTCAACTGTGCGTGAGCACAGGAATGGGGATCGTGGCGCGGGGATGGGGCGAGAGACAAGGCGTGCACAGATTCGTCCACTGCCGGGGGCTTCCCCCGGTGTCCAAGACAAACTGCCGGTCACCAGGCGTGACGATGGAGCATGGCTTCGTGAGCCACTCCAAGTACATCAGCAAAGTTCCGAACAACACAACCATCTCGCTTTGATCCGCCCAGCAGACCATGGGGCTGCTGAACTGGGGGTATTCCGTATCTGGGTTTCTGGGCGTCGGCCCAACCTCCGGGGCGTTTTGCCACTGTCGGCGTTGGCCTTCAGTCTGCAAATCGTGCCGGGGGTGGCATCGACCATCTGGTTTGGTGCGGTGGTGGTGGACTAAACTCCAGCTAGACAGGAATTCATTTCCATTTGAATCAACCACTTACAGCCAATTGCCAGTGAATCACATTATAGGGGCCAAGTCTGCTGCTGCGATGCCCGCCGTCAAATGGTTGTTGGTGGACGAGGAGTCGGCAGGGCAGCGATTGGACAACTTTTTGATGCGTCAGCTCAAAGGCGTGCCCAAAACGCACGTCTACCGCATCATCCGCAGTGGTGAAGTGCGCATCAACAAGGGGCGGGCCTCGGCCGAAACCCGGGTGGAGGTGGGCGACGAAGTGCGTGTGCCGCCCGTGCGGGTGTCCGAAAAGCTGGCGGACAAGGCTGCAAACCCAGCGCCTGGCCGTGAATTTCCGCTTTTGCTGGAAGACGACAGCCTGATGGCGATCAACAAACCGGCCGGTGTGGCGGTGCATGGCGGATCGGGTGTGAGTTTTGGGGTGATCGAACAATTGCGTCAGGCCCGCCCCCAGGCCAAACTGTTGGAGTTGGTGCACCGCTTGGACCGGGACACCAGCGGTATTTTGCTGGTGGCCAAGAAGCGCAGCGCCCTCAAAAACCTGCAGGACCAGTTTCGCGAACGAGAAACGGGCAAGACCTACCTGGCGCTGGTCAAAGGCGATTGGCCTGCCAAACTCAAGGTGATCGACCAGCCCTTGCAAAAATTTTTGCTGCCAGGCAAGGACGGGATGGAGGGCGAGCGTCGCGTCAAAGTGACGACGCCCGAGGACCCGGACGGCATGCGCTCCATCACCCTGGTCAAGGTGTCACAACGCTTGCAAGGGGCCACCTTGCTCGAAGTGACCATCAAGACCGGGCGCACGCACCAGATCCGGGTGCATTTGTCCTCGCAGGGCCATCCGATTGCGGGCGACGACAAATACGGTGATTTTGAGTGGAATCGTCAGCTTCAAAAACCAACGGCCCAGCCCGGACTCAAACGCATGTTTTTGCATGCCTGGCGCTTGCAGTTCAACCACCCTGTGACCGCTGAGCGCGTCGCCCTGCAAGCCGATTTACCCCCCGAATTGAAAGCTTACGTAGACCATGTCCCAGCCAAGACCCCGCCAGTTTGACCTGATCGCTTTCGATTGGGACGGCACTTTGTTCGATTCCACCGCCATCATCACCCGCTGCATCCAAAGGGCCGTGGTGGATGTTGGCGGTCAGGAGCCCACGCGCGAAGCGGCTTCTTATGTGATCGGCATGGCGCTCATGCCTGCCCTGGCCCATGCCGCGCCCGATGTGCCCAAAGACAAATACCCGGCACTGGGGGAGCGTTACCGCCACCATTACCTTCAGCACCAAAACGACATCAGCTTGTTTGAGGGTGTGTTGGGCATGCTGGACGAGCTCAAAGCAAGGCACCATTGGCTGACGGTGGCCACCGGCAAAAGCCGCCATGGCCTGAACGAAGCGCTGCAGGCGGTCGAGTTGCGTCACCGTTTTGACGGTTCGCGCACGGCCGACGAGACTGCGGGCAAGCCCAACCCCTTGATGCTCAACGAATTGATGCGTGAATTTGGCGCAGAGCCCGAGCGCACCCTGATGATTGGCGACACCACACACGACCTGCAAATGGCCTTGAATGCCGGTTGCGCCAGCGTCGGCGTGAGTTACGGCGCACACGAACCCGCCGCTTTTCATGCCTTGCAACCGCGCCATGTGGCGCACAGCGTGCGCGAATTGCACGACTGGTTGCTGCAACACGCCTGAAGCCTGAAACAAGGAGCGCCCATGGAGCCGATGATCCCTTTGTGCAACAGCGCCGACCTGGTCAATGGGGGGCGTGCTGTGCCCTTTGACATCGTCTATGCCGGGCAGACCTGCCGTGCTTTTGCCATCCGTTACCAAGGCCAGGTGCATGCCTATTTGAACCGGTGCACCCATGTGGCGATGGAGATGGATTACCAACCCGACCGTTTCTTTGACAACACCGGCCGCTGGTTGATGTGTGCCACACACGGTGCCACTTACGAGCCCGACAGCGGTGCTTGCGCGGGCGGTCCCTGCCGTGGCGGCCTGGTCAAAATAGACTTGTCAGAGCGTGACGGGGTGGTTCACTGGCATACTGCCTACAACTTGAAACCCCTCGATTTTTGACCATGCAAGACCCCCAGGACAAACTGTCCAAGCCTGATGAACAACCCGTCCAGACTGCGCCCGAGTCGGGCGCAGGCACGGCGGCCATGGCGGCCCAGGAGAGTTGGGCACGAGAAACGCTTGAAAAGTTGGCCTTTGCTCAACTCCAAGAGCAGCAGACAGCGCGGCGCTGGAAACTGGGGATGCGTCTGGCTTGGCTGGGCATCTTTGTTGTGGTGCTTTGGCAATTGTTCAGTTTCGGTTCTGCATCGACCAGTCCCAGTTTCCCGCACACGGCCTTGGTCACCATCGTAGGGGAGATTTCACCCGATACCGAGGCCAGTGCGGAAAACGTCATGTCGGCCATGCGCACAGCGCTCGAAGACCCTGGCTCCAGGGCTTTGATCTTGTTGATCAATTCGCCCGGTGGCAGCCCGGTTCAAGCCGGTTTGATCAACGATGAAATCAGACGCCTGAGGGCCTTGCACAACAAACCCGTGTATGCGGTGGTGGAAGAGTCTTGTGCGTCGGCTGCGTACTACATCGCCGTTGCCGCAGATCAAATTTTTGTCGACAAGGCCAGCTTGGTGGGCAGCATCGGTGTGTTGATGGATGGTTTTGGCTTCACCGGCTTGATGGACAAGCTGGGCGTGGAGCGGCGTTTGATGACGGCCGGCGAAAACAAGGGTTTTCTGGACCCCTTCAGTCCCCAGACAGCACCCCAGCGGCAACATGCGCAAGCGATGTTGGACCAGATTCACAAGCAATTCATCGAGGCCGTCAGGAAAGGCCGGGGCGAGCGTTTGAAGGACAACCCTGAAATGTTCAGTGGTTTGTTTTGGAGCGGTCAGCAAGCGGTGGACCTCGGTTTGGCTGACGGTCTGGGCAGCATCGATGGCGTGGCCAGGGATGTGGTCAAAGCCCCCGATGTGATCGACTACACCCAAAGAGAAAATGTCGCCGAGCGTTTGGTGAAACGTTTTGGTGTGGCTGTCGGTGAGGGCTCCGTGCGCGCATTGCGCGCCAGCGCAACCATGCGCTGAGATGCATTGCGCTGTGGGGTCAGAGCTTCGTCATCTCAAGGCTCAAGGCCCGATGGCATACACCGCTGGCGTGTGACCATCAGGGCCTTTGAGGCCCTTTTTCCATTGTGCAATCGTGTGGCTCTGGATGCTGGCCGAGGGCAGTGTGAGGCCACTCGCAATGGCCAAGCGGGTGTTGGCTTGCAGGCTCTGCAACAGTCCCGCGAGCATGGCGGCATTGCGATAAGGGGTTTCAATCCACAGCTGCGTCTGGCCGGTTTTGAGCGCCAGTGACTCCAGCTGTTTCAGGCGTGCGGTGCGCTCTGTTGCGTCTTGGGGCAGGTAGCCCACAAATGCAAAATTTTGCCCATTGAGGCCACTGGCGGCCAGTGCCAGCAGCAAGGACACCGGGCCCACCAGCGGCACCACGGTCATGCCCAAGTCGTGTGCGGCGCGTACCACCGAACTGCCCGGGTCGGCCACGGCGGGCATGCCGGCCTCGCTGACCAGGCCGATGTCGTGGCCTTGCAAGGCGGCCGAGAGCATCGATTTGCCGTCAAAACCCGATTGGTGATCGCCTTTTTTGTGCACATGTCGTGGCAACTCGGTGATTTCTTGTTCGGCCAAGGGTGCCACCAGCGGGTGGGTTTCCCCCACGCGCTTGAGGAAGGCCCGTGTGCTTTTGGCGTTCTCGCAGACCCAGTGGCGCAAGCCGGCCGCTGCAACCAAGGTGGCTTCGGGCAAGACATGCTCGATGGGTGCTTGTGCTTGGCAAGCAAAGTCCAGTGGGGTGGGCACCAAAAGCAAGCGACCTTTGACAGGGGGGGTCTTCACAGCAATTTCACTCCGGCTTGACGAAGCAATCGCGCGGTGCGGATCAGAGGCAGACCGATCAGCGCGGTCGGGTCGTCGTTGTCGATCGATTCGAGCAGGGCGATGCCCAAGCCCTCGCTTTTGGCACTGCCTGCGCAGTCGTAGGGCTGTTCGGCCTGCAGGTAGGTCTCGATCTCCTCGTCGCTCAGATCCCGAAAAACCACCCGCACCGCTGCCAGATCCACGGCTTCAAAGCCGCTGTCCAGGCAAACCACGGCCAATGCAGTCTGAAAAATCACGGTCTTGCCGCGCATTTGGCGGAGCTGCGCCACAGCGCGTGCATGTTCGCCCGGCTTGCCCAAGGCTTGGCCCGCCAAATCTGCCACCTGGTCGGACCCGATCACGACGGCGCCAGGGTGCTGTTCAGCCACCGCCTTTGCTTTGGCCAGCGCCAGCCGCAACGCCAAATCCCGGGGGGATTCGCCAGGCCAGGGTGTTTCATCCACATTCGGGGCACTCACGCTGAAGGGCAGGCGCAGCCGCTCCATCAATTCGCGGCGGTAACGTGAAGTGGAGCCCAGCACCACTGGGCGGGACTTGGTATCAGAAGTCGTCATGTTCATGGGGTGATTCTCTTACACTGCGGGTATGGACAAAAAGTTTGATGCTCAGCATTTGGATGTGGCCGCGTTTGCCCGGGACGCTGCCCTGCTGGAAGGACAAGTGGCCTTGTCATCCATGACGCGGCTTTGGGATGAGCAGGTGGCGGGCAGCCTGCAGCCTGGCGCGGTGGTCTGGCGCTTGCAAGGCCGTCTGGCGCCTCAGGCCGGTGGCGCAGACCAAATTTGGCTCGATCTGCAAGCCTCGGTGGCTTTGCCCATGCAATGCCAGCGCTGCCTGACCCCTGTTTTGGAGACGGTTCAAGCCGAGCGTGCTTTCCGTTTTGTGGCGGACGAAGCCACAGCCGCCGCCCTGGACGACGAGGCTGAAGAGGATGTTTTGGTGATCAGCCGGGATTTGGATGCCTTGGCCCTGATTGAAGATGAACTGATTCTGTCGCTGCCTCTTGTGGCCTTGCATGAGGTGTGCCCTCTGCCCGTGCCCATGTCCTCAGTGGACCCGGATTTTCAAGAGGCGGCTGAGCGGCCTAACCCCTTTGGCGTCCTGGCCGGTCTCAAATCTGGCCGGTCCTGAGGGGGCGGCCCAGGGCGTGCAGGCGGGATGTCTGGCTTGGGCTATAATGAGCGGCTTCGCTCAGGTGTCTGGGCAAATCTCTCATCAACCAGAAGCTGCGTCTTGATTAGCGCGGCCTCCAAGCTTCCAAGGAGCCATCATGGCTGTTCAGCAAAACAAAAAGTCGCCTTCCAAGCGCGGTATGCACCGTTCGCACAATGCCCTGAACGTGCCAGGCATCGCTGTGGAGCCCACCACCGGCGAAACCCATCTGCGTCACCACATCAGCCCCAACGGTTTTTACCGTGGTCGTCAGGTGCTGAAAAACAAATCCGAAGCCTGATCGGCGTCAGCCCCAAGCCTCAAAAGGCCCGGCGCTACTTTGCAAGTAGCCTCGGGCTTTTGTTTTTATGGATTTGATTTTCAACTGGCTTTGAGTTCCACAACCCGATGACATCGCCTACTCCGATCACTTTGGCTGTCGATTGCATGGGCGGCGACCATGGTCCGCGCGTCACGCTCTCGGCATGTCGCCGTTTCTTGTCGACACACCCCGACGCCCGACTGTTGCTGGTGGGGCATGCCCATGCCCTGGGGGGATGGGTGGATCCTCGTGTTGAAGTGGTCGCCGCGACCGAGGTGGTCGAAATGGACGACCCGCTCGAAGTGGCTTTGCGCAAGAAGAAAGACTCTTCCATGCGCGTGGCCATTGAACTGGTGCGTGATGGCAAAGCCACGGCCGCCATTTCTGCGGGGAATACCGGAGCCTTGATGGCCATTGCCCGTTATGTGCTGAAAACCATGGACGGCATTGACCGACCGGCCATTGCAGGCCAGATGCCCAATTTCAAGGGTGGCGGCACCACCATGCTTGATCTCGGGGCCAATGTGGACTGCACGCCTGAGCATTTGCTCCAGTTCGCGGTCATGGGCTCAGCCCTGGTGTCGGTGCTGCAAAGCAAGGATCAGCCCTCAGTTGGCTTGCTCAATATTGGTGAGGAAGCCATTAAAGGCAATGAAATCATCAAAAAAGCGGGTGAATTGCTGCGTTCTGCAGGCAACGCCGGAGATTTGAACTTTCACGGCAATGTCGAAGGCAATGATATTTTCAAGGGCACGGTGGACATTGTGGTCTGCGATGGCTTTGTCGGCAACGTGGCGCTCAAGGCCAGTGAAGGCCTGGCCACCATGATCGGCGGCTTCTTGAAAAATGAGTTTTCCCGCAGCATTTTCACGAAAATGGTCGCGATTTTGGCCTATCCGGTATTAACTGCATTTAAAAACCGTGTTGACCACCGTCGTTACAACGGTGCGGCACTCTTGGGTTTGAGGGGCTTGGTGTTCAAGAGCCATGGCTCAGCCGATGAGGTGGCGTTTGAGACCGCCCTCAACCGCGCTTATGATGCAGGCCGAAATCAATTGTTGGACCGCGTTCGTGAACGCATTGCCCATGCTGCCCCTTTGTTGATGGGCGCGCAGGCTGAGCGTACAGAGCCAGCGGTCACCACACCATGAGAATTTATTCCCGCATTTTGGGCACGGGCAGTTACCTGCCAGACCGCCGCCTGACCAATGCCGATTTGGCAGCCGATCTGGCGCAGCAAGGCGTTGAAACTTCGGACGACTGGATCGTTGAGCGCACCGGCATACGAGCGCGCCACTTCGCTGCCGATCACCAAGGTTGCAGTGATCTGGCCACCGAAGCCGCGCGCAAGGCCCTGGAGGCCGCCGGTCTGACGGCCAGCGACATCGATCTGATCATCGTGGGCACCTCCACCCCCGACATGGTGTTCCCGTCTGTGGCGACCATGGTTCAACACAAGCTGGGTACAGCGGGTTGTCCGGCCTTTGATGTGCAGGCCGTTTGCAGTGGCTTCATCTATGCCCTGACGGTGGCGGATGCCATGATCCAATCGGGCTCTGCCAAGCGGGCGCTGGTCATTGGGGCCGAAGTGTTCAGCCGCATTCTGGATTTCAAGGACCGCACCACATGCGTGCTGTTTGGGGATGGCGCTGGCGCTGTGATCCTGGAGGCCTCCGAGCAGCCGGGTATTTTGGCCACCGATTTGCATGCCGATGGCAAGTACAAAGACATCTTGTGCGTGCCCGGTCATGTGAATCGGGGCGGTATTCTGGGTGATCCGGTGCTCAAGATGGACGGGCAGGCGGTGTTCAAACTGGCCGTGGGTGTGCTCGAAGAAACCGCTCGCACCAGCTTGGCCAAGGCCAACATGACCGACGCCGACATCGACTGGCTGATCCCGCATCAAGCCAACATCCGCATCATGCAAAGTACAGCGCGCAAGCTCAAGCTCGGGGCTGACAAGGTGGTGGTCACAGTGGACCAGCACGGCAACACCTCGGCTGCATCGATTCCGCTGGCGCTGGACGCCGCTGTACGGGATGGGCGCATCCAGCGCGGCCAGATGCTCATGCTCGAAGGCGTGGGTGGAGGCTTCACCTGGGGCTCTGTTCTCTTGCGATATTGACCCTTCCAAAGGTTTGACAGCCCTGTTCTGAGATGCACGGCACCAGGGAACGGATTCTTTTCAGTTAATGATCTTGCACATGACCACATTTGCTTTTGTTTTTCCAGGTCAGGGCTCCCAATCGGTGGGCATGCTCGACGCTTGGGGTGATCACCCCGTGGTGCTCGAAACCCTGAAAGAAGCTTCGGATGCCCTGGGTGAAGATGTTGCCCGACTGATCCATGAAGGCCCCAAGGAAGCGCTGGCCATGACCACCAACACCCAGCCCGTGATGCTGGTGTCGGCCGTGGCTGCTTACCGCGCCTGGCTGGCAGAAGGCGGCGCCAAACCCTCTGTGGTGGCGGGTCACTCGCTGGGCGAGTACAGCGCCTTGGTCGCATCGGGTGTGCTGACGCTCGCGCAAGCAGCGCCATTGGTGCGCCTACGCGCTGCCGCCATGCAAGAAGCCGTGCCTGTGGGTGTGGGCGCGATGGCCGCCATTTTGGGTCTGGCCTCGGACAAAGTCATGGAGGGCTGCAAAACGGCCCAAGCCACATTCGCCGCTGACAGCGCCGAAGTGGTCGAAGCCGTGAACTTCAACGACGCCGCACAAACCGTGATCGCCGGCAGCAAGGCTGCCGTCGACAAAGCCTGTGAAGTCCTCAAGGGCATGGGGGCCAAGCGCGCGTTGCTCTTGCCCGTGTCGGCTCCTTTCCATTCGAGCCTGATGAAGCCCGCCGCCGAAAAGCTGCGCGAGAAACTGGCCACATTGACACTGGGCGCGCCGCAGATCCCGGTGCTCAACAACATCGATGTGGCGATCGAGACCGATGCCGACCGCATCCGCGATGCCTTGTACCGTCAGGCCTTTGGTCCGGTGCGATGGGTGGAGTGCGTGCAAGCCATCAAGGCCCGTGGTGTGAGCACCCTGGTCGAATGCGGCCCCGGCAAGGTGCTGGCGGGCATGACCAAACGGATCGATACCGAATTGAATGGCCTCGCTTTGTACGACCCCGCCACCCTGGCCGAAGTGAAAGGAATCCTGGCATGAGCAACCAGCAAGTGGCCCTCGTGACCGGTGCCTCCCGTGGCATCGGTGCCTCTATTGCCTTGCATTTGGCGCAACAAGGTTTTGTGGTCATTGGCACCGCCACCAGCGATGACGGCGCCGCCAAGATCAGCCAAGCCCTGTCGGCCTTTCCCGGCAGCCGGGGAGCCAATCTGAATGTGAACGATGCCGCCGCAGGCGAAGCCTTGATCGATGCCATCGTCAAGGAGCACGGTGGCCTGCAGGTGCTGGTGAACAACGCCGGCATCACCCGCGACACCCTGGCCATGCGCATGAAGGACGACGATTGGGATGCGGTGCTCGACACCAACCTCAAGGCCGTTTTCCGCATGAGCCGCGCCGTGATCCGACCCATGATGAAGCAGCGCTATGGCCGCATCATCAGCATCACCAGCGTGGTGGGCGCATCGGGCAACCCCGGTCAAGCCAATTACGCTGCCGCCAAGGCAGGAGTTGCAGGGATGACCCGTGCACTGGCCCGCGAGCTGGGCAGCCGAGGCATCACGGTCAATTGTGTGGCGCCTGGTTTCATTGCCACCGACATGACGGCCAGCCTGCCCGAAGAACAGCACAAAGCCTTGCTGGGCCAGATTCCTCTGGGCCATCTGGGAAAACCCGAGGACATTGCCCACGCGGTCGCTTACTTGGCAGGCGCGGGTGCGGGCTATGTCACCGGACAGGAATTGCATGTCAATGGTGGCATGTTCATGGCCTGATTTGCCGGAACACCCTTTCGGACAGGTAAAATCTCCATTTTTCACAACCCTCAGAGGGAACCCATGAGCGATATCGAAGCACGTGTCAAAAAAATCATTGCCGAACAACTCGGCGTGGAAGAGTCACAAGTCACCAATGAAAAAGCCTTTGTGGCCGATCTGGGTGCCGACTCCCTGGACACGGTCGAACTGGTGATGGCACTCGAAGACGAGTTCGGCATCGAGATTCCCGACGAAGACGCTGAAAAGATCACCACAGTGCAAGCGGCGATCGATTACGCGCAAAGCAAAAAGGCCTGATCACCAATGACCCGGCGCCGCGTTGTAGTCACGGGTTTGGGATGCATCAGCCCCGTGGGCAACACGGTGTCTGAGGCATGGTCCAACCTGATTGCCGGCCAATCTGGCATTGGTCTCATCACCCGATTTGACGCGACGGCCATGTCGTGCCGGATTGCAGGTGAAGTCAAGAACTTTGACCTCGAGTCCTACATCTCTGCCAAAGAGGCTCGGACGATGGACCGGTTCATCCATTACGGCATCGCTGCTGCAGCCCAGGCCATTCAAGACGCCGGTTTGCCCACTGGCGATGCCTTGGGTGAAGAGGCAGCCTGCCGCACCGGTGTGGTGATTGGTTCGGGCATCGGTGGCTTGCCGCTGATCGAAGAAACCCACATCGAGTACGTGGCCCGCGGTGCGCGCCGCATTTCCCCATTTTTTGTACCGGCCTCGATCATCAACATGATCTCCGGTCATGTGTCGATGCGCCATGGCTACAAAGGCCCGAATCTGGCCGTGGTCACTGCTTGCACCACAGGTTTGCACAGCATTGGCGAAGCCGGTCGTTTGATCGAGTATGGCGACGCCGATGTGATGATCGCAGGCGGCGCCGAAGGCACGGTGTCCCCATTGGGCGTGGGTGGCTTTGCCGCCATGCGCGCCTTGTCGACCCGCAATGACGACCCCAGCACCGCATCACGCCCATGGGACAAAGACCGAGACGGCTTTGTGTTGGGCGAGGGCGCAGGCGTCATGGTGCTCGAAGAGTACGAACATGCCAAAGCCCGTGGCGCCAAGATTTACGCCGAACTGGGCGGCTACGGCATGAGCGCTGACGCGGGTCACATGACTGCGCCCAACATGGACGGACCCCGCCGCGCCATGCTGAGCGCCATGCGCAATGCCGGTGTCAATCCGGACCAGATCCACTACCTGAACGCACACGGCACATCCACACCGCTGGGCGACATCAATGAAACCAATGCGATCAAGGCGGCTTTGGGTGATCACGCCTACAAAACCGTGGTCAGCTCCACCAAGTCCATGACCGGTCACCTGCTGGGCGGGGCCGGCGGCATTGAGAGTGTGTTCACGGTCCTGGCCTTGCACCACCAGAAAGTGCCACCGACCATCAACCTGCACAATCCAGATCCTGAGTGTGATTTGGATTATTGCGCCAACACGGCGCGCGACCTGAAAATCGATGTGGCCTTGAAAAACAACTTCGGATTCGGTGGCACCAACGGCTCTCTGGTGTTCAAACGCATCTGAATTCAGCGTCCCGCCATGTACAACGCCCCACCTGTGGTCTTCCCGGTGGGGCGTTTTGCTTGGGGCCGGGTATGGGGTGTCGGCGCAGCGGCATTGTCTGCCATTGGCTTGCTGGCCTGGCAATGGCTCACGCAGGCCCATGGCATGTGGATGGCTTGCATGTGGGGCGGGTGGTTGATTTGTCTCCTCGGCGCCGCATGGTGGGCGCCCCGACAGTTGTGGGTCAGTGGCAGCTTGGTTTGGTCGGGTGAAGCTTGGTTTTGGCAAGCTGGGCCGGGCCAATCTGGCCCGCTGCAACCGGTGAGTTTGTCAGTGGGACTGGATGCCGGCCACAGCATGTTGTTGTGGGTCAGGCGCCTGGATGCGAAAGCCGTACGCATCAATCCTTGGGGCAGTGCGTGGTTGCAGGAGGACGCCATGCCCACAAAGTGGCACGGATTTAGATGCGCTGTATATTCGCGCCCCAAGGGGGACAGGGCAGCCGACAGATCGGTGACAGACCCTGTTTGACATGGCTTGAATTGGGTGAATCGCACCTCATTTGAAGTTGGATTCCCCCCAGTTTTTGAACAACACAAGGAGGCTTTTGTGAAGAGTCATCATTGGATCGGCGCTGCGGCTTCGGCCCTGCTGGGCAGTGTTTTGGTGGTTGGTTCGCTCACCATACCGACATCCGCCGCCATGGCGCAAACATCAGGCGCGGTGGTCAGAGGTTTGCCTGATTTCACCGAATTGGTGGAGCAAGTCGGGCCCTCGGTGGTCAACATTCGCACCCTGGAAAAAGCACGTCCCAGCGCAGCGGCCTCGGGTGGTCCTGAAGACGAAATGCAGGAGTTGTTTCGCCGATTTTTTGGTGTCCCCATGCCCAATGCACCACGTCAGGCACCCAGACCCAATCGGCCAGAATCAGAGGCGCAACCCCGGGGCGTGGGTTCCGGCTTCATCTTGAGCCCGGATGGTTTCATCATGACCAATGCGCATGTGGTGGACGGAGCCGACGAAGTGTTGGTCACTTTGCCCGACAAGCGTGAGTTCAGGGCTCGCATCGTGGGTGCAGACAAGCGCACCGATGTGGCCGTCGTCAAAATCCAGGCCACCGGTTTGCCGGCAGTCAAAGTGGGTGATGTCAGCCGTTTGCGTGTGGGTGAGTGGGTCATGGCGATCGGTTCACCTTTTGGACTCGACAACACCGTCACTGCGGGCATCGTGAGCGCCAAGCAGCGCGATACCGGTGATTTTTTACCTTTCATTCAGACCGACGTGGCGATCAACCCCGGCAACTCGGGAGGCCCCCTGATCAACATGCGCGGCGAGGTGGTGGGCATCAACAGCCAGATCTACTCCCGATCTGGTGGGTTCATGGGCATTTCATTTGCCATCCCGATGGATGAGGCCATCCGCGTCAGCGACCAGCTGCGCGCCAGCGGCCGCGTCAGTCGTGGCCGCATTGGCGTGCAGATTGCACCGGTCACCAAAGATGTTGCCGAATCCATCGGCTTGGGCAAGGCCCAAGGTGTTTTGGTGCGCGGCGTGGAAGAGGGCTCACCGGCAGAAAAAGCCGGGGTAGAGGCTGGCGATATCATTGTGCGGTTCGACGGCAAAGTGATTGAAAAGCCAGCTGACTTGCCGCGCGCAGTGGGCAACACCCGACCTGGCAACCGTGTCACGCTGACCGTGTTTCGCCGCGGTGCTCAGCGTGATCTCAGCGTGACGGTGGCCGAGTTGGAGCCCGAAAAGCCTGCGGGCGTTGTGGCCGAGAAGAAATCACCCCCCGCGACGGTGGCGCATCTGGGTTTGACCTTGAGTGACTTGTCGGATGCTCAGCGCAAAGAAGCCCGCATTCGCGCCGGTGTGCGTGTGGACGCAGCGGTAGATGCTGCAGCCCGTGCCGGCATTCGTGAAGGCGATTTGATTTTGGCAGTCGCCAACTCGGAGGTGGCTTCGGTTCAAGCTTTCGAGGCTTTGGTGGCGCGCATCGACAAATCCAGGCCATTGAGTCTGTTGATTCGCCGTGGCAGCGCGGTCGATTTCGTGACCATCCGGCCCACACCGTGAACAAACCGGCAAGCCCAGCAACCCTGAAACCTCAAGGCTTTTAGGGTTGTGGGGTCTTTTGATGCATTTTTGGGCAGCTAACGGTCCTTCAAGAAATTTTTTTCCACGTTTGTGCACACTGACTTTCAAAAGGAATCATGACGAATTTGGCTAAAATCTCAGCACTTGTTGCATGACAGATGGCTTGAAAAGCAGGGTTGAATTCACCATGCGGTATGAGGTGCTTGTTTCCACCGACGATCCACAGGCAACCCACAAGTTGTTCATTTTTTAGCCGTTTCAATTGTGGATAAGTTGTTGATAATTTTCCTGTTGCATGACCGCAACGACCTGCTGAACCCGATTTTGGGGCTGTGCGAACGGACCAATTTGCCTACAATGAAGTCCCAACTATCGCAGTTGCCATTGATTGTTGGTTCAGGGCGCGTCAACACCAGACGCGCCCTTTTTTCTTTTCCGGATCATTGATCCACAAACACTTGCAGAACTTCCTTGATGAATCACATCAGAAATTTTTCGATCATTGCCCACATTGACCATGGCAAATCCACCTTGGCCGATCGTTTGATTCAACGTTGTGGGGGTTTGGAAGCCCGTGAAATGGAAGCGCAGGTGCTGGACTCGATGGACATTGAGAAAGAGCGCGGCATCACCATCAAGGCACAGACGGCGGCATTGCAATACAAAGCCCAGGATGGACAGGTTTACAACCTCAACCTGATCGATACACCGGGTCATGTGGACTTCTCTTATGAAGTGAGTCGCTCGCTGTCTGCCTGCGAGGGCGCTTTGCTGGTGGTCGATGCCAGCCAGGGTGTTGAAGCCCAAACCGTGGCCAACTGCTACACCGCCCTCGACTTGGGTGTGGAGGTGGTGCCCGTCCTCAACAAGATGGACTTGCCCAATGCCGATCCGGACAACGCTCGCAGTGAAGTCGAAGACGTGATCGGCATCGATGCCACCGACGCCATCCCTTGCTCGGCCAAGACCGGCATGGGCATCGAGGACATCCTGGAAGCCGTCGTGGCCCGCATTCCGCCACCCAAGGGCAACCCTGACGCACCCTTGCGCGCCATGATCATTGACAGCTGGTTCGACACCTATGTGGGCGTGGTCATGCTGGTGCGCGTGGTCGATGGCCAATTGCTCAAGGGTGAGCGCATCCGGATGATGGCCAGCAATGCCGTCTACGAAGCCGGCAGCCTGGGCGTGTTCACCCCTGCCAACCAACCGCGCGAATCGCTCAAGGCGGGTGAGGTTGGTTACATCATTGCGGGCATCAAGGAACTGCAAGCGGCCAAAGTCGGTGACACGGTGACCCTGGAGAAAAAGCTGCCCAACAACATGGGGCCTGCTGCCGAGGCCTTGCCAGGTTTTAAGGAAATCCAGCCGCAGGTGTTTGCCGGGCTTTACCCCACCGAGGCCAACCAGTACGACGCGCTGCGCGATGCGCTGGAAAAACTCAAACTCAACGACGCTTCGCTGCACTACGAACCCGAAGTCTCGCAGGCGCTGGGTTTTGGTTTTCGCTGCGGCTTTTTGGGTTTGCTGCACATGGAAATCGTGCAAGAGCGGCTGGAGCGCGAATTTGACCAAGACCTCATCACCACCGCGCCGAGCGTGGTCTATGAAGTGCTCAAGGGCGATGGCGAAGTCATCATGGTGGAGAACCCCTCCAAGATGCCCGACCAGGGCAAGCTTCAGGAAATCCGTGAACCGATTGTCACGGTGCACTTGTACATGCCGCAGGACTATGTGGGTCCCGTCATGACGCTGGCCAACCAAAAGCGTGGCGTGCAGATGAACATGGCCTACCACGGCCGTCAGGTCATGCTGACCTACGAGATGCCGCTGGGCGAGATCGTGCTGGACTTTTTTGACAAGCTCAAATCGGTCAGCCGGGGTTATGCCTCGATGGACTACGAGTTCAAGGAGTACCGCGCGTCTGATGTGGTCAAGGTCGACATCATGCTCAACGGCGAAAAAGTCGATGCGCTGTCCATCATCGTGCACCGCACGCAAGCCCAGTACCGCGGTCGTGCGGTGGCGGCCAAGATGCGTGAGATCATCAGCCGCCAGATGTTCGATGTGGCCATCCAGGCCGCAATCGGGGCCAACATCATTGCCCGTGAAACCATCAAGGCTTTGCGCAAGAACGTGCTGGCCAAGTGCTACGGTGGCGACATCACCCGCAAACGCAAGCTGCTGGAAAAGCAGAAGGCGGGTAAAAAGCGCATGAAACAGATCGGTTCGGTCGAGGTGCCACAAGAGGCGTTCTTGGCCATTTTGCAGGTGGAAGATTGATGCAGTTTTTAACGTCTTTGGTGCTGGCTGCCTTCGTGGGCTATGCGGGCGCTTGGTACCTCGGCCATCTCGAGGGCAACTTCTCGTTGCTCTTGCTGTTGGCAACGGTGGTGACCGGCATTTACTGGTTGGCCGAACGCTTTGTTTTCTTGCCCCGTCGCCAAGCGGCGGTGGAACAACTGGAGGCCCAGGCGGCCCAGCGCCGTGCTGAACTGGCCAAAATGGGCATTGAGCAGGTGGACACGGATCTGCGTGAAAGCCGCGAAAAGCTACTCATGCAACCTTGGTGGCTGGACTGGACCGCTGGCCTGTTCCCGGTCATTGTGGTGGTGTTTGTGTTGCGCTCGTTCTTGTTCGAGCCCTTCAAAATTCCATCGGGCTCGATGATCCCCACCTTGCACATTGGCGACCTGATCTTGGTGAACAAATTCCATTACGGCATCCGCTTGCCCGTGGCCAACACCAAGCTGACCGAAGGCACGCCTGTGCAGCGCGGCGATGTGATGGTCTTCCGTTACCCCCCCAAACCCAGTGTGGACTACATCAAGCGGGTGGTGGGTTTGCCTGGGGATGAGGTGGCTTATCTGAACAAAAGCCTGACCATCAATGGCCAAGCCGTCCCCACCGAAGTGCTGCCCGATTTCTTTGACGAATCGACCATGCGCTACCACAAGCAGCGCCGCGAAACCCTGGGTGCCAAGCCGCATCAAACCCTGCAGGACGATGACCGTCCGGCTTTTGTGCCGGGGGCCGACCAATTTCCTGGCCGTGAAAACTGCCGATACACCGTCGAAGGGGTCACCTGCAAGGTGCCTGCTGGCCACTATTTCATGATGGGCGACAACCGCGACAACTCCTTGGATTCGCGTTTCTTTGGCTTTGTGCCGGACGCCAACATCGTGGGCAAAGCCTTCTTTGTGTGGATGAACTTTGGCAACCTCAAACGCATTGGTGCGTTTGACTGAGGAGCGCGTGGTGACCTCATCTGCTGCAGCCCACGATTTGTCCGCTTTGCAAGTTCGCTTGGGCTATGCCTTTCGACAAGTTGGTTTGCTGCAACAGGCGGTGACCCACCGCAGCTTCAGCGCTGACCACAATGAGCGCCTGGAGTTCCTGGGGGATTCGGTGCTGAACCTGTCGGTCGCCCACTTGCTCTATGCACAACTGTCCAGTTTGCCTGAAGGCGATTTGTCGCGTGTGCGGGCCAACCTGGTCAAGCAAGACACCTTGCACCAACTGGCCAAAACCCTGGATTTGCCCGCCGTGATGCGCTTGGGCGAGGGCGAGATGCGCTCGGGTGGTCAAAACCGTCCGTCCATCCTGGCCGACGCCCTGGAGGCCATCATTGGCGCGGTTTACCTGGACGGCGGCTACGTGGATGCGCAGGCCTTGGTGCAGCGCTTGTTTGCCCAGGTCGACATCAAACCTGACATGCAGGCCGTGGGCAAAGACCCCAAGACCGAGCTGCAAGAGTGGCTGCAAGGGCGCAAGCTCGCACTGCCCAAATACACCGTGGTGGGCACCTCTGGTGCGGCGCATCGGCAGCAATTCGAAGTCTCGTGCGAAGTGACCGAATTGCGCCAAACCCAGCAAGGCTCGGGCGCATCCCGTCGGGCTGCCGAACAAGCAGCGGCAGCCGCCATGCTGCAGACCCTGAAATCTGAAAGCGCCGCATGAGCACCGACAAAAAAACGCCTGAAACTGGACGCACGCCACAAGAGCAAACCATGCGCCGTCCCGTTCAAATCGCGGGCGTGACCATCCAGCCACGCGACGCGTCCGAAGACGCCGCCTTGCCCCCGGTCGCTGCTGCCCCCGCGCCTGTGCCGGTGGAGGGTCAGCGCTGCGGCCTGGTGGCCATTGTGGGCAAGCCCAATGTGGGCAAATCGACCTTGCTCAACGCCTTGGTGGGCCAAAAAATCAGCATCACCTCGCGCAAAGCCCAAACCACGCGCCACCGCATCACCGGCATCCGCACCCAGGGTGCGGCCCAGTGTGTGTTTGTGGACACGCCCGGTTTCCAGACCATCCACGGCACCGCGCTCAACAAGTCGCTCAACAAAACCGTGGTCGGTGCGGTGAGCGATGTGGACCTGGTCTTGTTCGTGGTCGAGGCGGGCAGCTTCACCACCGCAGACGCCAAGGTGCTGGCCCTGCTCAAGCCCGGTATCCCGGTCTTGCTCGTGGCCAACAAGCTGGACAACGTGCACCGCCGTGGCGACATCGCCCCCTGGCTGCAAAGCATGCAAGAGCGCCATGCCTTTGCCGAGTTTGTGCCCATGTCGGCCAAGCAGCCCAAGGACATCGAACGCCTGCTCGGCATCTGCGAAAAATACCTGCCCGAACAGCCCTGGTGGCATGCCGAAGACGAACTCACCGACCGCAGCGAGAAGTTCCTCGCCAGCGAAATGGTGCGCGAAAAACTCTTTCGCCTGACAGGGGACGAATTGCCTTACACCTCCACGGTGGTGATCGACAAGTTCGAAGAAGAGGCAGGGCGCACGGCCAAACGCATGCTGCGCATTGCGGCCACCATCGTGGTCGAGCGTGAAGGCCACAAGGCCATGGTGATCGGTGACAAGGGCGAAAAGCTCAAGCGCATCGGCACCGAAACCCGCATGGAGCTGGAAAAGCTGCTGGACGCCAAGGTGTTCATCGAGCTGTGGGTCAAGGTGCGCTCGGGTTGGGCCGATGACGAAGCGCGCGTGCGCAGCTTCGGCTACGAGTAATTCCGCCGCCAATGGCTTCCAAGCGGATCGCAGACGAGCCAGCCTATGTGCTGCACCGCTACGACTGGAGCGAAACGAGTCTGATCCTCGAAGTCTTCACCCGCCACCATGGCCGGGTGGCTTTGGTGGCCAAGGGTGCCAAGCGTCCCACATCGAGCTTTCGCCCTGTCTTGCTGCCTTTGCAGCCTTTGTCCTTGGCTTTCGGCGGAGAAGGCGACATCCGCACGCTCAAATCGGCCGAATGGGTGGGCGGGCACGTCATGCCCACCGGCGAGGCGCTCATCTCCGGTTATTACCTCAACGAACTGCTGATGCGCCTCACGGCGCGAGACGATCCCAATCCGGCTTTGTTCGAGGTGTATGCCGCCGCCGTGCGTTTGCTCGCCAGTGGCGATCCCGACGCCTTGCAATGGGCCTTGCGGGCGTTCGAGTTGCTGCTGCTCAAAGAGATGGGCTTGCTGCCCGCACTCAACCTGCAGACCCTGACGCTACAGCCGCTGTCACCGGATGACCGGTACACCCTGGTTCCCGAGGCCGGCTTGCAATGGGTGCCGGAGGAGGGGCGACAGGCCATGAGCGGCGCGCAATGGCTGGCGCTGGACGCGGCCTTGAATGCAGCCAACCCGCTGACGGCGCTTTTGCGCGATTGCGCAGACCTGCTCATGCCGCTGCAACGCCCCTTGCGCCTCATGCTCAACTACCATTGCGGGGTTGGCGCTTTGCGCACTCGCCAAATGATGCTGGACCTGCAAACCTTATGAACACAAACCATCGTGTGGCCTTGTCGGTCAACGTCAACAAAGTCGCGCTGCTGCGCAACTCGCGCCACCTGGGCATCCCGAGCGTCACGCGCGCGGCCGAGTTGTGCCTGCAAGCAGGCGCCCATGGCATCACCATCCACCCCCGGCCCGACGAGCGCCACATCCGCGCCAGCGATGTGCCCCCATTGCACGCCCTCATACAGGCCTGGCCCGAGCGCGAGTTCAACATCGAGGGCAACCCCTTCCACAACCTGATGGACCACGTGCGCGCTGTGCGCCCGCACCAGGTGACCTTTGTGCCCGACAGCGAAGGCCAGTTCACCAGCGACCACGGCTGGACCTTTCCGCAAGACGCCGATCGCCTGAAACCCTTGATCGACGAGTGCAAGGCCCTGGGGGTGCGCGTGAGCCTGTTCATGGACCCGCTGCCGGAACAAATGGCTGCGGCCCGCGCCGTGGGCGCCGACCGTGTGGAGTTGTACACCGAGCCCTACGCAGCCGCTTTTGGCACGCCCGAGCAAGCCATGCAGCTGCAGCGTTATGCCGATGCCGCCGTGGCCGCGACACAAGCAGGCCTGGGCCTGAACGCCGGGCATGACCTGAACCGTGACAACCTGCCTGCCTTTCTGGCCGCCGTCAAAGGCTTGCAGGAAGTCTCGATTGGCCACGCCTTCATGGCCGATGCGCTGGAGCGGGGCTACACCGCCACAGTGCAGGCGTATTTGGCTTGCCTGCAAAAATGATCTACGGCATCGGCACCGACATTTGCGATATCCGCCGCATCCGGGCCAGCCTGGAGCGGCACGGCGAGCGCTTTGCTGCCAAGGTGCTGTCAGAGGCCGAAATGGCCACCTGGAAGGCGCGCAGCGCCCGTTGGCCCGAGCGCGGCGTGCGCTACTTGGCGACACGGTTCTCGGCCAAAGAGGCTTTCAGCAAAGCCATTGGCCTGGGCATGCGCATGCCCATGACCTGGCGGCTGTGCGAGGTGGGCAAACTGCCCAGCGGCCAGCCGGTCATCGTGCTGCACGGCGTGCTCAAAGAATGGTTTGAGGCCAAGGGCTTGCAGGCCCACATCACCGTGACCGACGAATCCGAATACGCCGCCAGTTTTTGCGTGGTCGAGACCGTCAACCCTGCCGCTTCACCAGTATCTGTGCATGCTGGCCCTTGATATGGGGTGGTTCACCCCGAACTGTCTTTTGAATTTGAAACACCCATGACCCTCCACGCCCCCCTGATCATCGACATCGAAGGCCACCATCTGAGCGACGTGGACCGCCGCCGTTTGGCGCACCCCTTGGTGGGCGGCATGATTTTGTTTGGCCGCAATTGGCAAAGCCGAGCCCAACTGAGTGACTTGTGCGCCCAGATCAAAAGCATCCGTGCAGACCTCTTGATCGCGGTGGACCACGAAGGCGGTCGCGTGCAACGCTTTCGCACCGACGGTTTCACCCATGTGCCACCCATGCGCGCCTTGGGCGAACGCTGGTCGCAAGACGACAAGGGCCAGCCTGGCTCCGGTGCGCTCAAGGCCTGCGAAGCGGCCACCTCGGCGGGCTTTGTGTTGGCCAGTGAATTGCGCGCTTGTGGTGTGGACTTGAGCTTCACGCCTGTGCTGGATCTGGACCACGGCGAAAGCGGCGTCATTGGCGACCGCGCCTTTGCCCGCGACCCGCGTGTGGTGAGTCTGCTCGCCCGCAGCCTGATGCAGGGCTTGCTGCAAGCGGGCATGGGCAACTGCGGCAAGCATTTCCCCGGACACGGCGCGGTCAAGGCCGACTCGCATGTGGCCTTGCCGGTCGACAAGCGCAGCCTCAAAGCCATCCTGGCCGACGACGCGCAGCCTTACCGTTGGCTCACCAGCGTGCTCACGGCGGTGATGCCCGCGCATGTGATTTACAGCAAGGTGGACAGCCGCCCGGCGGGTTTTTCGCCGCGCTGGTTGCAAGACATCTTGCGTGGGCAGTTGGGTTTTCAGGGCGTGGTTTGCACCGATGACCTGTCAATGGCCGCTGCCCGCCAGCTGGACGGCCGCACCCTCAGCTACACCGAAGCGGTGATCACCGCGCTGCACGCCGGGTGCGATCTGGCGCTTCTGTGCAACCGTTCAGCTGTGAATGGCGGGGCAGAACTTGACGAGGTGCTCGACCAGATGGCCGAAGCCCAGCTCAAAGGCCGCTGGACGCCCAGCGAGATCAGCGAAGAGCGGCGTTTGAACCTCTTGCCCCGATCGCCCGCCCGACCTTGGGATGAGCTGGTGCGCTCTGCCGACTACATGCAGGCGCTTGACCGTTTGCTTTGAGCTGAGGGGATACTGGAATGAACTGGATCGTGCGCATCGTCATGGGCCTGCTCGGCCTGGTTTTCCTGGCCATCTTGCTCTTGGGTTTGCTTGGCTACATCGTTTTTGCCACGGTTCGCTGGCTGTTGACGGGCCGCAAACCGCAAGTGGTGATGGTCTGGCAGCAGTTCAGCACCATGCGCCAAAACTTCAGGCAAGGTGGTTTCCGTGCTTCAAGCAGCCCAGGCTTTGAGCACCCCAGAGGACACGGCACGCCCTTTGCCCGTGACGACCAGGTGGTCGACGTGGAGGTGCGCGAGGTGGTCGAGGACGCGCCGCGCTTGCCGTCCGACCGACGCCCCTGAACGGACTCGCCCCGCTTATTCCTGCACGTGCCGCAGGGCCGGGAACAGGATCACATCGCGGATGCTGGCGCTGTCGGTCAGCAGCATCATCAGGCGGTCTATGCCGATGCCGCAGCCACCGGCGGGCGGCATGCCGTACTCGAGGGCACGCACAAAGTCGTGGTCGTAGTACATGGCTTCATCGTCGCCATCGTCCTTGGCGGCCACTTGCGCATGAAAGCGCGCGGCTTGGTCTTCGGCATCGTTCAACTCGGAAAAGCCGTTGCCGAATTCGCGGCCGGTGATGTAGAGCTCAAAGCGCTCGGTCACTTCGGGTCGGCTGTCGTTGGCGCGGGCCAGGGGTGAGATTTCGGTCGGGTGCTCCATGATGAAGGTCGGCTCCCAGAGCTTGTCTTCCACGGTTTCCTCAAAGTAAAACACCTGCAAGCTGGCCAGGCTGCGGGTGGACAGCTTGTCCTTGGCTTCGCTCATGCCCAGTTTTTTCAGGGCGTTGATCAGCCACTCGGCCTTGTCCACGTTGTCGCCAGCCTCGGTGTGCTTCACGATGGCTTCGCGGATCGTCATGCGGGCGAAAGGCTTGCTCAGGTCCACCGGCTTGCCGTTGTAGGTGAGTTGGAGCGTGCCAGCAGCGGTCATGGCCGCGTTGCGGATCAGGCTTTCGGTAAAGCCCATCAGGTCCTGGTAGTTCCAGTAGGCCGCGTAGAACTCCATCATGGTGAACTCGGGGTTGTGGCGCACCGAGATGCCTTCGTTGCGGAAGTTGCGGTTGATCTCGAACACGCGCTCAAAGCCGCCCACCAGCAATCGCTTGAGGTAGAGCTCGGGCGCGATGCGCAAGAACATCTCTTGGTCCAGCGCGTTGTGGTGCGTCACAAAAGGCTTGGCGTTGGCGCCTCCGGGAATGGGGTGCAGCATGGGCGTCTCGACTTCCAAAAAGCCGTGCTGAACCATGAACTCGCGGATGCCGCTGACGGCCTTGCTGCGCACCGCAAAGCGCTTGCGCGCGGCTTCGTCGGTCATCAGGTCGACATAACGCTGGCGGTACTTCACCTCTTGGTCGGCCACCCCGTGGAATTTGTCGGGCATGGGGCGCAGGCTCTTGGTGAGCATGCGGATCGAAGTGGCATGGATCGACAACTCGCCGGTGCGGGTCTTGAACAGGTGGCCTTCCACGCCCACGATGTCGCCCAGGTCCCAATGCTTGAACAGCGCGTACAGGTCTTCGCCCACGTCGTCCCGGGTCACATAGACCTGGATGCGACCGGTGGCGTCTTGCAGTGTGGCAAAGCTGGCCTTGCCCATGACGCGCTTGAGCATCATGCGGCCCGCCACTTTGGCGGTGGTTTTGGCCACGCCTTCACCGTTCAATGCTTCGGCGGTTTTCTCGCCGTGGGCCTGGTGCAAGTTGGCAGCATGGTGCTCGGGCTTGAAGTCGTTGGGAAAGGCCACGCCTTTGCCGTCGGCCTGCGCCTGGCGCATGGCTTTGAGTTTTTCGCGGCGCTCGGCAATCAGCTGGTTTTCATCTTGCGGGGCTGGCGCGGCTGGGGCGGTGGCGTTCGTATCGGACATGTCGGGCGGTGGTAGGGCCGGGTGCGCTGTGCACCTGAACCGGGGTTGCTGGAGAGCTGGGACTGCGCCAAGGCGCAAAGCCCGCTATTTTAAGAGTTTGCCGGGGGCTTCGGGCCGGGGCCGTTGGTGTTTGGCCTGGCAGAGGCCGCTGGGGCCACCAGATCGCCCACCAACTCCAGGCGCATCAGGGGCTCTTGCAGGGCAAACAAGCGGAATTTCATCTGCAGAGGCAAGGGCAACAATTCGCCCCAGCGGTGGGACAGCCAGCTGCAGTCCTGCAGGCGCCAGGCTTCATTCCAGGGAGTCACCACGCTGGGCTGGGCACTCAGCTGGGTCAGGGCCTCGTGCATTTGCACAGACAAGTGCTGCAGGTCCTCGGGCACTTGCACGCTTGGCTCGGGAGCCAGGGTGTGCACCCGGCCCAGCCACAGGCCGTCGCTGCGCTGCTGCGTGGCCTCGATGCGAAATTTCTCCACCCCCCGGCACCAGACCATCACCAAACCCGGCTGGGGCCGCTCGATGCGCTCGATCTGGACCCGCGTACCCATGGGCTCAAATTGCGCTGCCGCTGCACCGGGGCGGTGCACTTCGCGGCCCTGGGTCAGGGTGACCACGCCAAAGCCGGAGCCCTGGCGCTCGCATTCGCCAATCATGTGCAGGTAACGCAGCTCAAACAGTTGCAAGGGCAGCAAGGCGCCCGGGAACAGCACGGTTCCCAAGGGGAACAGGGGCAATTCCATCATGGCGTTCGGGTTGGGGGTGGTGCTTGGAGGCATCTGGGTATCATCGCACGAGCAGGAGGATGGCCATGCTGTTTCAAATGGTGAGTTTGGTGCTGGAAGTGGTGGCAGGTTTGGTGGCGGGCACTTGCTTGCTGAGGTTTTTGATGCAATGGCAGCGCATTTCCTTTCACCAACCTTTGGGTCGGTTTGTGTTTGCGGTGACCGACTGGTTGCTCTTGCCCTTGCGCCGGGTCATTCCGCCCTGGACATCCTGGGATTTGTCGAGTCTGGTGGGGGCCTTCCTGATAAAACTGGTGCAGTACCTGCTGCTGTGGCTGGTCGCGGGCGGGCAGGGCGCTTTGGCCTTGTTGCCGCTGGTCAGTTTGGTGGGCATGGCCCAGCTGGTGGTGTCGGCCCTGAGCGCGCTGGTGCTGGTGTTGGCGGTGATGTCGTGGGTCAACCCTGGCTCGCCCATGTACAGCCTGGTGGCGCGCTTGAGCCAGCCGTTTTTGCGGCCGTTTCAGCGGGTGGTGCCCCTGATTGGCGGGGTGGATTTGTCACCCATCGCCTTGCTGGTGGTCTTGCAGTTGGTCGGCATGGTGCTGGCGCCGCTCCACATGGGCTGGATGCACTGAGCCAAACGCCGCGCCCAAAACAAAGGCCCTCCAGGGAGGGCCTTTGGGGTGACATTCAGCAACTCAGCTGACCGCGTCGGCTGGCTGGCGTTGCAACATGGCCAAGGTGGTGGCAATGGTCTTGCGCAGTTCCCGGCGATCGCAGATGAAGTCCACTGCGCCCTTGCTTTGCAAAAACTCCGAGCGCTGGAAGCCTTCAGGCAAGGTCACGCGCACGGTGCTTTCGATCACGCGGGGGCCGGCAAAACCAATCAGGGCTTTGGGCTCGGCGATCACCACATCGCCCAAGAAGGCAAATCCGGCCGACACCCCGCCCATGGTCGGGTCGGTCAGCACGCTGATGTAGGGCAGGCCCTTCTTGGCCAAACGGGTCAAGGCGGCATTGGTCTTGGCCATTTGCATGAGCGAGAGCAAACCTTCTTGCATGCGCGCACCGCCCGTGGCAGTGAAGCAGACAAAGGGCACTTTTTGCGCGATGGCGGTTTCCACGCCACGCACAAAGCGCTCGCCCACCACCGAACCCATCGAGCCGCCCATGAAGTCGAATTCAAAGCAGGCTGCCACCAGGTTGATGCTGTGCACCGAGCCGCCCATGACCACCAGGGCATCGGTCTCGCCCGTGTTGTCCATGGCTTCTTTCAGGCGCTCGGGGTACTTGCGGCTGTCCTTGAACTTGAGGGGGTCCACCGGCACGACTTCCTGGCCGATTTCGTAGCGGCCTTCACCGTCCAGAAAAGCGTTCAGTCGGGCGCGCGCGCCAATGCGCAGGTGGTGCGCGCAACCTGGGCAGACGTTGTGGTTTTCTTCCAGGTCGGTTTTGTAGAGCACCGTTTCGCAGCTGGGGCACTTGACCCACAAGCCCTCAGGCACCGTGCGGCGATCGGCCGGGTCGGTGTGCTGGATCTTGGGGGGGAGCAGTTTTTCGAGCCAACTCATGAGGGTTTCTCCTTGTGCGGCAAATTATCGTTGAAACGGGCCCGTGCCCGTTTCACATGGCGAAGCTGGCCAGGGCCAGATTTCGGCCGCCGGGGCAGGCCCTGGCGCTCAGGCGTCCAGCGCTTGCCGGATGCCCGAGAGGAACTCACCCGCCACGGCATTGACACCGTCTGCCGGGGCCGCATCGATCAGCTGGATCAGGCGCGAGCCGATCACCACCGCATCGGCCACGCGGCCGATGGCTTTGGCGGTCGCCGCATCGCGGATGCCAAAGCCCACACCCACCGGCACGCTGACGTGTTGGCGGATGCGGGGCAGCATGGCTTCGACCGCGTCGGTGTCCAGCGTGCCCGAGCCGGTCACGCCCTTGAGCGACACGTAATACACATAACCGCTGGCCACCTGGGCCACTTGCTGCATGCGTTCGTCGGTGCTGGTGGGGGCCAGCAAGAAGATCAGGTCCATGCTGTGGGCGCGCAGCTTGGCGGCAAATTCCACGCATTCTTCGGGCGGGTAGTCCACGATCAGCACGCCGTCCACACCCGCGGCCGAAGCATCGCGGATGAAGCTGTCGGCGCCGTGCTTTTGGTCGTAGCGCTCCACCGGGTTGGCATAACCCATCAGCACCACCGGGGTGGTGGTGTTGGTTTGGCGAAATTCGCGCACCATGTCCAGCACCTGCACGGTGCCGATGCCCAGCGCCAAAGCCCGGTCACCGGCTTTCTGGATCACGGGGCCGTCGGCCGATGGGTCAGAAAACGGCACCCCCAGCTCGATGATGTCGGAGCCGGCCTCGGCCATGGCATGCATCAGCGGCACGGTGCTGGTTTTTTGGGGAAAGCCTGCCGTCACATAAGGAATCAGCGCTTTGCGGCCTTGGGCTTTCAGGGCGGAGAGGGTGGCGTCGATGCGGCTCATGTTCTGCCCCTTATTTGACGAAGTTCACAGGCTGCTCGCCACCTTTGACCGACTGGCCCTGGCAGCTGGGACGGCAGAAAAAGTCGGCGTTCGACAAGTCGGCCACAGTGCCGATGTCCTTGTCGCCACGGCCCGACAGGTTGACCAGGATCGACTGGTCAGTGCGCATGGTTTTGGCCAGTTTCATGGCGTAGGCAATGGCGTGGCTGGATTCGAGCGCGGGGATGATGCCTTCGGTGCGGCACAGGTAGTGGAAGGCTTCGAGCGCTTCCTGGTCGGTGATGCCCACATACTCGGCGCGGCCGATGTCTTTGAGGAAGGCGTGCTCGGGGCCCACGCCGGGGTAGTCCAGACCGGCGCTGACGCTGTGCGTTTCGGTGATCTGGCCGTTCTCGTCTTGCAAAATGTAAGTGCGGTTGCCGTGCAGCACGCCGGGGCTGCCCAGTTGCAGCGAGCAGGAGTGCTTGCCCGAGTCCATGCCTTCGCCCGCCGCTTCCACGCCGATCAACCGGGTGTTTTCGTAGGGAATATAGGGGTAGAAGATGCCCATGGCGTTGCTGCCACCGCCCACGCAGGCAATCACGGCGTCGGGCTGCTGTTCGGCCATCTTCAATGTTTTGAACATCTCGGGCATTTGGGTGAGGCACTCCTCGCCAATCACGCTCTGGAAGTCGCGCACCATCATGGGGTAGGGGTGTGGGCCCGCCACCGTGCCGATGATGTAGAAAGTGTTGTCCACGTTGGCGACCCAGTCGCGCATGGCTTCGTTCAGGGCGTCCTTGAGCGTCTTGCTGCCCGACTCGACCGGCACCACCGTGGCGCCCAGCAGCTTCATGCGGTAGACGTTGGGGCTTTGGCGCTTGACGTCTTCGCTGCCCATGTACACCACACACTCCAAGCCGTAACGGGCGCAGATGGTGGCCGTGGCCACGCCGTGCTGGCCTGCGCCAGTCTCGGCAATGATGCGCGGCTTGCCCATGCGCTTGGCGAGCATGGCCTGGCCGATGGTGTTGTTGATCTTGTGCGCGCCGGTGTGGTTCAGGTCTTCGCGCTTCAGGAAAATCTGCGCGCCACCCATCTCACGGCTCATGCGGGCGGCGTGGTACACGGGCGAGGGACGGCCCACAAAGTGCGCCAGCTCGGACTTGAATTCGGCCATGAAGGCCGGGTCTTGCTGGTATTGGGCGTAGGCGGCTTTGAGTTCGTTGATGGCGTGCGTCAGGGTTTCGCTGACAAAGCTGCCGCCATACACGCCGAAATGGCCTTTGAGGTCGGGTTGTTGGTAGTCAAACATGGTGTGTGGCTCTGTGAAGGTGGGGTCGCTCGGTGCATGCAGATGGCATGCGCTCCAAGTGCAAACCAAACGGACCCGAGGAATGCTTTAAAGGGGGAAGTCGTGGTCGGCGGTGCGCACCGCCTGGACAAATTGCCGCATTTTGTCGGCATCTTTCAGGCCCTTGCCTGCTTCGATGCCCGAGCTCACGTCAACGGCCAGTGACAGGCCGCGCGAGCGCAGCGCCCGAATGCCATCGGCCACGTTTGCAGGTGTGAGTCCACCAGACAAAACGAGGTGAGCATTGACGTTTGGTGGCAGCAGTGACCAATGGAATGTTTTCCCGCCGCCGCCGTATCCGTCGACGTGGGCGTCGAGCAGCAGGGCTTGGGCTTGATGGTGGAGGTGGGCAAATTCTAGCAAGTCGAAGTCGGCCACCTCGGACAGGGGGATTCGGGCGGCTTTGAGGTGCGGGCGGCCGGTGCGCTGGGTCATGGCCTCGCAAAATTCAGGCGATTCGTCGCCATGGAACTGCAGCACAGCGCCCGGCACAACCGCGCAAGCGGCGGCGATGCGCTCGGGCGTGTCGTTGACGAACAGCAGCACGGGCTGCACAAAGGCAGGCAGCAGCCGGGCCAGCTCGGCCGCACGCTCGATGCTGACGCTGCGTGGGCTGGGGGGGTACAGCACAAAACCAATCGCATCGGCACCCGTTGCACATGCGGCCAGCACGTCGGCCTCGCGGGTGAAGCCGCACATCTTGATGCGGGTGCGATGCTGGGGCGACAGGCGGTGTTCTGGCGAGGTCATGGCAACCAATCAAAAACGGGTGTGGTGTCAGGCAAACCCCATTCAGGGCTGTAAATCGGCCCGGCAAAGTACAGGCCATCGGGCGAAAACGTGGGGGCGGCAGCATCCCGGCTTTTGGCCAGCAGCACTTCGCGCATCCAGTCGGGCGATTGCTGGCCCTGGCCAATGCTGACCAGGCAGCCCATGATGTTGCGGATCATGTGGTGCAAAAAGGCATTGCCTTCAAATTCAAAGCGCCAGTATGCCCCGCGTTTGGAAATGTCGATCTGACGCAGCGTCTTGACGGGCGACAGCGCCTGACAGCTGCTGGCCCGAAAGGAAGAAAAATCGTGTTCACCCAGCAAATGCTGGCTGGCCTGGCGCATCGCGTCTTCGTTCAGCGGGTGGTAGACCCAGCCCACACGGCCTGCTTCCAGGCTGGGGCGCACGCGCGAGTCGAGCAGCACGTAGATGTAGCGCCTGCCCAGTGCGCTGCCCCGGCAGTGGAAGTTGCCCGGCACCACTTGGGCCCACTGCACCGCAATGTCAGACGGCAAATACCGGTTGGTGCCGCGCACCCAGGAATGGGGCTCGCGATCGATGTCGGTGTCAAAGTGCACCACCTGCATCAGGCCGTGCACACCGGCGTCGGTGCGGCCTGCGCACAGGGTGCTGATGCGGGGCACATCGGCAAACTGGCTCAGGGCTTTTTCGAGCTTGTCCTGGATGGTCAAACCCGTGCTTTGGCTTTGCCAGCCCTGGTAGGCCGTGCCCGAATAAGCAATGCCCAGCGCGAGTCTCATCGTGCAGGCCTTGGCCGTGTCCAGCACATGAACGGCCCCAGCCAGGTGTTCAGTGCTCTGGACACACGGGTCATGGCGAGGTCAGGCGTCCAGCAAGATGCGCAGCATGCGGCGCAGCGGCTCGGCCGCGCCCCACAGCAGCTGGTCACCGATGGTGAAGGCGCCCACATACTCCGGTCCCATGGCCAGTTTGCGCACACGGCCCACCGGGATGGTCATGGTGCCGGTCACGGCCACAGGGGTCAGGTCGCGGATGGTGGCCTCGCGGGTGTTGGGCACCAGTTTGACCCACGCGTTGTCGGCGGCGATCATGGCCTCGATGTCGGCCACGGGCACGTCTTTTTTGAGCTTGAAAGTCAGGGCCTGGCTGTGGCAGCGCATCGCGCCCACCCGCACGCAGAAACCGTCCACGGGAATGGCGGCAGAGCCAAAGCCCTCGCCCATGCCCAGAATCTTGTTGGTTTCGGCCATGCCTTTCCACTCTTCCTTGGACTGGCCATTGCCCAAATCTTTGTCGATCCAGGGAATCAGCGAGCCACCCAGTGGCACGCCAAAATTGGCGGTCTCGGCAGCCGTCAAGGCACGCTGCTTGGCGACCACCATGCGGTCGATTTCGAGAATGGCGCTCTTGGGGTCGTCCAGCAGGGCTTTGACTTCGGCGTTCAGGGTGCCGTATTGGGTCAGCAGCTCGCGCATGTGCTGTGCGCCGCCGCCAGAGGCCGCTTGGTAAGTCTGGGTGCTCATCCACTCGACCAGACCGGCTTTGTACAGGGCGCCCACGCCCATCAACATGCACGAGACGGTGCAGTTGCCGCCCACCCAGTTTTTGCCACCGTGGGCCAGGGCGTTCTTGATCACGGGCATGTTGACCGGATCGAGGATGATCACGGCGTCTTTTTGCATGCGCAGGGTCGAAGCGGCGTCGATCCAGTGGCCATTCCAGCCTGCCGCACGCAGCTTGGGGAAGACCTCGGAGGTGTAGTCGCCGCCCTGGGCGGTGATGATGATCTCGCAGCGCTGGAGTTGCTCCAGGTTGAAAGCGTCTTGCAGCGTGGTTTCGTTCTTGGCCATCGCGGGGGCTTTGCCGCCTGCGTTCGATGTGGAGAAGAACAAGGGCTCGATCAGGTCAAAGTCTTTTTCCTGAATCATGCGGTCCATCAGAACCGAGCCGACCATGCCGCGCCAGCCGACCAAACCTACTAACTTGCTCATTTCAACGCCCTTTCAGTTTTTAAAACAGTGTTTGACCAGACTGTTTGCCCGGCTCGTCTGGCCGGGGAGGGCGCACGACGAACCAGGCCGGATCAGCCCTTAATGGTCGTGGTTTTGGTGGTGATTGCACGCGCACCAACAGCCACTGCAGCGGCAGCGGTCAGGTTCAGGGTGAACAGGCGGGCGTGAAACATGGGGCCTGATTGTAGCGGATTGGCTGGCGTGGAACTGACAGCGGGCAGGGCGTCCCCGCGTAAACCCTTTGTTCCGGGCATGTTCGGGGTCCCTATACTTTTGGAAAGGAAATTCGGATGACGGCACAACAACTGATCTTGAGCCTGGTGCTGGCCACCATGGTGTTTTCGGTGGCACTGGAATTGCGCATCGACGACTTCCGGCGGGTCGCTCAGACCCCGCGTGCGGTGCTGTGTGGCTTGATTCCCCAATTCATTTTGCTGCCGGTGGGCACCTGGTTGGCCACGCTGGCGCTGGATTTGCCCGCCAACGTCGAGGCCGCGATGATCTTGGTGGCGGCCTGTCCGGGGGGCAGCCTGAGCAATGTGGTGACCCACATGGGGCGCGGCAACACGGCCTTGTCGGTCAGCATCTCAGCGGTGGCCAGTGTGCTGGCGCTGTTGGCCACGCCCTTCAACTTCAGCTGGATGATCGCGGCCAACCCCGAAACCGCATCCTGGTTGCGCGAGTTGTCGATCGACCCGTCCGGCATTTGGTTGAGCCTGGTGGCGCTCTTGGGCATTCCGCTAACGCTGGGGCTGTGGTTTTCGCACCGCCTGCCGGCTCTGACACAGCGCATCCGCAAGCCGCTGGGCCGCTTTGCCGTGGGCGCTTTGATCTTGTTCATCGTCGCCGGGCTCATCAAGGAGCGGCAGTTGTTGACGCTCGGTCTCTTGCCCACCTTTTTGATGGTGGTGCTGCACAACGCCAGCGGCCTGTTTCTGGGCTGGGCCACAGCCCAAGCCATGCGCATGAACGAGCGGGACCGCCGGGCCATCATGATCGAAGGCGGCATGCAGAACTCGGGCCTGGCGCTGGGCATCATCGCGGTGCAGTTTGGCAGCGATCTGGGCATGGTCACCTTGGCCAGCCTGTGGGGCATTTGGCACATCGTCAGCGGCATGGGCCTGGCCCTCTATTGGAGAAGAAAAGATGCTCGATTGCTTGATTAAGAACGGCACCGTGGTGGACGGCACGGGCGCACCCGCCCGTGTGGCCGATGTGGGTGTGCGCGGCGGCCGCATTGTGGCGGTGGGCCAGTTGGACGAAGCTGCCCAGCAAACCGTGGACGCCACAGGCCTGTGGATCACCCCCGGCTTTGTGGACATCCATACCCACTACGACGGGCAAGTGACCTGGGACGAGTGCTTCACCCCTAGCATTTACCACGGCGTGACCACGCTGCTCATGGGCAACTGCGGGGTGGGCTTCGCGCCCAAACGTCCGGGCCACGAGGGCGACCTGATCAAGTTGATGGAGGGCGTGGAAGACATTCCGGGTGCCGCGCTGCACGAGGGCATCCGCTGGAATTGGGAAAGCTTTCCGCAGTACATGGACGCGCTGGCCGTCACGCCGCGCAGCCTGGACTATTTGGTGCAGGTGCCGCACGACCCCTTGCGCATGTATGTCATGAAGGAGCGCGCCCTGGCCCACGAGAAGGCCACAGCGCAAGACATCGAGGCCATGCGCTCGCTCTTGCGCGAAGCCCTGCAGGCCGGTGCCGCCGGGTTCAGCACCGGGCGCAGCGACAACCACCGCACCTCCGAGGGCAAGGACACACCCGCCGCGAATGCAGGCAACGACGAATTGACCGGTCTGGCCCAGGCCTTTGAAGGCTTAAGCCACGGCGTGGTGCAGATCGTGAGCGACTTCAACCTGCTGAACGGCCCCGATCAGTTCGACGCGGAGTTCGACAGCGTGGAGGCGCTGGCGCGGGCCAGCGGCAAACCGGTGTCCATGACCTGGCTGCAGCGCGACCCGGGGGGCGAGCAGTACCTGAAAATCCAGCAGCGGGTCGAAGCGGCGGTGCAGGCGGGCCTGCCGCTCTACATGCAAACGGCGGTTCGGGGCATTGGCGTGCTCAATGGTCTGGACGCCAGTTTTCACCCCTTCATGGGCTTTCCGTCCTACAAGGAAGTCGCCCATTTCCCTTTGGCCGAGCGCGCCCAAGCGCTGCGCGATCCGGCGCGCAAGGCCCGCATCTTGTCTGAAAAGTCCGAGCGCCTGGCCGGAGACGGCAGCGCCATCCCGCCGCTGGTGGACATTTTGCTGGCCAAGATCGACATGATCAGTGGGCGCATGTTCGCGCTGGAGAACACGCTCAACTACGAGCCCTCGGTCATGCAGAGTTTTTTGGTGCGGGCCAAGCAGGCGGGCATCACGCCGCTGGAGGCGATTTACGACCACCTGAGTGCGGGCACCGGCGAGGGCCTGATTTATTTCCCGATCTTCAATTACAACGAGGGCTCGCTCGACGCGGTGCGCCGCATGCTGGCCCACCCCAGAGCGCTCAGCAGCCTGAGCGATGCGGGCGCCCATGTGGGCACGGTGTGCGACGCCAGCTTCCCGACCTTCATGCTCACGCATTGGGTGCGCGACCGTGGGCGTGAGGCCATCCCACTGGAGACGGCCGTCGAAATGCTCACCCGCCGCAATGCCCAATACCTGGGCTTGTCCGACCGGGGCGTGATTGCGCCGGGCATGCGCGCCGACCTGAACGCCATCGACCCCCAGCGCCTGAGCGTGGGCCTGCCCCGCTTGGTGCGCGACTTGCCTGCAGGCGGCAAGCGCTTTGTGCAAAAGGCCGAAGGCTATGTGGCCACCTGGGTGGCCGGCGAGCAGGTGCAGCGCGAAGGCGAGATCACCGCGGCCCGCCCAGGGCGCTTGGTGCGCATGGGCCAGTCCTGAGGCCGCATTAAAAAAAAGCCCGGCCACCTTCGCAGGTGCCGGGCTTTGGGGTTGGCAGAGCTTGATCAGCCGAGTTTGATCAGCCCAGCGCCTTGACCACCGCATCGCCCATCTGCGCGGTGCCGACCTTGGTCGTGCCTTCGCTGTAGATGTCGCCAGTGCGCAGGCCTTGGGCCAGCACTTTCTGCACTGCCGCTTCAATGCGCTCGGCAGCTTCGCCCTGGTTCAGAGAAAAGCGCAGCATCATCGCCGCAGACAAGATGGTGGCCAGCGGGTTGGCAATGCCTTTGCCCGCGATGTCGGGGGCGCTGCCGTGGCTGGGTTCGTACAGGCCTTGGTTTTTGGTGTTGAGGCTGGCCGAGGGCAGCATGCCGATCGAGCCGGTCAGCATGGACGCTTCGTCACTCAGGATGTCGCCGAACATATTGCCGGTGACCACCACGTCAAAGCGCTTGGGTTCCTTGACCAGTTGCATGGCGGCGTTGTCCACGTACATGTGGTCCAGCGCGATGTCGGGGTATTGCTGGCCCACTTCGGTGACCACGTCTTTCCAGAACTGGAAGGTTTCCAGCACGTTGGCTTTGTCCACGCTGGTCACGCGGCCCTCTTTGCCTGCGGCCTTGCGCTTGCGGGCGGCTTGGAAGGCCACGTGTGCGATGCGCTCGATCTCGGGCTTGGAGTAGCGCATGGTGTCAAAGGCTTCCTCGGCACCGGGGAAGTGGCCGTCGGTGGCCACACGGCGGCCGCGTGGCTGGCCGAAGTAAATGTCGCCCGTGAGCTCACGGATGATCAGGATGTCCAGGCCCGCGATCAGCTCGGGCTTGAGGCTGGACGCGCCCACCAGCTGCTCGTAGCAAATGGCAGGGCGGAAGTTGGCGAACAGGCCCATGTTCTTGCGCAGGCCCAAAATCGCTTGCTCGGGGCGCAGTGGGCGGTCGAGCTTGTCGTATTTCCAGTCGCCCACCGCACCAAACAGCACGGCGTCAGACGCCATGGCCAACTTGAGCGTAGCTTCGGGCAAAGGGTGGCCAAACGCGTCATACGCCGCGCCACCGACCAAGGCGGTTTCCATCTCGAACTTCAGGTCGAGGGCGTTCAAAACTTTGACGGCTTCGGCGACGATTTCGGTGCCGATGCCATCACCGGGGAGGACTGCGATTTTCATGAAAGTTCCAGAGTTCTTTAGGCGTTCACCGCGGTGTGCGCGAGCCAGGGCTTGGTGGCCAGGCGTTCGGCTTCAAAAGCCTTGATCTTGTCGGCGTGGCGCAGGGTCAGGCCAATGTCGTCCAAGCCGTTGAGCAAGCAGTACTTGCGGAAGGGCTGCACCTCGAAGGGGATCTCTTCGCCTTGGGGGCGCACGACCACCTGGCGCTCCAGATCCACCGTGAGTTCGTAGCCGGGGAAGGCCGCCACTTCATTGAACAGCAGGTCCACCGTGGCTTCGGGCAAGACGATGGGCAACAGGCCGTTTTTGAAGCAGTTGTTGAAAAAGATGTCGGCAAAGCTGGGCGCGATCACGCAGCGAAAGCCGTATTGGTCAATCGCCCAGGGCGCGTGTTCGCGGCTGGAGCCACAACCGAAGTTCTTGCGGGCCAGCAGCACCGATGCGCCTTTGTAACGCGGCTGGTTCAGCACGAAGTCGGGGTTGGGTTTGCGTTGGCTTTCGGGCACGCCAGGCTGGCCGACATCGAGGTAGCGCCACTCGTCGAACAGGTTGGGGCCAAAGCCGGTCTTGCGGATCGACTTGAGGAACTGCTTGGGGATGATGGCGTCGGTGTCCACGTTGGCGCGGTCCATCGGGGCCACGATGCCTTTGAGGAGGGTAAATTTCTGCATGGTCTGATGTCCCGGTCGCTTCAGGCGAATTTGCGGATGTCAACAAAGTGGCCGTGGATGGCCGCAGCCGCCGCCATGGCGGGGCTGACCAGGTGGGTGCGGCCACCCGCGCCCTGACGGCCTTCGAAGTTGCGGTTGCTGGTCGAGGCGCAGCGCTCGCCGGGCTCCAGGCGGTCGGCGTTCATGGCCAGGCACATCGAGCAGCCGGGCTCGCGCCACTCAAAGCCTGCGGCCTTGAAGATCTCGTGCAGGCCTTCTTGTTCGGCTTGCACTTTGACCAGGCCCGAACCGGGCACCACCATCGCCAACTTGACGTTTTTGGCGACTTTCTGGCCCAGCTTTTTGACCACGGCGGCGGCTTCGCGCATGTCCTCGATGCGGCTGTTGGTGCAAGAGCCGATGAAGACCTTGTCGATGGTGATGTCGGCCAGCGCCTTGCCAGGCTGCAAGCCCATGTAGGTCAGGGCGCGCTCGATGGCGTCGCGCTTGACCTCGTCTTTTTCTTTGTCCGGGTCGGGTGTCTGCCCGTCGATGCCCAGCACCATTTCGGGCGAGGTGCCCCAGGTGACTTGCGGCACGATGGCGCTGGCGTCCAGCTCGACCACGGCGTCAAAGTGCGCGCCGGGGTCGGACTGCAAAGTCTTCCAGAAGGCCACGGCCTGGTCCCACTCGACGCCCGTGGGCGAGAGCAAACGGCCTTTGACGTACTCGATGGTTTTCTCGTCCACTGCTACCAGGCCCGCACGCGCACCGGCTTCGATGGCCATGTTGCAGACCGTCATGCGGCCTTCCATGCTCAGGCTGCGGATGGCCGAGCCGGCAAATTCGATGGTGTAGCCGGTGCCGCCAGCGGTGCCGATCTTGCCGATGATGGCCAGCACGATGTCTTTGCCGGTGATGCCTTTGGCCAGGGTGCCCTCGACCTTGACCAGCATGTTCTTGGCTTTTTTGGCCAAGAGGGTTTGGGTGGCCATGACGTGCTCGACCTCGGAGGTGCCGATGCCGTGGGCCAGTGCGCCAAAAGCGCCGTGGGTGGAAGTGTGCGAGTCGCCGCAGACCACGGTCATGCCGGGCAGGGTGGCGCCGTTTTCGGGGCCAATGACGTGCACGATGCCCTGGCGCTTGGACAAGAAGGGGAAGAAGGCGGCCGCGCCGTATTCCTTCATGTTGGCATCGAGCGTGGTGATTTGTTCTTTGCTGATCGGGTCGGTGATGCCGTCGTAACCCAGTTCCCAGCCGGTGGTGGGGGTGTTGTGGTCGGCAGTCGCCACGATGGAGCTGACACGCCAGACTTTGCGGCCCGCTTGGCGCAGGCCTTCGAAGGCCTGCGGGCTGGTGACTTCGTGCACCAGGTGGCGGTCGATGTAGAGGACGGAGGTGCCGTCTTCTTCGGTGTGGACAACGTGTTCGTCCCAGATCTTGTCGTAGAGCGTGCGTGGCATGTGCTTTCCTTGAATGCAGCCGGGTATTTTATGCGCTGGGGCGCAAAAAAGCCCGCCGAGGCGGGCTTTTGCGGGCGCGAAGCGGATCAGCGCTGGACGTCGCGGCGTGGGGAGCCGGTGAAGAGCTGACGGGGGCGGCCGATTTTGTACTCGGGGTCGCTGATCATTTCGTTCAACTGGGCGATCCAGCCGACGGTGCGGGCCAGGGCGAACACACCGGTGAACAGGTTCACAGGGATGCCAATGGCGCGTTGCACGATGCCGGAGTAGAAGTCCACGTTGGGGTAGAGCTTGCGGCTGACGAAGTATTCGTCTTCCAGGGCGATCTTTTCCAGCTCTTTGGCCAGCTTGAACAGCGGGTCGTTTTGCAGGCCGAGTTCCTTGAGGACCTCGTCGCAAGTCTCTTGCATGAGCTTGGCGCGGGGGTCGTAGTTCTTGTAAACACGGTGACCAAAGCCCATCAGCTTGACGCCAGAGTTCTTGTCCTTCACCTGGTTCATGAACTCGCCGACTTTGGAGACGCCACCCATTTTCTGGATGTCTTCCAGCATGTTCAGGCAAGCCTCGTTGGCGCCGCCGTGGGCAGGGCCCCACAAGCAAGCCACACCCGCAGCAATCGCGGCAAATGGGTTGGTGCCGGACGAACCGCACAGACGCACGGTGGAGGTGGAGGCGTTTTGCTCGTGGTCGGCGTGCAGCGTGAAGATGCGGTCAATCGCGCGCTCGAGCACGGGGTTGACCACATAGTCTTCGCACGGTGTGCCGAACATCATGCGCAGGAAGTTGCCCGCATAGGACAAGTCGTTGCGGGGGTACATGTAGGGCTGACCCACGCCGTATTTGTAGGCCATGGCCACCAAAGTGGGCATCTTGGCGATCAGGCGAATCGCCGCGATGTGGCGGTGTTCGGGGTTGTTGATGTCGGTGCTGTCATGGTAGAAGGCCGACAAAGCGCCGATCAAACCGGTCAACACGGCCATGGGGTGTGCGTCACGACGGAAGCCACGCAGGAAGAACTGCATCTGCTCGTTGACCATGGTGTGCTGGTTGACCAGCTTGTGGAAGTCCTTGCTTTGCTGGCCCACGGGCAATTCACCGTTGAGCAGCAGGTAGCAGGTGTCCAGGTAGTCGGCCTTTTTGGCCAGTTGTTCGATGGGGTAGCCGCGGTACAGCAGCTCGCCCTTGTCACCGTCGATGTAGGTGATGGCCGACTGGCAGGAAGCCGTGGACAGGAAACCTGGGTCGTAGGTGAACATGCCGCTTTGTGCGTACAGCTTGCGGATGTCGATGACGTCCGGGCCGATGTTGCCCGAATAGACAGGCATGTCGATGCTGGGGCTGCCATTGGAGAACGACAGGGTGGCTTTGTTATCGGCGAGTTTCATGGTGGGTTTCCTCTTGGTTTCCAGGTTTGAACCTTGGCAGGTTCAGGCTCTCAGCATGTCCAGGACTTCGCGCACTTCTTCGGTGCTGATCTCGGTCTGCAGTTCCGTGCGGCGCAGCAGCAAGTCCATGAGATCGTTGTCTGACAGGTCCATCAGCACGTACATGCCCCGGGCTTGGCCCACCGTCAAGCCATCGGCGTGACGGTTGAAGAAGCGCTCGATGAACAAATCGTTCTCGAGCAGACCGCGGCGGCTGCGCCAACGCAGCTTGCTCAGTGAGCGTTCGCTCAATGGCGCTTGGCGGTCAGCGCCGACCAGCGACGCATCTTCCAGGATCGGGGTGACGGTCATCAGGCAGCGCGACGCAGCATCATTTCTTTGATCTTGCCAATGGCCTTGGTGGGGTTCAGACCCTTGGGGCAAACATCGACGCAGTTCATGATGGTGTGGCAACGGAACAAACGGTAGGGATCTTCCAGATTGTCCAGGCGCTCGGAGGTGGCCTCGTCGCGGCTGTCGGCAATGAAACGGTAGGCTTGCAGCAAACCGGCAGGGCCCACGAACTTGTCGGGGTTCCACCAGAAGCTGGGGCAGCTGGTCGAGCAGCTGGCGCACAAGATGCACTCGTACAGGCCGTTCAGCTCGTCACGCTCTTCCGGGCTTTGCAGGCGCTCGGTCTCGGGCGGGATGGTGCTGTTGATCAAATAGGGCTTGATCGAGTGGTACTGCTTGAAGAACTGGGTCATGTCCACGATCACGTCGCGGATCACGGGCAGACCGGGCAGGGGCTTGAGCACGATGGTGCCCGGCAAGGTGTTCATGTTGGTGAGACAGGCCAAGCCGTTTTTGCCGTTGATGTTCATCGCGTCCGAACCGCACACGCCTTCGCGGCAAGAGCGGCGGAACGAAATGCTGGGGTCCACGGCCTTGAGCTTCATCAGGGCGTCCAGCAGCATGCGCTCGTTGCCGTCCAGCTCCACCTGGATGGTTTGCATGTAGGGCTTGGCGTCCTTGTCAGGGTCGTAGCGGTAGATCTGGAAAGTGCGTAGGGTCATGAAAGAACTCCTGTTGGATTCTGGTGGTGGACCGCAGGCCGGGTGGGGCAGCGGTCCAGACAATCTTTAGAACGTGCGAACCTTGGGTGGCACGGAGTCCACCGTCAGGGGCTTGAGCTTGACCGGCTTGTAGGTCAGGCTGTTGTCGGCGCTGTGCCACAGGGTGTGCTTCATCCAGTTGGCGTCGTCGCGGCCCAATGGCGCCACGGCGTCGTCCACCGGGCGCTCGTAGTCGCTCACGGTGTGGGCGCCACGGCACTCGCGGCGGGCAGCGGCTGACACCATGGTCGCTTGCGCGCTTTCGATCAGGTTGTCCACTTCCAGGGCTTCGATGCGGGCGGTGTTGAACACTTTGGAGATGTCCTTCAGGCCAATCGCATTCACGCGCTCGCGGATGGCCGCGATCTTTTGCACGCCTTCGTCCATGCTGGCCTGGGTGCGGAACACGCCAGCGTGTTGCTGCATGGTGGCGCGCATGTCGTTGGCCACGTCCTGGGCGTATTCGCCACCACGGCCTTCGAGCTTGTTCAAACGGCCGAGTGTGAAATCGGCGGCATCGGCCGGCAGCGGCTTGTGGGCCTTGGTTTTGCTGGCGAAGTCAACGATGTGGTTGCCCGCAGCGCGGCCAAACACCAGCAAGTCGAGCAGCGAGTTGGTGCCCAGGCGGTTGGCGCCATGCACCGACACGCAAGAGCACTCGCCGACCGCATACAAACCGTTGACCACCGCGTTGTGGTCGGTGGCGGTCTGCGTGACCACTTGGCCGTTGATGTTGGTCGGGATGCCGCCCATTTGGTAGTGGATGGTGGGCACGACGGGGATCGGCTCTTTGGTGATGTCGACGTTGGCGAAGTTGACGCCGATTTCGTACACCGAGGGCAGACGCTTGTGGATGGTGTCCGAGCCCAGGTGGTCGAGCTTGAGCAGCACGTAATCCTTGTTGGGGCCGCAGCCACGGCCTTCCTTGATTTCCTGGTCCATGCAGCGGGACACGAAGTCACGCGGGGCCAAGTCTTTCAGGGTGGGCGCATAACGCTCCATGAAGCGCTCGCCATTGCTGTTGAGCAAAATGGCGCCTTCGCCACGGCAGCCTTCGGTCAGCAGCACACCAGCACCGGCCACGCCGGTGGGGTGGAATTGCCAGAATTCCATGTCTTCCAAAGGAATGCCCGCACGCGCTGCCATGCCCAAGCCGTCACCGGTGTTGATGAAAGCGTTGGTGGAGGCGGCGTAAATGCGGCCTGCGCCACCCGTGGCCATCAGCACGGTCTTGGCGTGCAGGATGTGCAGGTCGCCGGTTTCCATCTCCAGGGCTGTCACGCCGACCACGTCGCCTTCGGCGTCGCGGATCAGGTCGAGTGCCATCCACTCCACAAAGAAGCTGGTTTTGGCGGCGACGTTTTGCTGGTACAGGGTGTGCAGCATGGCGTGACCGGTGCGGTCAGCCGCAGCGCAAGCGCGTTGCACCGGCTTTTCGCCGTAATTGGCGGTGTGGCCGCCAAAGGGGCGCTGGTAAATCGTGCCGTCAGGGTTGCGGTCAAAGGGCATGCCCATGTGCTCCAGGTCGTACACAACCTTGGGCGCTTCGCGGCACATGAATTCGATGGCATCCTGGTCGCCGAGCCAGTCGGAGCCCTTGATGGTGTCGTAGAAGTGGTAATGCCAGTTGTCGTCGGACATATTGCCCAGCGAGGCACCGATGCCGCCTTGGGCCGCCACGGTGTGCGAACGGGTGGGGAACACTTTGGACAGCACCGCCACATTGAGGCCAGCGCGGGCCAGTTGCAGCGAGGCACGCATGCCCGAACCACCGGCGCCGACGATCACGACGTCAAACTTGCGGGTGGTGATTTTGTCTTTGGTATAGCTCATGTTTTAACTTGGTAGGTGTGGTTTCAGCGCAATGACAGGCGAGGGCTGCCGCGTTACAGGCGCCACAGGGCCTGAACAGCCCAGCCGGCACAGCCGACCAGCCAGACGAGAGTGAAGACGTGCAAAGCCAGGCGAAGTCCCAAGGGCTTGACGTAGTCCATCCAGATGTCACGCATGCCGACCCAGACGTGGTAGAGCAGGGCGATGATCACGGCGAAGGTCAAAACCTTCATCCACTGGGCAGCAAAAATGCCAGCCCATTCTTCGTAGCCAATGGGGCCGGAGGTTAAGATCACCTGGGCCAGCAAGACCACAGTGAACAAGGCCATCAAGATGGCGGTGACACGTTGGGCCAGCCAGTCACGAAAGCCGTAACCAGCACCGGTGACGATGCGTTTGGAGCCGTAATTCACAGACGACATGGGTCTTTTTCCTTGTTGTTTTGAGTGATGGGGCGGGGATTCAGTACAGGCCAAACAACTTGGCGGCCAACACAGCGGTCAAGCCCAGGCTGAGCACCAGGGTCACCACGGCAGACGACTTGCCGAATTCCTTGCTCACCGCGTGGAAGGCGTCCATGTAAATGTGGCGCATGCCGGCGATGAAGTGGTGCAAATACGCCCAAATCAGGGCCAAAGCCAGCAGCTTGAAGATCCACCCGGGCACGAAACCCACGCCAATTTCAAATGCGGCGGTGAACTTGGCAAAGGAAATCTCGGAGGTGATGGAGTTGTCAAACAGCCAGATGAACAAAGGCATGAGCAAAAACATCAAGAAGCCGCTGATGCGGTGCAAGATGGAGACAATGCCCGCGGCCGGGAGGCGGTAAGTGGGCAGATCCTTCAGGGCGTTGATGTTGCGGAATTCAGGCCGTTTGCGGGCGAGTTCGGTCATGTGGGTACTTTCTGGAATAAACGCGTTCGTGAAGTGAATGACAAACCGGGGGATTCTATTGCAACGCATCAAACTGACATGGGCATTTCAGTGACAGTTTGCGCATTTTTTTGAGGTGTATGGCGGGTATCAGTTCAATGCGTTGTGGTAGTGGTGGGTGTCTGTTCGGTAAAAGCCGCGACGCAGCTCCATCGGCGTGTCGTTGTAGGTGTAGGCTACGCGTTCCACGCTGAGCAAGGGGGTGTGGGCCGAAACATCGAGCAATTCCCTTTGGGTTTTGTCAGGCAAAACGGCCCGGATTTTTTCATCGGCCCGCACCATGCGCACGCCAAACTCGGTCTCAAACAGGGCGTACATGGGGCCGTGGTAACCCGACAGCCGCTCGGCCGTCAAACCTTTGAAAGGCACACCCGGCAACCACAAGTCTTCCAGGATGGTGGGAACGTTTGCAAACGAAAGAACACGTCTGACCTGCAAAACCGTGTCACCCGTGCGCAGCGACAGGGCGCGGGCGATCTCGGCCGAGGCGCGCAAGCGCTTGCAATCCACGATGTGGCGCTGCGCAGGGCCTTCGGTGTTCAGGTCGCCTTGATCGGGGACCAGCTTCAAGAAGCGGTACTGCACCTGGTGCTCGGCATGGGTGGCCACAAAAGTGCCTTTGCCTTGCTTGCGGATCAGCAGGTGGTCATTGGCCAACTCGTCAATGGCTTTTCGGACGGTGCCCTGGCTGACCCGGTAGCGGGTGGCCAGCTCCATTTCGCTGGGAATCGATTCGCCGGGTTTCCATTCGCTCGCTTGCAGACTCTGCAAAATCAAGCCCTTGATCTGCTGGTAAAGCGGACTGAATGCTGGCGTTGAAGGCGAGGCGTCGCTCGCCCCGGCAGATGCATCAGTCAAGGTCAGGTGTGGGTTCATGAAAAAAACGCGGCATGCGTATCAGGTGCACAACGGGTGCTGGATCATATCTTATATAAGACATAAGACAAATTGACCAATCAGGGTTTTCGCGGGTACACTCTGCGGCTGTTTGCTTGCGCCGTGACCTCATTCAGGATCACAGGCGTGTATCCGGTCTGCCGGATGGCCCTGCCGACACGATTGTTGGCAATGGACTGCAACCCTTATTTTCAACCTTTCGGAGTTCTCCACCATGAAAAAGCCCGTCCGCGTTGCCGTTACCGGCGCAGCAGGTCAAATCGGTTACGCATTGTTGTTCCGCATCGCCTCCGGCGAAATGCTGGGCAAAGACCAGCCCGTCATCCTGCAATTGCTGGAAGTGCCTGTTGAAGGCCCGCAAAAAGCGCTCAAGGGCGTGATGATGGAACTGCAAGACTGCGCATTCCCACTGTTGGTGGGCATGGAAGCCCACGCCGACCCGATGACCGCCTTCAAGGACACCGACTACGCTTTGCTAGTCGGTTCGCGTCCACGCGGCCCCGGCATGGAGCGCGCCGAGTTGCTGGCCATCAACGGTGCCATCTTCACCGCGCAGGGCAAGGCCCTGAACGCCGTTGCTTCGCGCAACGTCAAAGTGCTGGTCGTGGGCAACCCTGCCAACACCAACGCCTACATCGCCATGAAGGCCGCGCCTGATCTGAAGCCCGGCAACTTCACCGCCATGCTGCGCCTGGACCACAACCGCGCCTTGTCGCAAATCGCTGCCAAGACCGGCAAAGCCGTGGCCGACATCGAAAAACTCTGCGTCTGGGGCAACCACTCGCCCACCATGTACGCCGACTACCGTTTTGCCACCATCAAGGGCGAGTCGGTCAAGGCCATGATCAACGACCAGGAATGGAACGCCAACGTGTTCCTGCCCACCGTGGGCAAGCGCGGCGCAGCCATCATCGAAGCGCGTGGCCTGTCCTCGGCCGCCTCGGCCGCCAACGCCGCCATCGACCACATGCGCGACTGGGCCTTGGGCACCAACGGCAAGTGGGTCACCATGGGCATTCCATCGCAAGGTTGGTACGGCATCCCCAAGGACGTCATGTTCGGCTTCCCCGTTACTTGCGAAAACGGCGAGTACAAAGTGGTTGAGGGTCTGGAAATCGACGCGTTCAGCCAAGGCTGCATCGACAAGACACTGAAAGAGTTGACCGACGAGCAGGCGGGCGTGGCCCACCTGATCTGATCGCCAATCAGAGACCCTCAGTGAGCCATCCTCGCGACGTCCTCTTGGGTGCGCAAGCCGCAAGCGTTCAGCTGCCGGTTTGCGACCATTACAGCGGTGTCGAAGCGAGGATGCGCAAAAGCCTGCAGCTGCAGGCCGACATGACGCAAGAGTTCGGCACCTGCGTTTTTGACGTCACCCTGGACTGTGAAGACGGTGCCCCCGTGGGCGGCGAAGCCGAACACGCCGCGCTTGTCACCGAGCTCGCTTTGGGCGCAGCACCCGAAGCCCGCGTGGCTGTGCGGGTGCACCCCGTCGATCACCCCAGTTTTCAGGCCGATGTGGCGGCCATTGCGGGCCAAGCCGCCAGCCGTTTGACGCACATCATGGTGCCCAAGGTCGAGTCGGTGGCCGATGTGCAACTGGCCGAGCAGGCTTTGCTGGCGGCAGGGGCCGTTGATTTGCCCTTGCATGTGCTCATCGAATCGCCCGCCGCTGTGCACCGCGCTTTTGACATCGCCGCCCACCCCCGTGTGCAGTCCATCAGTTTTGGCCTGATGGATTTTGTGTCCGCGCATGGTGGCGCCATTCCCGCCGAGGGCATGGGCATTCAAGGCCAGTTCACGCACCCGCTGGTGCTGCGCGCCAAGCTCGACATCGCCAGTGCCTGCCACGCCCACGGCAAAGTGCCCTCGCACTGCGTGGTCACCGAATTCAAGAACCCCGATGCCATCCGCCAAGCCGCGCAAAAAGCGGCCTTTGAGCTGGGCTACACCCGCATGTGGAGCATCCACCCAGACCAGATCCGCCCCATTCTGGAGGCCATGGCGCCGGTGCAGGCGCAGATCGAACAAGCCGCTGAGATCATCTTGGCGGCCCATGCCGCACAATGGGCACCCATCAGCCATGCTGGCCAATTGCACGACCGGGCCAGTTACCGGTTTTTTTGGCAGCTGTTGGAGCGGGCGCAGCAAACAGGCCGCCACCTGCCTGCTGAGTTGCGGCAGTTCTTCAGCCGTCCAACGGTGAAAGAGGGTGCCGCATGAACCTGAGTCGCCGCCTGACCTCGCGCATCGGCCTGCTGGCCTTGCTCTTCTTGTGGGCGTCTTCTGTGGGGGCCCAAAGCCCGGCGCACGCCAAGCCAAAATCCAAACCCTCCTCCAGCCCATCGAAGTCTCGGGCCAGTGCCCTGGATGCCGCGGCAGCATTGCAAGCGCAAGCCATGGCAGAGGCCGCCGCCAAAAAGACTCCCCCAATGGCCCCCGCCGCAGTGCTGGCAGCGCCCGCGCTTGCGGCTCTGCCTGCCGCAGCGGCCGAGCCCGCGACCAGCCTGGCCACCGAAGTGCCCCTGTTGACGCCATCGCCTTCACCCGAAATCCTGATCGCCCAGCAAATACACCAAGGCCAATTGCCCTGCGAACTCGGCGCCACCGTCCGAATTGAAGCCGACCCCTCACAAGCGGGCGCTTTTCATGTGCAGGGCAAAGGCTTCAAGTACCGCATGTTCCCCGTCCAGACGAGCACGGGGACTTTGCGCCTGGAGGACAAAAAGGCCGGTGCCGTTTGGCTGCAGCTGGCCAACAAATCCATGCTCATGGACCAAAAAAGAGGCCGTCGCATCGTGGACGACTGTGTCCACCCCGATCAATTGGCCGTTGCCGAGGCCATGAAAACCAATCCCCCGCCCAGCCTGTTCGACACCCAAGGCATGGGGCGATAACCCTTGAAACCCTGACTCACCGGAGAAAAACCATGTTGAAAGCCTACCGAGACCACGCCGCCGAACGCGCAGCCCTTGGCATTCCGCCACTGCCTTTGGATGCCAAGCAGACCGCCGAATTGATCGAGCTGATCAAAAACCCGCCCGCAGGCGAAGACGCTTTCTTGTTGGACCTCTTGACCCACCGCGTGCCACCGGGCGTGGACGACGCTGCCAAAGTCAAGGCCTCCTTTTTGGCTGCGGTCGCGCACGGCGAAATCAGCGTGGGCCTGATCTCCAAAGCCAAGGCCACCGAGCTGCTGGGCACCATGGTGGGCGGCTACAACGTGCACCCTCTGATCGAATTGCTCGACAGCGCCGAAGTGGCTGCTGTGGCCGCCGAAGGCCTGAAGAAAACCCTCTTGATGTTCGACTTCTTCAACGACGTCGCCGAAAAAGCCAAGGCGGGCAACGCCAAGGCCAAAGAAGTCATGCAAAGCTGGGCCGATGCCGAGTGGTTCACCAGCCGCCCCGAAGTCGAGAAAAAGATCACCATCACCGTCTTCAAGGTGCCCGGTGAAACCAACACCGACGACCTGTCGCCCGCGCCCGATGCCTGGAGCCGCCCCGACATCCCGCTGCACTACCTCGCGATGTTGAAGAACACCCGCGAAGGCGCCCCTTTCAAGCCCGAAGAAGACGGCAAGCGCGGCCCCATGGCCATGATCGAAGAGCTCAAGAAAAAAGGCCACTTGGTGTCTTATGTGGGCGACGTGGTCGGCACCGGCTCCAGCCGCAAGTCGGCCACCAACAGCATCATTTGGGGCTTTGGTGAAGACATCCCCTTTGTGCCGAACAAGCGTTTCGGCGGTGTGACTTTGGGCGGCAAGATCGCCCCCATCTTCTTCAACACCCAGGAAGACTCCGGCGCCTTGCCCATCGAAGTCGATGTCAGCGGCCTGAACATGGGCGACGTGGTCGATGTCTTGCCCTACGAAGGCAAGATCGTGAAGGACGGCCAAACCGTCACCACCTTCCAACTCAAGAGCGATGTGCTGTTTGACGAAGTGCGCGCCGGTGGCCGCATCAACCTGATCATTGGCCGCTCGCTCACCGCCAAGGCGCGTGAGTTCTTGGGTCTGCCCGCGTCCACCGTGTTCCGCCTGCCCGCACCTGCAGCGGCCACCAAAGCCGGCTTCACACTGGCCCAGAAGATGGTCGGCCGTGCAGTCGGTTTGCCAGAAGGCCAGGGCGTGCGCCCCGGCACTTACTGCGAACCCAAGATGACCACCGTGGGCTCGCAAGACACCACCGGCCCCATGACCCGCGACGAGTTGAAAGACCTGGCCTGCTTGGGCTTCAGCGCCGACATGGTCATGCAGTCCTTCTGCCACACCGCGGCTTACCCCAAGGCCGTGGACGTGAAGACCCACCGCGAACTGCCCGCCTTCATGAGCAACCGTGGCGGCGTGTCCCTGCGCCCCGGAGACGGCGTGATCCACAGCTGGCTCAACCGCCTGTTGTTGCCCGACACCGTCGGTACCGGTGGCGACTCGCACACCCGTTTCCCTATTGGCATTTCCTTCCCCGCCGGTTCGGGCTTGGTGGCCTTTGGTGCGGCCACGGGTGTGATGCCTTTGGACATGCCCGAGTCCATCCTGGTGCGCTTCAAAGGCGAAATGCAGCCCGGCGTGACCCTGCGCGACTTGGTGCACGCCATTCCGCTGTACGCCATCAAGAAGGGCCTGCTCACCGTGGCCAAAGCCGGCAAGATCAACGAGTTCTCCGGCCGCATCCTGGAAATCGAAGGCTTGCCCAACCTCAAGGTCGAGCAAGCGTTTGAATTGTCCGACGCGTCCGCCGAGCGTTCGGCCGCCGGTTGCACGATCAAGCTCAACAAGGAGCCGATCGAGGAGTACCTCAAATCCAACGTGGTGCTCATGAAGAACATGATCGCCGACGGTTACGCCGACGCCCGTACGCTGGCACGCCGCATCGAGAAGGTCGAAGCCTGGTTGGCCAAGCCCGAACTGCTCGAAGCCGACAAAGATGCCGAATACGCGCACGTGATCGAAATCGATTTGGCCGACATCAAAGAGCCGATCCTGTGCTGCCCCAACGACCCGGACGACGCCAAGTTCTTGTCCGAAGTGGCGGGCACCAAGATCGACGAGGCCTTCATCGGTTCGTGCATGACCAACATCGGCCACTTCCGCGCTGCTGCCAAGCTGCTCGGCGGCAGCCGCGACATCCCGGTCAAGCTGTGGGTTGCTCCACCGACCAAGATGGACGAGAGCGAACTCATCAAGGAAGGCCACTACGCCAACTTCGGCGCCGCCGGTGCCCGCACCGAAATGCCTGGCTGCTCGCTGTGCATGGGCAACCAAGCCCAGGTGCGCGAAGGCGCCACCGTGGTGTCCACCAGCACCCGCAACTTCCCCAACCGCTTGGGCAAAAACACCAACGTGTTTTTGGCCAGTGCCGAGTTGGCAGCCATTGCGTCCAAGCTGGGCCACATCCCGACAGTCGCCGAGTACCACGAAGCCATGGGCATCGTGAACAAGGACGGCGCGGCGATCTACAAGTACATGAACTTCAACCAGATTGAAGAGTACGTGGAGAACGCCAAGGGTGTGACGGCCTGAGCGATCGTCCCTCGCTGAAAGCACAAACGGCCCTTCGGGGCCGTTTTTGTTGGTCATTCATGAAGCAGGGATTTCGGGCGGTGCCCTTCTTGCCGATGAAAGACCTGAGCATTTGTGAAATAGGGTATGGTTTCTACGACTCTGAAGTACGTTGTCTTGAGTTTGGTCTCTGCGTACTCTTTGAGATATTCCCTTGTTGTTCGGTGGCGGTTAAGAAAAACTTTTGGAGACTTTCAATTGCTAATGTTTTTCATTGCCTAAGGGCCTTTACGTTCCTGGCTTCCATGGTCTGGTTGACCGCTGCGCAAGGCCAATCCGATTGTCGACCTGCGCCCGCAGGTGTTGCTCAGTTGGTTGAAATTAGACCGGGATTTCACCGGGTGGAAGGGCCCTTGGCCGAGTTCAACCCTTGCCACCGTTCCGTTCAATTGTCGATCCCAGGACTGTTTGCGGACAAGTTGGCCGACAAGCCGCCTTTGATGATCATTGCCCACGGCGGGAATGGACCCGGTTCAGCCGAGCAGGAAATGGTTCGCAGAATGAATGCGCGGGGTGTGGCCACCTTGTTGTTCGATGCTTATGAGATGAACGGTTTTCAGTACCGCGGTACTTCGCTGTTTTTGACTGGTGCGACCAATGAATCGCGTCAGCGCATGATCTTCAAGGCCACCCTTGGGGCTTACCACTGGATTCGTGAAAACCCCCGCATTGACACCTCACGCCTTTACATCCACGGGCTGTCCAACGGCGGCAGTGTGGCTCTGAACATGGCCGCTGTGGTGGATCCCGCGCATGTCCGGATTGTGTTTTCTGAAGGGGCACCTTCGGCAGGCATCGGCATGCCGGATCAGATTCGGGTGCCCCTGAAAATGGTGTTCGGCAAGATCGACAACTATGGCGGCAGAACGGCAGACGACTGGATGCACCTGCGCACCGACCCCTGTGTGGTGAATCAGTCCGCCGAAGGCGCGGCGCCTGGCACGGCCCAACGTTGCAGTCTTCAGATCAATCCATCGGCGCAGGGCTTATCGCCTTTTCAATGGGGAGAGCAACTCAGGGCCGAGGGACAGCCGCTGGAATTCTGGTTTTACGACGAAGCGGCCCATGGATTGTTGTTGGGACCGATCGATCGGGGTATGCGCACTTACGGTTCTGGCCCCACAGCGTCCCAACGCTTTGGCTGGATTGGCGCGAGTTCCAACGCAGCCAACCGTTTTGTGGCTGACTTGATGAAGGCCATCAAAGCCAGTTACCCCTGAATCTTGAGTGGGTGCGTGTCTCCAAAGCCGAAGTTTGGAGCGCTCATATGTCCGAGCATAGACCATGGTCAATCGGCTTGACTTTGGACATGGCCCGGGTAAAGCGTAAGGTGGAGGCACTTTTTAGGAGAACACATGCTCAACCGCCGTCATTTTCTGGGTACAGGCTTGGCCAGCGCCACAGCATTGACTTTTTCTTCCGTCTGGTCACAAAACACGCCTCAGTTTGGCGCACCCGAATTGCCTTCGGTGGGCTTTCGGCGCATGAAGTTGGGGTCCATGGAGGTCATTGCCCTGAACGATGGCGCCGTGCGCCGCCCGCTGGGTCAGGAGTTTGTGCCTGCCGTACCGCTCGACCAAGTCAAGGCTTTGCTGGCCTCGCAAAACCTGCCCACCGATTACATCGATGTGCCGTACACCTCGTTTTTGTTGATCAATGGCAACCAACGCTATTTGTTTGACACCGGTTTTGCCGACAACGGCCCCCCCACCACAGGCAAGTTGCTGGGCAATCTGGCTGCTGCGGGTTTCAAGCCCGAAGACATCAACAACGTGGTGCTCAGCCACTTTCATGGTGACCACATCAATGGTTTGCGTTTTAAAAACGGCAACTTGGTTTACCCCAACGCCCGCGTGCATGTGCCGGCGCCCGAACACGCTTTCTGGACGGACGAGGCCCGCATCGCGGCAGCACCGTCGCAGATGCAAGGTGCTTTTGGGGCTGTCAGGCGTGCCTTGACGGGCTTGACACCTGATCAATTGGTCAGGTTCGAACCCGGCAGCATTTTGGCTCCCGGTATCCAGTCGGTGGCTGCTTTTGGCCACACACCCGGTCATACTTTGTTCACAGCGCGCTCTGAAGGCCAATCGTTTGCCTACGTGGCCGACATCACCAATGTGCCGTCCTTGTTTGCCCGCAATCCCGATTGGGCGGTGGTGTTCGACATGAACCCCGAGATGGCCCGCCAAAGCCGTCGCCGCATCTTTGACATGCTGGTCAAAGAAAAAATAGTGGCGGGTGGTTTCCACTTTCCGTTCCCGGCCTTTGGTTCCATCATGCCCTTGGGTAATGGTTACCAGTTTGTACCGATGGCCTGAGTGCATCTCTGAAGTTGCATTCCCCAAAAGCCCGCGCCCAACAGCGTGGGCTTTTTTGTGTCCGTTTTGGACAGTTTGACAGACAGCGCGGGGATAAGATCTTTGGAGTGCCTCGAGCTAAAGCCCAAGGCGCTTGCGGCATCCTTGTTTCTTTGGAGAACTCCTCATGCAATTGACCACCTTGGGCAAAAGCCCCCTGAAAGTCTCGCGTCTGTGCTTGGGCACCATGATGTTCGGTGACCAGACGCCGCTGGAAGATGCGCGCGCCATCGTGGCCGATGCGAACGAAAAAGGCTGCAACTTCATCGACACCGCTGACGTGTACACACGGGGCAAGTCAGAGGAGATGGTGGGCCAAATCCTCAAGGGGCAACGCCAGCAGTGGGTCTTGGCCAGCAAGGTCGGTAACCCGATGTCGGACCAGCCCAACCATCAAGGCTATTCGCGCAGTTGGATGCTGCGCGCTTGCGAAGACAGCTTGCGCCGCTTGGATACCGACCACCTGGATATTTATTACCTGCACCGCGACTACAACGGCATGAACCTGGAAGAGCCCTTGCGGGCCATCGAGGCCTTGCTGCGCGACGGCAAGATCCGCTATTGGGGCGTGTCGAACTTCAGGGGCTGGCGCATTGCCGAGATGGTGAACATGGCGCGCCAGATGAACATGCCTGGCCCCGTGGTGTGCCAGCCTTATTACAACCTGCTCAACCGCTTGCCCGAGGTGGAAATTCTGGAGGCGTGTGGCCATTACGGCCTGGGCGTGGTGCCCTACAGCCCGATTGCGCGGGGGGTGCTCACGGGCAAATATGCGCCGGGTCAAACACCACAAGAGGGCAGCCGTGTTGCCCGGGGTGACAAGCGGATTTTGGAGACCGAGTTCCGCGAAGAGTCTCTGCAAGTGGCCCAAGTTTTGATGCAGCATTGCCAGGGCAAAGGCGTGTCTTTGGCCCACTTTGCAACGGCTTGGGTACTGGCCAACCGCCACGTGAGCGCGGTCATTGCAGGCCCGCGCACGCTGGCCCAGTGGCAAGACTACGCCGGGGCGTTGCAGGTGCAAATCACGGCCGAAGACGAAGCCCTGGTCAACCGTCTGGTGGCTCCGGGCCATCCGTCCACACCCGGTTACAACGATCCTTCGTATCCTTTGAACGGGCGCTGAAATAGACGCGTTTGTTTTTCACTGACGGTCGATGGAGGCCACAGGGGCCATTGACAATCCCTGTTGAATTTCTGTACAGTCTGTACATAAATCAAGGAGTTGGCCATGTCAGATACCCCGCAATACGGACTCGAACAAGCCCGCGCTCAATTGCCGCTCATCGCCTCAGAGGCGGCAGCGGGGTACAGCACGGTGATCACGCGCCACGGCAAACCGGTGGCGGTGGTGGTGCCGGTGGCGCAGTGGCGTGAGGAACAAGCCCGCTCATTGAAGCAAGGTGGTGTTCTGGCCTTGCGTGGTTCAGGGCGCGGCTTGTGGCCAGAGGGTGCGGCCCCGGCGGTGGCGCAGCTGCGCGAAGAGTGGGCCTGAGCGGTGGCGACGCGTGCCCGTGCTGGTGCCTCGATTTGGGGTGGCCTGAGCGAAGGGGCCACAGTGCTGGTGGACACCGCGCCCTGGATTTACATGCTGGAAGACAATGCTGAATTTGCACCCCGTTTTTTGGGCTTGTTTGAAGCCGCAGAGCGTGGCCAGATTCAACTGGCCTTGAGCACCGTGACCTTGGCCGAGGTGCTGACAGGACCTTTCAAGGCGGGCCAGACGGCCTTGGCCAAACGTTACGAGGCGGCTTTGGGCGCTTACCAGGTGGTGCCTTTGTCGGCGGCGGTGGCCAGTCTGGCGGCCCAGTTGCGGGTGCAATACCGCCTGAAGTTGCCCGATGCGGTGCAGCTGGCCTCGGCGCTGCAGATCGGGGCGGCAGCTTTGGTCACCCATGACCGGGATTTTTCTGCGGTGCAGGGCTTGCCGGTGTTGATGGGCGCTTGATGCACGCGCCTCCGATCAATTACTTGAGATTTGGAACTTGGGCTTACCGCACAATCCCCGCATGACAAGCCAAGAGCAAAAACAAGTGGTGATCGCGGGCGGCGGCATTGGCGGGCTGGCCGCTGCCGTGGCGTGTGCGCAGCGTGGGGTGCCGGTGCAGTTGCTCGAGCGCGCAGCGCAGCTGAGCGAGGTGGGCGCGGGCATTCAGATTGGCCCGAACGTGACGCGCATTTTGCAGGCCTGGGGCCTGGGCGCGGCGCTGGCGCAAGTGGCGGCTTTCCCGGAACAGTTGCAAGCGCGTGATGCCCAAACCGGGCAGCTGCTGGGCACGCTGATTTTGGGCGCACGGGCGCAGGCACGGTACGGCGCACCATACGCCACCATCCACCGGGCCGACTTGCAGGGCTTGTTGCACCGGGCAGCCCAGAGCGCTGGCGTGCACATGCTGCTGGGTCAGACCGTGCAAGGCTGGCAAGGCAGCGAAGCGGCTTTGCAAGTGAACACAGCAGAGGGCCTCAGCCTGCAGGCCAGTGCTTTGATCGGGGCCGATGGCGTGTGGAGCGCAGTGCGCCAGCAGTTGCTGGGCGATGCGCCGGCGCGCTTTACCGGACACCTGGCGTATCGGGCGCTGGTGGCGCAGGCCGATTTGCCCGCGCACTTGCGCAGCCAACACGTCACTGTGTGGCTGGGGCCGCGTTTGCATGTGGTGCATTACCCGGTGCGCGGCGGCGAATGGCTCAACATGGTGGCCATCGTGCACGGCGACAAACCCGCGCAGGCCGACGCATGGGACAGCGCTGGCCACACCCAGGCGCTGATGCAGGCCATGGGTGCGATGGGCAAGGATTTGCACGAACGACTGGCGTCGGCGCCTGCTTGGCGGCAGTGGGCGCTGCACGACCGTGCGCCCTTGGCCGCTGCTGAACAAATGGCCCAGGGCCGCGTGGCTTTGCTGGGCGACGCGGCGCACCCCATGCGGCCTTATTTGGCGCAGGGCGCGGGCATGGCCATCGAAGACGCGCAGGCCTTGGCGCAGAGCCTGAGCCAGCACAGCGCGACGGTGACCGAGCAGCTGCAGGCCTATGCCCAGCAACGCTGGGTGCGCAACGCACGGGTGCAGGCGCGTGCCATCCGCAACGGCCGCATCTTCCATGCGACTGGCCCTGTGGCTTGGGGGCGCAATCTGTCAATGCGACTCTTGGGCGAGCGGGTGATGGATGTGCCCTGGTTGTATGCGGGTGGGCTGATGTCGGGCAATGAATCAACTTTCAGGGACTTTTCTTCATGACAAAACACGCATCCAAACCTCGTAATACGGCCTTGGTGCGGGCTGCCGCCATGAGCGCGGTGCTGGCCAGCGCAGGGCTCGCCCCCAAGGCTTGGGCGCAAAGCACCGATTTGTCAGCCTGCATGGCCGAGCTGCGCCCGGCTGCTCGCTCGGGCAAGGTGAGCGATGACACTTGGGCGCGCCACACGGCGGGGCTGCAGGCTGATTTCAGCGTGATCGAGAAGCTGAACTTTCAGCCGGAGTTTCGGATGCCCATTTGGGATTACATGTCGGCGCTGGTGGACGAGGAACGCGTGGCCGATGGCGCGGCGCGTTTGACGCAGCACCGCCAGGCGCTGGTGCGTGCCGAAGAGCGCTTTGGCGTGGACCCGGCCACGGTGGTGGCGGTGTGGGGCGTCGAGAGCAATTTCGGCCAGACCTTTGGCAAATACCCGTTGGTGCAAGCGCTGGGCACGCTGTCGTGCCACGGGCGGCGTCAAAGTTTTTTCAGGGGCGAATTTTTTGCGGCGCTGCGCATCTTGCAAGCCGGGCACATCGCGCCTGAGCGCTTCGTGGGATCGTGGGCGGGGGCCTTTGGGCACACCCAGTTCATGCCCACCACGTTTGAACGCCTGGCGGTGGACTTTGATGGCGACGGCCGCGCCGACCTGATGGACAGCAGCGTGGATGCGCTGGGATCAACCGCCAACTTTTTGGCCCGCGCAGGCTGGCAGCGCGGCCTGCCCTGGGGCATCGAGGTGAAGTTGCCAGCGGGCATTTCGTTGGCAGGCGAGGGCAGGCGCACCAAGCGCCCGGTGGCTGAGTGGACGGCGCGGGGCGTGCGCCGCATCGATGGAACGGCCTTGCCAGAAAGCTTGGGCAACTTGGGCTTGCTGACGCTGGCCGGTGCCAACGGTCCGGCTTTTTTGGTGACGCGCAATTTTGATGCGCTCTACAGCTACAACGCCGCCGAAAGCTATGGCCTGGCGATTGCCCACCTGAGCGACCGTCTGCGTGGCGGCGGTCCCTTCGCCACACCTTGGCCCACCGACGATGCCGGTTTGTCACGCGCCGAGCGGCGCGAGCTGCAGGGCTTCTTGACGATGCGCGGCCACGACATCGGCCCCATCGACGGCATGCTGGGCGAAAAATCGCGCGAGGCGATCCGCGCCGAACAAAAGCGTCTGGGCATGGAAGCCAATGGCCGTGGTGGCCAAAAAATCCTCAAGGCGCTGCGCGGGGGCTGAGCTCAGGCGGTCAGGGGCAAAGCCCGCTGCCGCTTGCCGGTGAGGGCAAACAAGGCATTGCCCACGGCCGGTGCCAGAGGTGGCACAGCCGGTTCGCCCACGCCGGCCGGGTGGCGGGTGCTGGGCACGATGTGGGTTTCCACCACCGGGGTCTGGCTGAGCGTGAGCAGGGGGGCGTCGGCAAAGTTGCTTTGTTGCACCTCGCCGCCCACGATGTCGATCTTGCCGTAAAGCGCGGCGCTCAGGGCATAGACCACGCTGCTTTCCATCTGCTGGGCCACGGTGCCGGGGTTGACCACGGTGCCGCAGTCGATGGCGCAGACCACGCGGTGCACGCGGATCTGGCCGTTGGCCAGCGAGACCTCGGCCACTTGCGCCACGATGGAGCCAAAGGATTTGTGCAGCGCAATGCCCCGCGCACGGCCTGCGGGCAGGGGCTTGCCCCAGGCCGCTTTGTCGGCCGCCAGCTGCAGCACAGCGGCGTAGCGCGGCGCGTCTTTCAACAGCTTCAAACGGAAGGCCAGCGGGTCTTGTTGTGTGGCGGCGGCCAGTTCGTCGATGAAGCTTTCAGAGAAGAAAGCGTTGTGCGAATGGCCGACCGAGCGCCAAAAACCCACCGGCACGCCGGACTTCGTGGCCACATGGCTCATGTGCTGGCTGGCAAAACCGTAGGGCAAATCGAACAGGCCTTCGGCTGTGGTTTTGTCGGGCATGTCGATGGGGCCGGACAGCACGGGCACAGCACGCGCCATCCAGCGCGGAGAGATGGCGTCGCCCGCTGACTTGATGCGCAAGCTGCTGACTTGGCCTTTGTCATCCAGCGAGGCCTGGAACTTGGCCAGGTGCATGGGGCGGTAAAAGTCGTGCTTCATGTCTTCTTCGCGCGACCAGCTCAGCTGCACCGGTTGGCCCTCGCAGGCCATGGCCACTTGCACGGCTTGGCCAACAAAGTCGACTTCCAGGCGGCGACCGAAACCCCCGCCCAGTTGGGTGACATGGACGGTGACTTGTGTCACGTCGACCTTGGCCACTTTGGCAGCCATGTCGCGGGCCATTTGCGGCACTTGCGTGGGCGCCCAGATGTCCACCTTGCCGTCTTTGACCCGCGCAGTGCAGTTCATTGGCTCCATCGTGGCGTGGGCCAAATAGGGCGCTTGGTACAGGGCGTCGATGCGGGTGGCGGCGGATTTTTCGGCCTGGGAGGGCACGCCTTGTTCGTGGAAGGTGTGGCCGCTGTCTTCGTTCAGGGCCTTGAGCAGGTCGGCCTGGATGCGCTGGGTGTCCAACGCGCCTGTGGCAGGGGCTTGCCACTGCACTTTGATGGCCTGCGCGCCTTGACGCGCATGCCAGGTGCTTTGCCCCACCACGGCCACACCTGCCGTGCCGCCGCCCCAGGCCCCCAGCGGCACGACTTTGGACACGCCCTTCAAGGCCAGGGCCTCTTTCGTGTCCATGGACGTGGCCGTGCCGCCCAGCATGGGGCACATCTGCACAGCGGCAAACAGCATGCCGGGCAAACGCACGTCCAAACCGAAAGTGGCTTGGCCGGTGACTTTGGCGGGGATGTCGGTGCGGGCTGTCGATTGACCGATGAGTTTCCAGTTTTGGCGTGCTTTGGCCTGGATATTGGCGGGCGTGCTGCCCGAGGCTGTGGCGGCCATTTGACCGTAATGCGCCGATTTGCCCGAAGCGTGTTGCATCACACCTTGGGCCACGGTGATCTCGCTGACGGGCACCTTCCACGCCGCAGCGGCTGCTTGCAACAAGCTGGCGCGGGCCGTGGCAGCGGCCATGCGCAATGGGTCCCACAGGTCAGCGACAGAGGATGACCCGCCGGTGGCGTTGATGCCCAATTCGCGGGCGACTTTGCCCACCAGCCATTGGCCCATCTTGATTTTGGTGGGCTTGTGCTCGCCTTCGCTGTCCAGCGGGTGAAAGGGCAGGCTGGCCACCAGCATGGCCACGTTGCCGTAGATGCTGTCGGCACCGGCTTGCTCCAAACGCACGCGCTCCAGCGGCACATCCAGTTCTTCGGCCACCAGCATCGCCAGTGCGGTGTGGATGCCCTGGCCCATTTCGCTGCGGGGCATGGCCAGCACCACTGCACCGTCGGCAGCGATCTTGATCCAGCCATTCAAGGCCACATCGCCTTCGGTTTTGAGCATCAGCTCGGGCGAGCCCAAGCGCGAGCGTGCGGGCATGACGCCCCAGCCGACGACCAATGCGCCGGTGGCGCCCAAGGCGCTCAAGATCCAGGTGCGGCGTTTCATGCGGCACCGCCTTTCTTCATGCTGGCAGCAGCCCGGTGGATGGCGGCGCGCACGCGCTGGTAGGTGCCGCAGCGGCACAGGTTGGTCATGGCGGCGTCGATGTCGGCGTCGCTGGGCTTGGGGTTTTTGTCCAGCAAGGCGGCAGCGGCCATCAGCATGCCGCTTTGGCAGTAGCCGCATTGGGGCACTTGTTCGGCGATCCAGGCCGCTTGGAGTGGGTGGGGCTTATCTGCTGTGCCCAAAGATTCGATGGTTTTGATGGGTTGATGGGCCACCGCTGACACGGGCATCACGCATGAGCGCACGGGCTGGCCGTCCACATGAACGGTGCAGGCCCCGCAAGCGGCGATGCCGCAGCCGAATTTGGTGCCCGTGAGGTTCAGTTCGTCGCGCAGGACCCACAGCAAGGGCATGCTCGGGTCAGCGGTCGAGGTGCGGCGTTGGCCGTTGATGTTCAGTTCCAAGGTGTTTCCCCAGTGAAGTAAGTTGTCATGTTAATACAAATGAATGTACTTTCCGGGGCGCTGCAGAAGGAGCAACACACAGGGCATACCCCTTCAGGTCACCGCATTTTTTTGGGCATAGCGGGGGTTTTGCCACTCTCCGTTGTGCATGACCTGTCGCAGTTGTTCGGTGGCATGCCACACATCGGCATAACCGATGTAAAGCGGTGTGAAGCCAAAGCGCAGGATGTCGGCTTGTTGGCCGCCATCGCCCGCCCGGAAGTCACCGATCACGCCGCGTGCGATCAGGGCCTGCACGATGGCGTAAGCGCCTTCAGCGCGGGTCAGGCTGACTTGCGAGCCACGCAGAGCTTCTTCGGCCGGTGTGGCGATTCCGAAGCCATGGCCGTGCAAGCGCGTGCGCACCAGTTGCATGAAAAGTCCCGTGAGTGCCAGCGATTTTTGGCGCAATGCCGCCATACCGCCCAGCGCTTCGGCACTCAAAAAAGCGTCCAGACCGCAGTCGAGCGCAGTGAGGCTCAAGATGGGTTGCGTGCCGCATTGGTAGCGCGTGATGCCTTGGGCAGGCTGGTAATCGGGCGTGAAGGCAAAGGGCGCAGCGTGTCCCCACCAGCCGGCGAGCGGTTGCCAAAAGCGGTCGGTGTGCTTGGGGTGTACCCACACAAAAGCCGGTGCACCGGGGCCACCATTGAGGTATTTGTAGCCGCAGCCCACCGCAAAGTCGGCCCCCGAGCCGTTCAGGTCAACAGGTACCGCGCCTGCGCTGTGGGCCAGGTCCCACACGGTGAGGATGCCTTGCATGTGGGCCTGTGCGGTGAGGGCCTGCATGTCGTGCATGGCGCCGGTGCGGTAGTTCACATGGGTGAGCATCAGTACCGCCACATCGGCTTGCAGGGCGGCCGCGATTTCGTCGGCCTCGACCAGTTGCAGGGTGTAGCCGCGCTCTTTGCAAAGCGCCTCGGCGATGTAGAGGTCGGTGGGGAAATTGCTGCGTTCGCTGACGATCTTCTTTTTATGCGGGTGGTCAGCGGCGGCGATGTGCAGCGCTGCGGCCAGCACCTTGAACAGGTTGATCGAGGTGCTGTCGGCGGCGATCACTTCGCCCGGCTTGGCGCCGATGAGGTGGGCCATCTTGTCGCCCACGCGCTGGGGCAGGGTGAACCAGCCTGCGCTGTTCCAGCTTTTGATGAGGTCTTGGCCCCATTCGTGGGTGACGGCCTGAGCCACCCGGGCCGGGGTGGCTTTGGGCAGCACGCCCAGTGAATTGCCGTCGAGGTAGATCACGCCCTGGGGCAGGTCAAATTGCTCACGCAGGGCGCGCAGTGGGTCTTGTGCGTCCAGCAGTTCGCAGTCTTGCAGGGTGGGGGTGAAAGTCATGGTGGGCGGTTCTTTCCACCGGAATCACAGATCCAGTGCAGGCAGGCCGTGTCGGCGGCGGGCTTGTGTGCAGGCGTCGCTGCCTTCTTCAAATTCACGGCAGGGGGAAGGCCGCCATTCGTAAATGCCGCAAATGGCTTTTTCGCCGGTTTGGCCATAGAGCGCCGCGCAGCGCGGAGGGCTGTGGTCGGTGCCGCGCATGCGGCAGGTGTGTTCGGTGACAGGCGAGGCCAGGCCGGCGGGCACATGGCCGCCGCCTTCTTCGTATTCGTACACGGAAAAGTCCACCCGAAAGCTCACGCAGCAAGCGCCGCAGGTGGTGCAGGCGGACATGTCAGGCGTGCACGCGGCCCAAGAGCAAAAACTCCATGAGGGCTTTTTGCACATGCATGCGGTTTTCGGCCTCGTCCCAAACGACCGATTGCGGTCCGTCGATGACTTCGGCGCTGACCTCTTCGCCGCGGTGGGCAGGCAGGCAGTGCATGAACAGGGCGTCGGGTTTGGCCGCTTGCATCATGGCTTCGTCCACACACCAGTCGGCAAAGGCTTTTTTGCGCGCTTCGTTTTCGGCCTCAAAGCCCATGCTGGTCCACACATCGGTGGTGACCAGGTCGGCGCCTCGGCAAGCGTCTTCCGGGTCTTTGAAAATTTTGTAGCTCGCGCTGCTGCGCAGGCCCGCCACAGCCTGGTCGACTTCGTAACCGCTGGGCGTGCTCAGGTGCACGGTGAAGCCCAGCAATTCGGCTGCTTGCAGCCAGGTGTTGGCCATGTTGTTGCCGTCACCCACCCAGGCGACCACTTTGCCAGCAATGGACCCGCGGTGCTCGATGTAGGTAAAGATGTCGGCCAGTATCTGGCAGGGGTGAAACTCGTTGGTCAGGCCGTTGATGACGGGCACACGCGAGTGCGAGGCAAAGCGCTCGATCTTGTCCTGGCCATAGGTGCGGATCATGACGATGTCGGTCATGCGGCTGATCACGCGGGCGCTGTCTTCGATGGGTTCGGAACGGCCCAGCTGGCTGTCGCCCGTGGTCAGGTGCACCACAGAGCCACCGAGCTGGTACATGCCCGCCTCAAAGCTCACGCGGGTGCGGGTGCTGGCCTTTTCAAAGATCATGGCCAGGGTGCGGTCGGCCAGCGGGTGGTATTTTTCGTAGGCCTTGAACTTGCGTTTGATTTCGGCGGCGCGAGCGAGCACGTGCGCGTATTCGTCGGCGCTCAAGTCGGTGAACTGCAGGTAATGCCGCACGGGCGCTGGGGCGTTGCTCATGGCGCTTCTGCCAGGAAGGATTTGATCAAGGGCGCCAAAATCGCGACCACTTCGTCGGCTTCGGCCTCGGTCATGATGAGTGGCGGCACCAAACGGATCACGCTGTCGGCGGTCACGCTCAGCAAAAGGCCGGCTTCTGCGGCCCGGGTCCAAATGGCCCCGCAGGGGCGGTCAAGTTCCACGCCCAGCATCAAGCCCTGGCCCCGGACTTCCTTGACGCCGTGCACGCCTGCCAACGCTTTCTCAAGGGCCTTGCGCAAATGGTCGCCGACGCGCGCTGCATTGGCCATCAGGCCGTCTTTTTCCATGATGCGGATGGTCTCCACACCTGCGCGCATGGCCAGGGGGTTGCCGCCAAAAGTGGTGCCGTGGTTGCCCGGCTGGAAAATGTGGGCGGCCTTGGGGCCTGCCACCACCGCGCCAATCGGCACGCCCGAACCCAGGCCCTTGGCCAGCGGCATCACGTCGGGCACGATGCCTGCCCACTGGTGGGCGAACCATTTGCCGGTGCGACCCATGCCGCACTGGACTTCGTCGATCATCATCAGCCAGTCTTTTTGGTCGCACAGGGCGCGCACTTGCTGGAGGTATTCGATGCGCATCGGGTTGATGCCGCCTTCACCCTGGATGGTTTCCATGAACACCGCCACCACATTGGGGTTACCGTCGGTGGCTTTTTTCAAGGCCTCGATGTCGTTGACCGGCACACGCAAAAAGCCGTCCAGCATGGGGCCGAAACCTTTCTTCAGCTTCTCGTTGGCGGTGGCGCTCAGGGTGGCGATGCTGCGGCCGTGGAAGGCTTTTTCGTACACCACAATCTCGGGTTTCTCGATGCCCTTGTCATGACCGAACTTGCGGGCCAGCTTGATGGCCGCTTCGTTGGCCTCCAGGCCGGTGCAACAGAAAAACACATTGGTCATGCCCGACATTTCGACCAGCTTGGCCGCCAGCACCTCGGCGTTGGGCACATGGAAGTAGTTGCAGCTGTGGATCATTTTGGCCAACTGGTCTTGCAGTGCGGGCACCAAGTCGGGGTGGTTGTGACCCAGCGTGTTCACGGCGATGCCAGCCAACGCGTCCAGATAAGACTTGCCATTGACGTCCCAAACTCGGCAACCCTGACCATGGCTGAGTGCGATGGGCAGTCGGCCATAGGTGTTCATGGTGTGCGGTGAGGCGGCTTCAATGAAAGCAGACATGCGTGAACTCCTGAAATGAAATCGGCCCAACGAAAAGGGCCGCTGAGGATGGATTTTAGAGGCATTAATCAGTCGAATGTAGATCGAATTTGCAAGCCCTATTGACCGATTCCAAAAGGGGGTTTGAGTCTTATATAAGATACAATACTTGAGCTCACTTGGCAGCGGTGATCCCGCCTCCCAGTCCGACTGATTCACACCTCTATCCGATGGTTTCCAACAACGCCAAAGAAGTTTTCATCCAGGGCATCACCCAGGACGGCAAGGATTTCCGACCCAGCGACTGGGCCGAACGCCTGGCGGGCGTCATGAGCCCTTTTCGACCCGGCGGAGCCACCCCGGGCAGCCATCTGAGTTATTCCCCTTGGTGCATTCCCACCACGATGGCCGGGATCAAGTGCGTGATCGTGAACCACGAATTGCGCGATCACAACGTCATGGCCTGGGATTTTGTGATGAACTTTGCGCGCGACAACGGTTTGCAAGTGGCCGAAGCCTGTTTGTTGCCTGACCCGCCCTCCAAAAAATAACAACCCGGTACCGACCGCCCAAGGGCGGTTTTTTTATGCCCTGTCCCCAGCGGATCTCAAGCAGCCATGAAAAAACCGCCGAGGTTTGCACCAGGGCGGTTCAGTGTTCGCGGACAGCGCACCCGTTTCAAACGGCAGCGAGGTTTGAGCCTCGCCGGGCTGTTGATCTGGTGGAGCGGATCAGGCTGCGGCGAGGGCCAAAGTTTTGACTTTGGCGCTCAGGCGGCTCTTGTCACGAGCTGCCTTGTTTTTGTGGAAGATGCCCTTGTCGGCAATGGTGTCCACCACGGCTTGCATCTTGGCAAACAGATCTGTGGCTTTGGTCTTGTCACCAGCTGCAACGGCTTTTTCGACGTTTTTCACAGCGGTACGGTATTTGGAGCGCAGCGAAGAGTTCGCAGCGTTGATTTTGATGTCTTGGCGGACGCGTTTACGGCCGGAGGCAAGACGGGGGTTTTTCTTTTTCGGTTTAGCGGATGCCATATAAAAGTTCTTTCGGTGTCTGAGGATGATGTCCAGCGAACCCGGCATTCTAGCAGACCCCGGGAGCCCTTGGGGCTTCCTGAGCCCGCAGCCTGGCCATTTGCTGCGCGGATGGGCAAAACCGGCTTGTTGCAGGTCTTTGGATGACCCGCAGGGGGCCGCTACACTCGTCCACTGTGAGCCTCCTCAGATCTGCTTCTGTCGTGTCGATGTTTACCCTGGCCTCGCGGGTCACGGGTTTGGTGCGCGAGCTGCTCATGGCATCGATGTTCGGGGCGAGCGCCTTGACGGACGCCTTCAATGTGGCTTTTCGCATTCCCAATTTGTTTCGTCGCTTGTTTGCAGAGGGCGCATTCAGTCAGGCGTTTGTGCCAGTGCTGGCAACCAGCCGAGCCCAGCATGGCGATGAGGCCACCCGTGAAGTGATCGACAACGTGGCCACGGCACTGGCTTGGTCGGTGCTGTTGTTGTCGGTTTTGGGTGTGTTGGCCGCACCTTGGCTGGTGTGGGCCATGGCCAGCGGCTTGCAGCAAGATGCCCGTGGCTACGATGCGGCGGTGAACATGACGCGCTGGATGTTCCCCTACATCGCTTTCATGTCGATGGTGGCGCTGTCGGCGGGAATTTTGAACAGCTGGAAGCGTTTTGCCGTGCCCGCAGCCACCCCTGTGCTGCTGAATGTGAGCGTGATCCTGGCAACCTGGTTCTTGTCACCCTGGTTGGCGAAGCAAGGTTTTGAGTCCATCTATGCCTTGCCCGTGGGTGTGATGGTGGGTGGCTTTTTACAGCTGGCGGTGCAGATACCGGCCTTGGCCCGTCTGGGTTTGCTGCCGCGTGTGGGCGTGGGGCCTGCCCGAATCAAAAAAGCCTGGACCAACCCGGCCACACGCAACATCCTGCGCCTGATGGGTCCGGCTTTGTTGGGTGTGGGGGTGGCACAAATTTCCTTGCTCATCAACACCCAAATTGCTTCTCACCTGGCCCCGGGCAGCGTCAGCTGGCTGACCTATGCGGACCGTTTGATGGAGTTTCCGACCGCCATTTTGGGGGTGGCACTGGGCGTGGTGCTGATGCCGCAATTGGCCGCTGCCAAAGCCACGGGGGATGGCGAGCGCTATGCCGCCATGCTCGACTGGGGTTTGCGCCTGGTGGTGTTGCTGGCCCTGCCATGTGCGGCGGCTTTGTTGGTGTTTTCTCAGCCCCTGGTGTCGGTGCTCTACCACTATGGCGCCTTCACTGACCGAGACGTTCAGCAGACCACCTTGGCCCTCACCGGATACGGTGTGGGTTTGCTGGGTCTGGTGGCCATCAAGGTGCTGGCGCCGGGGTACTACGCCAGCCAGGACATCCGCACCCCGGTGCGCATTGCCATTGTGGTGCTGGTGTTGACGCAGGTGTTGAATGTGCTGCTGGTGCCCCATCTGGCCCATGCTGGGCTGGCCCTGTCGATCGGCTTGGGGGCCTTGGTGAACGCTGCTTGGTTGCTGCTGGGCTTGTTGCGCCGGGGCAGCTACAAGCCCCAGCCGGGTTGGTGGCGTTTTGCCGCGCAGGTTGTGCTGGCCACCGGTTTGTTGACAACGCTGCTGTGGATGGCCGCGCAGCACCTGCCCTGGGTGGCAATGCGCCAAGAAGCCTGGACGCGCATCGGTTGGATGGCTTTGACACTGCTGGGCTCTGGGCTGCTGTATTTTGGTGTTTTGTGGGCCACGGGTTTGAGGCTCAGGTCTTTCCTCAAGCGATGAAGGGTTCCAAATGTCCCTGAATTTATCGCCACTGACGCCTTTGAATTACTTTGCCAGCTTGGTGCAAAGCGATGAGCAGTTCCCTTTGTTGGAGGCGGCGGCCAGTCTGGCGCAAGATGAAGAACCCTTGCTGGATGTGCAGCAAGTGCTGGACGATGTGGCACGGCTGTTGAAAAAAGTCACGGCACGCATGCCTGAAGATGCCGATGATTTGACCCGACTGGCCATACTCAGTCAGGTGTTCTACAAAGACTTGGGCTTCGGGGTCAATGCCAACGACTATTACGCGCCGGAAAACAGCTACCTCAACGAGGTCCTCCGAACGCGACGGGGCATCCCCATTTCATTGGCGGTGATTTGGCTGGAACTGGCCCAAGCCTTGGAATTGCAGGCGCAAGGGGTCTCTTTCCCGGGTCATTTCTTGGTGAAGGTCGCTTTGAACGAAGGCTTGGTGGTGTTGGATCCGCTCACAGGCGAGTCCTTGGGCCTGGACCATTTGGCGGAGCGCCTGAGGCCCTTCCGTGACCCTGTCGATCGCAAGGCTCAAGCCGATCTGGACGAGGGCGAGACGCCCATGGGCTTGTATTTGCAAGCTTGTCCGCCACGCGACATCTTGGCCCGCATGTTGCGCAATCTGAAAGAGATTTTTCGGTCCCAGGAAGATTGGCCTCGGATGTTGCAAGACTTGGACCGTCTGGTGGTTTTGTTGCCAGAGGTCTGGACCGAAAGGCGAGACAGGGGCCTGGTTCACGCCGAGCTTGGGCAGGTGCATGAAGCCTTGCAGGATTTGAGGCTCTATCTCCAGGCTGTTCCCTCAGCCCCCGACAACGCGGCCCTGAAAAACCGCGTGAATGAACTCTCAGGGCATTGATCGGCAACGCCCCCGAAAAAATGGGCGCAGCGGTTCAGGCCAGTTTCATCAAGCGTTACGGACCTTCAGATCAGGCAACCACAACCTGAGCGCCTTCGCCTTGCTTGGCAATGTGTCCAATCGTGAAGACTTGTTCGCCCGCCTCACGCAGGGTCTGGGCACAGGCCTGGGCTGATGCCGCATCCACCACCACCACCATGCCGATGCCGTTGTTGAAGGTGCGGTTCATTTCGTTGTCGTCGATGCCAGCCGTGGCTTGCAGCCAAGCGAAGAGCTCGGTCTGGGGCCAGCTGCCTTTGAGCAAGTGCGCGGCCAAGCCCTCGGGCAAGACGCGGGGAATGTTCTCCAACAAACCGCCGCCGGTGATGTGGGCCAGGGCTTTGATGCCGCCGCTCGAGGTGGCATCTGCTGAGTTCGGGTGTTGCGCCAGCGCCGCCAACACGTTCTTCACATACAAGCGGGTGGGGCGCATGATGGCTTCTTTGAAAGGCATGCCATCCAAGGTGGCCGGGGTGTTGGCGCCTGCACGCTCGATGCACTTGCGCACCAGGCTGAAGCCGTTGGAGTGCACGCCGTGCGAGGCCAAGCCCAGCACCACATCGCCCACTTGCACTTTGGCGCCGGTGAGGATCTTGCTTTTCTCGACCGCACCGACGCAGAAGCCCGCCAAGTCGTATTCGCCCGCGGGGTACATGCCGGGCATCTCAGCCGTTTCGCCACCGATCAGCGCGCAGCCGCTCATCTCGCAGCCCTTGGCGATGCCGCCGACCACCGCCGCCGCAGTGTCCACGTCGAGCTTGCCGCAGGCGAAGTAGTCCAAGAAAAACAGCGGCTCAGCGCCTTGCACCAGCACGTCGTTGACGCTCATGCCCACCAGGTCGATCCCCACGGTGTCGTGCATGTTCCACTCAAACGCCAGCTTGAGCTTGGTGCCCACGCCGTCGGTGCCGCTGACCAGTACAGGTTCCTTGTAACGCTTGGGCACTTCGAACAGCGCGCCAAAACCACCAATGCCGGCCAAGACGCCTTCGCGCATGGTTTTTTTGGCCAGGGGTTTGATGCGCTCGACCAAGGCGTCGCCAGCAACGATGTCAACACCGGCGTCTTTGTAGGAAAGGGGAGTTTGGCTCATGGTTTTGGCCCGAATTGGGCGGTAAATGGGTAACAAGGGGCCAATAAACGGGCCGGCAGACTAAAATCAAGGCTCATTTTAAGGGTTAGCCCTGAGCGCTTTGACCCGCACGCCTCAAAAGACGAGACCGATTTGCAAACCCCGCCCCCTTTTTTCATGACCCGTTTGGCCGCTTGGTTGGGCGTGGCTTTGTTGGCCGCCTGGGTGTTCTGGTTGCTGGCTCCGGTGCTGGCGCCTTTTGTGATCGCAGCGGTCATGGCTTATGTGCTGCATCCCTTGGTGTTGCGCCTCGAAGGCTTGGCGGGCGGGCGTTTGCCGCGTGCATTGACGGTGGTGTTGGTGGAAGCTTTGGCGCTGTTGGCGCTGTTGGGCTTGTTTTTGTTGCTGGTGCCGATTTTGGTGCGCGAATGGCCCTTGCTGCAGCAACAACTGCCTCTTTTGCTGGACCGATTGAGTGCTGCGGTGAACCCCTTGCTGGCGCAGTTGGGGCTGGATGTTTCGCTGGATCTGGATGACCTGAAAGCCCAGTTGGTGGCTTACCTGAGCGCCAATCGCGAGGACTGGTGGGCGCCGCTCATGTCTTCGCTCAAGCTGGGGGGCAGCGTGGCCCTGGCCATTGCGGGCTATGCGGTGCTGGTGCCGGTGGCGCTGTTTTTCATGCTGTACGACTGGACCCGCATGGTGCACCTGGTCGTCGAGTTGGTGCCGCCTGCATGGCGTGGCAGCTTTGACAGCTTCATGCAGGAAAGCGATGAAGTCCTGGGCGAATACCTGAGGGGGCAGCTGCTGGTGATGCTGTCATTGGCGGTTTTTTATGCGGTGGGTCTGGCTTTGTTCGGGCTGGATTTGGCCCTGCCGATTGGGGTGTTCACGGGCCTGGCGGTGTTCGTGCCTTATTTGGGTTTTGGCTTGGGTCTTTTGCTGGCTTTGCTGGCGGGCTTGCTGCAAATGGCCCCGACCGAGGCCTTCATCATGGTGGCCGTGGTGTACGGCCTGGGGCAGCTGATCGAGAGTTTTGTGCTGACTCCCCGCTTGGTCGGCGAGCGCATTGGTTTGCACCCGTTGGCTGTGATCTTGGCGCTGATGGCTTTTGGTCAGTTGCTGGGCTTTGTGGGTGTCCTGATCGCCTTGCCGGCCAGTGCGGTGTTGTTGGTGGCCTTGCGCCGTTTGCGTCGCCAATATTTGCAAAGTGACCTGTACCGCAAAAGCGGCACGGCTCAACCAGAGCAGGATTCGAACGGGGCATGAGGCAACTGGCTTTGGACATTGGCTTGGCCAGCACGCCCTCGCTGGACAATTTTTTTGCAGGGCCCAACCTCGCAGCGGTAGACCATTTGCGTCTGTGGACGGCATCCAGCCGCCGTTCGCCTGTGCCCACTTATCTGTGGGGAGAAAGCGGCTCGGGCAAGACCCATTTGCTGCATGCTGTACACCATGTGTTGAAAGAGCAGGGCGCTCTGGTCGGTTGGCTGGACGCCCACACGATGGACCCGCCCGGGTTCAACGACGATTGGACTGCCGTGCTGATGGACGATGTGCACCTGTACAACAGCGAGCAACAGCACACCGCCTTCAATTGGTTTGTCAATGCGCTGACCCCCCGCAGCGGCATGCCGCGCTGGGTCTTGGCCACTGGCGCGTTGCCGCCAGCTGATCTGAAGCTGCGCGATGACCTGCGCACGCGCTTGGGCTGGGGCCATGTGCATGCCCTGCAGGTTTTGCAGGAACCGGAGCGCCGCGCTGTGCTGCGCCAGGCAGCCGATGCGCGAGGTCTGTTTTTGAGTGACGAAGTGATGTCTTACATGCTCAATCGATTTTCCCGGGATCTGGGCAGCTTGATGCAACTGCTGGACAACCTGGACCACTATGCCTTGCAAACGCAGCGCGCTCTGACCATTCCGCTTGTGCGCGCCATGCTGGAGAACGAATGAAACTCGCCCTGTTCGACCTGGACCACACCTTGTTGCCGCTGGACTCTGACCACACCTGGGGCGTCTTCACCACCGAATTGGGCTGGACGGATCCGCACGTGTTCGGCCAACGCAATGATGAGTTTTACGCCCACTACCAGGCAGGCACGCTCGACATCCACGATTACGTGCGCTTTGCCACCCGCGCGGCGCGTGAGCGTGGTGCCGTTGAAGCGGCGCAGGCGCATGCCCGTTACATGGACGAAGTGATCCACCCGCGCATCACGCCCGAGGCGCTGGCGCTGGTACGATCGCACCAGCATGCGGGCGACACGGTCATGATCGTGACGGCCACCAACGAGTTTGTGACCCGCCCAATTGCCCAGGCTTTCGGTGTGAGCGAGTTGATCGCGGTGGAACTCGAACGCGATGCCAACGGCTGGATCACCGGCGAGATCAAGGGCACACCCTCGTTTCGCGAAGGCAAAGTGGCCCGTGTCGCACAGTGGTTGGACACACGGGGTCTGGAATGGGGCGATGTGGAGATGAGTTTTTACTCGGATTCCATGAACGACCTGCCGCTTTTGGAAAAAGCCCACCATCCGGTGGCAACGAATCCTGACGCTCGGTTGCGTCAACTGGCCACAGAGCGTGGCTGGCGCATCCTCGAACTGTTTCAAGAATGATCAAAAATTTCATCGACAAGCTGATGGGCAAATCGCCCAAAAGCAACAAGCCCCACTTTGGCCGTCGGACCGAGGTGCCTGCTTCGGTGCACCGCATCGACCCTGACTTGGTGGACGAACGTGCCATCCACGTGACCCACACCTTGCAGCAAGCCGGATTTGAGGCCTATATCGTGGGCGGAGCGGTGCGCGACCTGCTGCTGGGCTTGCGCCCCAAGGACTTTGATGTGGCCACCGATGCCACGCCCGAGCAAGTCAAGGGACTGTTTCGCCGGGCCTTCATCATCGGTCGTCGCTTTCGCATTGTGCATGTGGTGTACGGTCGGGGCCGTGACAACGAAGTGATCGAGGTGTCCACCTTTCGGGCGCATCTGGACAACGCGGCGGCCGAGCAGGTCAAGGGCAATGAACGCACCAGCAAGCGCCAACTTGAAGGCATGCAGCATGCGGTTGATTCCAGTGGTCGCGTGTTGCGCGACAACGTTTGGGGTCCGCAAGACGAAGATGCGACGCGCCGTGATTTCACCGTCAACGCGATGTACTACGACCCTGAGTCGCAGACCGTGGTGGATTACCACGGCGGCATTCAGGATGCGAAAAAACGCGTGCTGCGCATGATCGGCGACCCGGTGGCACGGTATCGCGAAGACCCGGTGCGCATCATCCGCGCCGTTCGCTTTGCCGCCAAGCTCAGCCCGCTGGGCTTCAAGCTGGAAGCCAAAACGGGCAAGCCCCTGGCCCAGTCCGCGTCCTTGTTGGCCGATGTGCCGCAAAGCCGTTTGTTTGACGAAATGCTCAAGCTGCTGCAAACCGGCCATGCGTTGGCGTCGATCGAGCAGTTGAAAAAGTTGGGTCTGGCGACCGGCATTTACCCGTTGTTGGATGTGGTGGTGGAGCGGGCTGACACACCTTTTGTGCAGGTGGCCTTGGCCGACACCGATCGCCGTGTGGGCGAGGGCAAGCCGGTGGCCCCCAGTTTCTTGTTGGCCTGTGTGTTGTGGGCCGATGTGCGCGAGGGTTGGGCCAAGCGCTTGGCGCGCAAAGAGCACCCGTACCCGGCTTTGCAGGATGCCATCGACGAGGTGTTCGACGCGCGCATTGGCGATGTGTCCGGTCGCGGCAAGTTGGCCGCCGACATGCGCGAGATCTGGATGATGCAGCCGCGCTTTGAAAAGCGGGTGGGCAGCACCCCATTTGGACTGGTTGAGCAGCCAAGATTTCGCGCAGGCTTTGATTTTTTGCGCCTGCGTGCCGACATCGAAGAGGTCGATGTGCGCTTGGCCGATTGGTGGCAAGAGTTCAGCATGGCCAGCGATGCTGAGCGCGAGGACCTGGTGCAAGCGGCCAAAGCCGAACAGCAAGCCTTGCAAACCTCCAAGCCTCGTGTGCGCCGTGCACCCCGCCCCGATGGCGCGGCCCAGCCACCGAAGGAGGTCGCGGCCGCTGCGCCCGAGGCAGAGCCAGGCGATGCGGCTGCTCCCAAAAAACGTCGTCGCCGTCGTCGCCCTGCCGGTGCCGCAGGTGAGTCGGGCAGCGCCGAATAAGCCCCCAGGCCAACCATGCAGAACCCCGTGCGTGAGCCGGTGACCGCTTGGGTGGCCTTGGGTGCCAACCTGGGCGATGCCCGGCAGGCCGTTTTGCAAGCCTTTGAGGCGCTGGGCATGCTGCCTGGCACGCGATTGACAGCCCGATCGCGCCTCTACCGCAGCGCCCCCCACCAGGCACAGGGCCCTGACTTTGTGAATGCGGTGGCCCAGCTGGACACCTGTTTGAGTGCGCCTGACTTGTTGGACGCCCTGCAGGCGCTGGAAATCAAGGCGGGCCGTGAACGTCCTTATGTGAATGCCCCGCGCACACTGGACCTGGACCTGATTTTGTACGGTCAGTCCCGCATCGACAGTTCGCGCTTGCAAGTGCCCCATCCCCGTTGGCGAGATCGCGCTTTTGTTCTTCTGCCTTTGGCCGATGTGTCGCCCGAAGCGGTGAACGCACAGGATCGGGTACGCGTGGCGGACCAGCCCATTGACGTGTTGCCCGAAGACAGCCCTTGAGCAGCCAGGCCTCGTTGCAGGTTTTCAGGCAGACGTTCTTGCAGGCCTTGTCAGCTTGGTCAAGGATGGGGATAGACCGCTGAAATCACTGACTGATCAGACGTGCCGCTTCGATTTGGTATTCAAAGTAGCGTTGAAAGCTGAAGACCAGACTGGACATCATGACCGTGGTGCCCAAAAGCAAGGCCGTGACGATGCCAATGATGGTGGCCCATTGCGTGCGACCCGCAGGGTTCGCGGCGTCGGTCTGGGGATTGAACCGGGCGTTCCACTTTTCGATGGACATGAGCCCGTAAAAAATCGCATTCATGGCGCAAGCGGCGATCGTGAAGCCCAACAACGGGATCAGCATCCAGCTGAGCGTGTCATCTTGGCCAAACTGCTCCACCCGTTCCAAACCATAAAACCCCAGCGCGGTTGGAATGGGCAGCAACCAAGCCAGCATGTCTTTGAAGCCGTGAAGGTAAAACCGGTGCAATCCCAATGGGCCGCCCCAAAAAGCCAGCCAAGTTGCCAATGTTTTGTTTTTCATGGCCCCGATTATTGCGGAGCGGTGCTGTCGGCAGCGCCCAAAGGCTTTTCCATCATCACCACATCCAGCCAGCGGTTGAACTTCCATCCGCACGACTTGAGGGTGCCCACGTGGCTGAAGCCCACCGAGGTGTGCACGCCCATCGAGCCCGCGTTGGCAGAATCGCCGATGACCGCCAGAAATTTGCGCACGCCAGCGCGTTCGGCCTGGACGCAAAGCTCGGCCAGAAGGGCTCGCCCCATGCCTTTGCGGTGCGCATCCGCTGCCATGTAAATCGAGTCTTCAGCAGAGAACCGGAAAGCCGGCCGCGGCTTGAACCAGTTGCAATAGGCAAAACCGATCACACGGCCCTCGTCTTCGACGACCAGGTAAGGCAGTCCCTTGGACAGCACATCGGCGCGGCGGCCGGCCATGTCAGCCTCGGTGGGCGGATCGATCTCAAAAGTGCCTGTGCCTGTGAGCACATGGTGGCGGTAAATGGCCGTGATGGCAGCGACATCTTCGTCGCGGCTGGGACGGATCAGAGGCAAGGCAAGGCTCCCGTTGTATAATGGTGGGCTTTTCAGTGTGTCACTGGCCGGGTGGCCAGTTGCGTGTCTCAAACGCTGAAGGATACCGGGCGTCTGGGCAATTGTTCCCAAGATACCCAACCACCCAAGGATAAATCATGGTTGTTATTCGTTTGAACCGCGGCGGCTCCAAAGCACGTCCTTTCTTCAACATCGTCGTGGCTGACAAGCGCGTGCGTCGCGATGGTCGCTTCCTCGAGCGCATCGGTTTCTACAACCCCACAGCCAAAGGTGGCGAAGAAGGTTTGCGCATTGCTCAAGACCGTCTGACCTACTGGAAGAGCGTTGGCGCCCAGGCTTCTCCCACCGTGGAACGCCTGATCCGCCAAGCTGGCAAAGCCGCTGCCTGATTGACCCGCACAGGTCATGCGACCCCCTTTGGAAACAGCCGCACTGCCGGCTGACGCCATCGAAATCGGGCGCATCACCGATGCCTGGGGCATCAAAGGCTGGTTCAAGGTCTTGCCCCACAGCGCCTCGCCCGAGGCGCTTTTTTCTGCCCAAAGCTGGTTCTTGCTTCCGCCCGATCGGCCCATGAAACCCCAGCGTGGCACTGCCACAGCGCTTTCCTCGCTGCAGGGATGGACGCAGCCCTTGCTGCTGAACATCCTGGAAGTCAAAGACCATTCCGACACGGTGGTGGCGCGTGCCCAGGGCATTGACGACCGCAACGCGTCCGAATCCTTGCGCGGTGGTCGAATTTTTGTGTCGCGCGCCAGCTTTCCTGCCGCCGCCGAGGGCGAGTATTACTGGGTTGATTTGATCGGCTTGCAAGTGCTCAACCGCGAAGGTGTGGATTTGGGCCAGGTGCGCGACCTCATGTCCACTGGCCCGCAAACCGTGCTGGTCATCGAAGCGGCTCCCGAAACCGAAGGCGCCAAGCCTGTTGAGCGCATGATTCCCTTTGTTGCAGCTTTCGTCGATGGTGTGGATTTGCCGGGCAAGCGCATCACGGTCGACTGGCAACCCGACTACTGAGCCGCCCCGGCCGTGGAGGGCCATCCCCATGCGCTTTGACATCATCACCCTGTTTCCCGAGTTGTTTGGGCCGCTTTTGACCAGCGGCATCACCCGCCGTGCCTACGAAAGTGGCTTGGTCGAGGTGCATTTTTGGAACCCCCGTGACCACGCCGAAGGCAATTACCGCCGTGTCGACGACCGTCCCTTTGGCGGCGGACCGGGCATGGTGATGCTGGCCGAGCCCTTGTTCAAATGCCTCACGGCCATCCGCACTGAACGGGCCGAGGCGCAGCCGGCTCCCCTGGTGCTGTTTTCGCCGATTGGGCAAAAACTGAACCATGCGGCCGTGCAAGGCTGGTCTGACAGCCAGGGCGCGGTCCTGCTTTGCGGCCGTTACGAAGGCGTGGATCAGCGCTTCATTGACCGCCATGTGAGCCACCAGATCAGCCTGGGCGACTTCGTGCTCTCTGGAGGCGAGATCGCCGCCATGGCGCTGCTTGACGCCGTGGCGCGGCTTCAGCCCGGCGTGCTGGGGGACGAAGGCAGCCACCAGCTCGACAGCTTCAATCCCGCACTCGACGGCTTGCTCGACAGCCCACACTACACCCGCCCCGAAATGTGGCAAGGCGATGCTGTTCCTGAGGCCTTGCTATCAGGGCACCATGCCAGGATCGAGCGCTGGCGGCGCGAGCAGAGCCTGATGCTGAGCGCCCGCCATCGCCCTGAATTGATCGACCAGGCCCGTGCCGCTGGGCATCTGAGCCGCATGGACGAAGTTTTTTTGCAAGGCCTGGACGCTCAGAACCCCCAGCCTTGAGCGACGAGGTCTGGCCCCAGACTTGTCGCGGGCGCTACTGCTGCACCTGGAAATAGAACGACCGTTCGTTTATGGTGTCGACCATGAAAACGATCGACCCCCACGCCCGCATTTTCAGCCTGTCAGCCCAGGACGGCTACCCACTGCAGGCCACCCATTACCCCGCCCGTGGCGATGTCCAGGGCCGACTGATTGTGGCCGGGGCCACCGGGGTGCCCCAGCGCTTTTACAGCCGCTTTGCCCGTTTTGTGGCCGAGCAGGGCATCGAGGTCTGGACGCTGGACTACCGGGGCATTGGCCTGTCTCGCCCCCAGCGGCTGGACGAACTGCGCATGGACTACCTCGACTGGGCACGCTTGGATCTGTCGGCCTTGCTGGACCATGTGCTCCAGCAGGGCGATGGGCCGGTGTGGATGGTGGGCCATTCCTACGGGGGCCATGCCTTCGGTTTGTTGCCTGCTCACGATCGGATCCAGCGCTTTGCCACCTTTGCTACCGGGGCCGGCTGGCACGGCTGGATGCCCCCGTTGGAGCGTCTGCGGGTCCACTTCATGTGGCATGTGCTGGGTCCCTTGATTGTCCGCACCAAGGGCTACCTGGCCTGGAGCCTGCTGGGCATGGGTGATGACCTGCCGAGAGATGTCTTTTACCAATGGCGCCACTGGTGCCGCTGGCCACGCTATTTTTTCGAAGATCCGGCCATGCCTGGGCTGTCGGAAAAGTTTGCCCAAGTGCGAACGCCGATCCTGGCCATCAACGCCACCGACGACAGATGGGCTCCCCCGGCTTCGCGCGACGCTTTCATGGCGGGCTACTGCAACGCACCCGTGCAAGCCCTGACCATTGAGCCCCGCAGCCTGGGAATGGCAGGGATCGGTCACATGGACTACTTCCGGCCTCAGGCCATCCGCCTGTGGCAACAGACGCTGGACTGGCTGCGGACGGGCAAGCTATAATTCAAGGCTTTTCGGTCCTCTACCCGCCGCGGTCCGGCCTGCTGCCCTTCATGGACAGCCGACAGGCTCTTTCAAAGAGCGTCAGGAACGCCCCTAGTGCAGCAGGCATGAACGAGAGAAATGTCGGAGTTTCAAATGAACCTGATTCAGACCCTTGAGCAAGAAGAAATTGCTCGCCTTGACAAAAGCATCCCTGAGTTCGCCCCTGGCGACACCGTGATCGTGAACGTGAACGTGGTTGAAGGTAACCGCAAGCGCGTTCAGGCTTACGAAGGTGTGGTGATCGCCAAGCGCAACCGTGGCCTCAACAGCGGCTTCACCGTGCGCAAGATCTCCAGCGGCGAAGGCGTGGAACGTACGTTCCAGACCTACAGCCCTTTGATCGCCAGCATCGAAGTCAAGCGCCGTGGTGACGTGCGCCGTGCCAAGCTGTACTACCTGCGTGACCGCAGTGGCAAGTCGGCACGTATCAAAGAAAAGTTGCCTCAGCGCAAAGCTGCACCCGCAGCCCAAGCGTAAAGCCTTTTGGCCATACGAAAAACCGCCCGGGTTTGCGCCCAGGGCGGTTTTTTTATGGGACTGTCACCGCTTAGTCAAAGCATGAAAAAAGGCCTTGCCGGTGAGAGCAAGGCCTTGGTGGGGATCGGGTGGTCCCAGTTGGTGCCCGGAAAGAGGGTCAACCGCGCGTGATTTTCAGCATCCGGGTACCACCACGCTTGCCGGCAGGGCCTTCGCCAGTTGAATGGGGTTTGAAGTTGCTGGCACCAAACTGCTTGGGGCCGCGTGCAAACTTGTCGCCGGCTGTGCCGCGTGGGGCAGGGCGTGCAGCATTGCGGTTGTCGCTGCCACGGTCTTCCCAGCGGCCACCTTGACGTGGGCTGTCCTGGCGGGCGTCTTGACGTGGTGAAGGGCGGCTGTCGCCACGGTCCCAAGGGTGCGCAGGTGCGCCGCGGTTGTCGCCGCGTGGCGTGTCAAAACGACCGCCATCTTTGCGGGCATCGAAGCGGGGTTCGCCGCGCTGCTCATAGCGGGGTTGCTCGTCGCGGAAGTGGCCACGTGGGGCGCGGTTGTCAAACCCGCCGCCATCGCGGTCACGGTGGCCACCAAAGTCGCGGCCGCCGGCTGGGCGACCCCCACGGAAGCCACCGCCAGCATTGGCGTAATTGCGCTCGCCGCCAAAACGGTCACCGCCACGACCCATGGGTTTGCGGGCTTCTGGCATGCGCATTTTGGGCTCCATGCCCGGAATGACTTCGGCCTTGAAAGGCTGACGTGTGTAGGACTCGATGTCGCCGATCTTGCGGCGATCGCGCATTTCGGCAAAGGTCACAGCAATGCCATCGCGGCCGGCGCGGCCCGTGCGGCCAATGCGGTGGGTGTAGTCCTCGGCCTTCATGGGCAAGCCGAAATTGAAGACGTGGGTGATAGTGGGCACGTCGATGCCACGCGCAGCCACATCGGTGGCGACCAAAATCTGGACCTGGCCATTGCGCAGTGCCATCAAGCGGCGGTTGCGCATGCCTTGACTCAAGGCGCCGTGCAGGGCCACCGCCGAGAAGCCATCTTGCTGCAGGTCAGCAGCCAGGCCGTCGCACTCGATCTGGGTGCTGGAGAACACGATGGCCTGGTCAATGGAGGCATCGCGCAACCAGTGGTCGAGCATCTGGCGCTTGTGCTGTGCGTTGTCGGCCCAGAACAGCACCTGCTTGATGTTGTTGTGCTTTTCTTGAGGGTTGTCGATCTGGATTTTCTGGACCGATGAACCACCGTCGTGCATCACGCGCATGGCCAGTTGTTGGATGCGCGGTGCAAACGTGGCGCTGAACATCATGGTCTGGCGGCGTTGGATGGTCATTTCGTTGATGTCGGCCAGGTCGTCCGAGAAACCCAAGTCGAGCATGCGGTCGGCTTCGTCCACCACCAAAAACTGAACCTTGTCCAGCTTGATCTGCATGGAGCGCTGCAGGTCCAGCAAACGGCCAGGTGTGGCCACAACCAAGTTGGCGTTTTGCAGTTTGGCAATTTGCAACTGGTAAGGCATGCCGCCGACCACGTTGGCCACGCGCAGGCCGCGTGTGTGCTTGACCAGCTCGATGGCGTCTTGCGCCACCTGCTGAGCCAGCTCACGGGTTGGGCACAGGATCAGAGCGCCGGGGCTGGGGGCTTTGAAGTTGCGAGGGTTGGTCGGGTCTTTGCGCTTGGAACGCTTGGGGGCAGGTTCGCCCTTGGCGGCCGCGTCGGCACAGGCTTGATCAAACTCGGCGCGTTCGGCGGCTTCCTGCTCGGCCATTTGCTGGATCAGCGTGTGCAGCACAGGCAGCAAAAATGCCGCGGTTTTGCCGCTTCCAGTCTGGCTGGAGACCATCAGGTCGGTGTAGCCATTGGATTGGCCGTCTTTCGAGCCGCCCGCTTTTGGCAGCGCCAAAGGAATGGCGCGCAATTGCACAGCGGTAGGTTGGGTGTAGCCCAGATCGGCCACGGCGCGCACCAGCTCTGGGGCCAGGCCCAGTTCGATGAAGCCATTGGGCACGTCAGCGACGGTTTCCTCGACGGCCGTTGTGGTGGACATGTTTTCGGCAGGCGACAAGTCGTCCTGCACTGTGATCAAAGTGTCGGTCATGTGTGTAAAAACTCGCACGGAACAACGGCTGCCAACAAAGCTTTGTTGGGTTGGGCCGCAGGCACCGCAAGGTTGAAAAGACATCAACCATCAAACGGTGCTCGCGAGAGGCGCTGGGCATGGAGCCTGGCCGCTGAGAGTGACCCTATCGGTGGGTCAAGGCATGAAGGGAGATGTATGAAACGCTGCACCCATGTGCAGAGAGCCCCGAATTATGGCACACATCAAGCCTGGGCGCTAGGGTTTCCCCTTAATTTTCACAAACGGATGAAATGTTCGCGGTAATGCGCGAGTTCATCAATGGATTCGTGCACATCGGCCAGCGCTGTGTGCTTTTGTTGCTTCTTGAAGTTGGCATACACCTCGGGTTTCCAGCGGCGTGACAGTTCCTTGAGGGTGCTCACGTCGAGGTTGCGGTAATGGAAAAACGCTTCCAGTTTGGGCATGTACTTGACCAGAAAGCGGCGGTCCTGGCTGATGGTGTTGCCGCACAGGGGCGAGCTGTTTTTGGGCAGGTATTTTTTCAGGAAGGCCAATATTTGCTCTTCGGCTTCGGCTTCACAGATCGTCGAGGCTTTGACTTTGTCGATCAGGCCGCTTTTGCCATGGGTGCCCTTGTTCCACTTGTCCATCTGGTCGAGCAACGCATCGCTTTGGTGAATGACCAGCACAGGTCCTTCGATCCGGGGGGTGAGATGAGGGCCGGTGACGATCACGGCGATTTCCAGCAAACGTTCTTTTTCGGGGTCCAGGCCCGTCATTTCGCAATCGAGCCAGACCAGGTTTTGGTCGGATTTGGGCAACGCTTGTGTTGGCGGGGCAGGGGTGTTGGTGTTCACATCAGGCATGGGGGGATTGTCGCCGATGCCGTGAGCCCTGGATGTGGCCCTTGGAATTGGGGTCCATGGGATGGTGCTCAGGGATGTGGCTTCTACAATGGCGGCATGAATGCATCCCTGACTTTGACCTTGACCCTGGTGCTGGCCTTGTTGGCGAATGTGGCGCTCAAGTTCTGGCTGAATGCCCGACAGGTCCGGCATGTGGCCCGCCACCGCAGCGCTGTGCCTGTGGCTTATGCCGATACCGTGTCCTTGGCCGACCACCAAAAAGCGGCCGATTACACCTTGGCCAAAGCCCGTTTGTCGCAAATCGATATCGCGCTGGATGCGACGGTGTTGTTGGGCTGGACGCTGCTGGGTGGCTTGGATGCGCTCAACCAGGTTCTGATGGACTGGATGGGCCCGGGCATGGCGCAGCAAATCTTGTTGGTACTGGGCTTCGCGGTGGTGGGCGGCGTGATCGGACTGCCTTTGTCGCTCATGCAAACCTTTGGTGTAGAGCAGCGCTTTGGCTTCAACAAGATCACGCCCGCGCTGTGGATGGCCGATATGGTCAAGGGGCTGGCGCTGGGCTTGACGCTGGGCCTGCCGCTGCTGTGGGTGGTGTTGTGGCTGATGCAAGCGGGTGGCTCATGGTGGTGGCTGTGGGCTTGGGCCGTGTTGGTGGTCTGGCAGCTGTTTTTGATGGCGATTGCCCCCAACGTGATCATGCCGCTGTTCAACAAATTCACGCCGCTGGAAGACGAGTCGCTCAAAGCCCGTTTGCAGGCCTTGATGCAGCGCGCGGGCTTCACCGCCAAAGGCTTTTTCGTGATGGACGGCAGCCGCCGTTCGGCGCATTCGAACGCGTTTTTCACCGGCTTTGGAGCCAGCAAACGCGTGGTGTTTTTTGACACCCTGCTCCAGCAGCTGAGTCCGGCTGAAATGGAAGCGGTGCTGGCCCATGAGTTGGGGCACTTCAAGCACAAGCACATCCTCAAGATGATGGCCATCAACTTTGCCACGACGCTGGCGGGTTTGGCCTTGCTGGGCTGGCTGGCGCAGCAGGTCTGGTTTTACACCGGCTTGGGTGTGATGCCCAATTTGTCGGGCAGCAACGATGCTTTGGCGCTGGTCTTGTTCATGCTGGTCACCCCGGTGTTCACACTGTTTTGGGCGCCGCTGTCTTCCTGGCGCTCGCGTCAACAGGAGTTCGAGGCCGATGCCTATGCCTTATCGCAAACCCCTGGGCAAGACTTGTCTTCGGCTTTGCTCAAGCTCTACCAGGACAACGCTTCGACCCTGACGCCCGACCCATGGTTTGTGAAGTTTTACTACTCGCACCCCCCTACCAGTGAGCGATTGCTCAGGATGAAAACCGCATGAGCACCGCTGAAGTTCGCGCGCTCAAACCCACCGAGGTGATCATGGCACTGAGCCAGCTTGTCGGCTGGGGTTTGGCAGGTGACGGTGAAAACGTGGCGATTGAAAAAAGCTTTGCTTTCGAGCAGCACACGCACGCGCTGCTGTTCGTCAACAGCCTGGGCTGGTTGTCTGAAAAACTCAACCATCACCCGGAAGTGGTGCTGACCTACCGCCGTTGTGTGGTGCGTTGGAACACGCACGATGTGCGCGGCTTGAGCCGACTGGACTTTGAGGCCGCGACCCAGACCGACGCTTTGTTACCGGCATGAACGGGCATGAATAAACCCCAAGCCCGTCCGCTGGTGCCTTTGGCGAACGATCTGGAGCCCGGTTTGGTGGTGGCCACTTATGGCCGCCATTGCCTGGTGGAGACTCCCGAAGGCCGTCGCCTGATATGCCACCCTCGAGGCAAGAAAAACCAGGTGGTGGTGGGTGACCAGGTACTGTGGCAAATCGCAGGCGACGAAGGCAGCATCGAAAAACTTCTGGAGCGTCGCAACCTGTTTTACCGCCAGGATGAAATCCGCACCAAATCCTTCGCATCCAATCTGGACCGCGTGCTGATCTTGATCGCCGCCGACCCTGAATATTCAGAGAGTCAGCTCGCGCGTGCCCTGGTCGCAGCGGAAGCCGAGCACATCAGGCCCATCATTGCCCTCAACAAAAGCGATCTGGCGCTGCCCTTTGCGCAAGCCTGGGAGCGGCTGGCTCCTTACCGCGCCATGGGCTACAGCGTGTTGCCGATCAGCCTGAACCCGCGCAGCCCGGTGGCCGACGACGGTGTGGACGCTTTGTGTGCCCAACTCCAAGGTCTGACCACTTTGGTGCTGGGACCATCGGGCAGTGGCAAGAGCACCTTGATCAACCGCCTGGTGCCCGATGCACACGTGGAGACGGGCGAAATTTCCTTGGCCTTGAACTCGGGCAAGCACACGACCACCAGCACCCGTTGGTACTGGGTGCCTGCGCTCGATGCTGAACAAAAAACCGATGCGGCCCGAACCGCATTGATCGACTCTCCCGGCTTTCAGGAGTTTGGCCTGCACCACATCGAACCGACACGTCTGGCCAACTGCATGCCCGATTTGCGCCAGCACCTGGGAAGTTGCAAGTTCTACAACTGCGTGCATTTGCACGAACCGGGTTGCGCCGTGTTGGCGCAAGTGGAAACCGCGCAAGACCCTGGCACCATCAGCATGCGCCGACATCGCATTTATGCGCAGCTCTTTGAAGAATTGAGCCAGCAACGCTGGTAATGGGCTGGGCGCCGCGCACCAAGCCGCTTGTCAGCCCACCAAGTTGGCCATGGTCAGCAAGGCCAGCAGCAAAAGCCACATGATCACCGTGCGCCACACCAGGCCCACCACCTGGGCAAAATGCGACAGGCTGGCGATGCGCCCGGGGGTGCTGCTGCTGCCAGATGCGGTCGTGTCATCCTCTTCAGAAGATGTCAACGCGGCGCCACCCAGCCGGATGTTGATGGCACCCGCTGTAGCGGCCAGGATCACCCCATCGTTGTCTTGAGGGAAGTTTTGAGCATGGTGTCGCCAGCCGTCCATGGCGTCTTCAAAGCTGCCCACGATGGCAAAGCCCAAAGCGGTCATGCGCGATGGCAACCAATCCATGGCCTGCCATGCCCGCATGCTGACAGCGCGCAGCACGTCACTGGCCCATGAGCCATCAGGCGCTGGTTGTTGCCAACGCCGTTGTGCATATTCGGTCAGTCGGTAAATCACAGCCCCGACAGGGCCCAGTCCAATGATGGACAAGGCGGCATACCAAAAAAAGACACCGAACACGTGCCGGTGTGCGGCGATCACGGAGTGTTCGATCACATGCCGGACAATTTCGCTGCGGGGAATATGGCCCACTTCCACTTGTTGCCACTGCGCCAGCAGTTCGCGGGCCTTGTTTTCGTCGCCGTTGTCCAAAGCTTCCCGAATGCCTGTGAAATGGTGGCTGAATTGGCGGAAGCCCAAGGTGGCATAGAGCAGGGCTACGTTCCACAAAATGGCCATCCACCAACCCAGGCCCCACGCCAGTAACCAGTGCACCAGCATGGCCAACAGGGCGGGCCCCAAGATGGTCACCCCCCAGGTGATCCAGGCCTGCGAGCGAGCGCCGGCATCCAAGGTGCGAACGGTCCAGAGCACCCAACGTTCGGTGCTGGAGAAAACCAGGTGATCCGTTTTGAGGGGACGCACCTGCTCGAGGACAAGGGCCAGCAAGATTGCAAAAAAACTCATGTTTTTTCTCTCGTGGTCGGGTTGGCCGCTAAAAAGCGGTAAAAGTTACGCAGCATGCCTGCGGTGGCGCCCCAAATGAAGCGTTCAATGGATTCCACACCGCCGTTGGCATGGAGTCTGTTTTCCAGATAGGGCATGGAGAACCAATGGCGCTTCTGACCCTGCCATTCCATGGGGTGCCTTTGGTGGTTGGCAGGATTCATCAGAAATGAAAGTGGTACTTCAAAAATGTCGTCCACCTCGTCTCTGTTGGGTTCAAGTTCGCAGTCCGGGGAAACCAGTGCGATCACCGGCGTGACCCAAAACGAAGTGCCAGTGACATAAGTGGGCAGCTCGCCGATGACTTGAACATGCCGCGCATCCAGCCCCACTTCTTCTTGAGCCTCACGCAAAGCGGTGGCGTGTGTGCTGGCATCTTCGGGGTCCACCTTGCCGCCCGGAAATGCGATTTGACCCGAGTGCGTTTTCATGTGGGCAGCGCGCCGTGTCAACAAAACCGTGGGTGAACAGGCCTCCGGTCCACGCATGACAATCGGGACCAACACCGCTGCTTGGGTGGGTGGGCGCCCGGAAGAAAAACTTTCTTTGACCACCTCCGGCTGCCACTCTGGGGGATTCAAAAACCTGGCCTTCAGGGCATGGGGAGAAAGCCGCGAAGACGCAACCGCAGGCAAATCGTGGTCGATTTGCCAAACCGGCACTTGACGAGGATCGAAGGGTGGGAGGACAGACACAGTCGTTATTTATAACCGAGATAAGTGGCAGCTTTGGATGCAGTGCAAGCGGCGTGGTCAGATCGAGGTGGAAATGGGCTCGCCCGGTGAAGACCCGCATGCGTGAGGTCAAGCCGTAAAATACGGGGGTTGCACTTTTTTAGCGACACTATTTTTAGCGATACGGAGTTATTCATGAAACGCGATTTTTTTTCCCACGACGCCCGAAATGAACGCCGACACAGCGAACATCGCAGTGGCACATGCATCGCTTTGATCGACGGCCGGTTTTTGATGTGGCTGGCTCAGCAAGGTGCCATGGGGGCCTCGGGGGAGTCCGTCAATCGGCAAGGTCTGTTCAGCCTGTTGTCCTTGGCTTTGTCCCAATCGGGCTTGGATGTGGATTTGCGTCGAATCTATTGGTACAGCGATCGCTCGGATGGCCTGGTGATCGACGATCAGATTGTTCGCCTGGTTCAAGCGCACGATGCCGATGGCGGGGCCTCTTTGCTGAGGTCGCTGGGACACGACCTCAAACAACTGGCCGAACACCATGCCTGTGATCATGTGCTGGTGGCCAGTGACGATGAACGCTTTTTGGTCATCATCGATGAAGCCCAGCTCAGTGGTTTGAGCGTCCACCTGTTGGCCGACGAGTCTGCCCGAAACATGCCGCAAATGGTGCGTACCGATCCTGGCTGGGCCCGCTTGTTGTCCCAAGCCGATCGCCGCGTCGTGGTCAGTTCACAAGCCTTGGCAGATTTGTTGCAAGGCAAGTTGTCCAACGGCATGGGCTTGGCCGTGGAGGACGTTGAAGAGCTGCGCAAATCGATGCACGAAGTGGTGACCGCATGGTGGGCGGAAGAACCTGAGGATTTACGTGAAGACCTGCGCGATGCCCTGCAGATCAGCCGGGGCATTCCCCAAGAAGTGGATCGTCAACTGTTGTTGCGCATGCGTCAGCGTCTGGCCCGTGCCTTGAGCTTGCCTGAGAAGAAACTCTTGCGCGAAACCCTTCGTGCGGTGGTGTCTGAGCCTGCCGCAGCTGCAGTGCCCGTATCCGCATCTGCAGGAGACGGCTTTCCGCCAGACAGCGAGGCGTGAATCCGGCCGCAGCGACCGCCATATCAGGTCTTGTCGTGGTATCGGGTCACGCGCTCGACTTCGTTTTTGGAGCCCAGCACCACGCTCACACGCTCGTGCAGCAGCTCGGGTTGCAGGTCCAGAATGCGCTGCCTGCCGTTGGTTGATGCACCACCGGCTTGCTCGATCAACCAGCTCATGGGGTTGGCTTCGTACAGCAGGCGCAGCTTGCCTGCTTTGTGCGGCTCGCGCTTGTCCCAGGGGTACATGAACACGCCGCCTCGGGTCAGGATGCGGTGCACATCGGCCACCATGCTGGCGATCCAGCGCATGTTGAAGTCTTTGCCGCGCGGACCATCCTTGCCTTGCAGGCATTCGTCGATGTAGCGGCGCACGGGTTCGTCCCAGTGGCGCATGTTGCTCATGTTGATCGCAAACTCTTTGGTGTCGGCAGGCACTTGCACGTTTTCTTGCGTGAGCACGAAGGAGCCTTGCTCGCGGTCCAAGGTGAACATCACCACACCATCGCCCACGGTGAGCACCAATGTGGTTTGAGGGCCGTACACGCAGTAGCCAGCCGCCACCTGGTTCTTGCCGGGCTGCAAAAAGTCCGACTCGGTCACGCCTTGGCTGCCTTCTGGCTTTTTGAGCACACTGAAGATGGTGCCAATGCTGACGTTGACGTCGATGTTGGAGGAGCCGTCCAAAGGATCAAACAGCAGCAGGTATTCGCCTTGCGGGTAGCGGTTGGGCACCAGGTAGATGCTGTCCATCTCCTCAGAGGCCATGGCGGCGAGGTGACCGCCCCATTCATTCGCTTCGAGCAGCACCTCGTTGGCGATGATGTCGAGCTTTTTCTGGACTTCGCCTTGCACGTTTTCGCTGTCTGCGCTGCCCAGCACACCGCCCAAAGCGCCTTTGTTGACAGCATGGCTGATGCTTTTGCAAGCGCGGGCGACCACTTCGAGCAGCAAGCGAAGATCTGCTGGAATATGGCCTTTGTTCCGTTGCTGCTCCACCAGATAGCGGGACAGGGAAATGGTGCTGCTCATGGGGGTTCCTTGTGTTCAGGTGCTGCTCAGCGCCCGGCTGATGACTTCGCGCACGTCATTGCTGAGATCGGCCTTGGCTGCCACGCGTTCAATGGCCACACGCGCCGCGCTGCGGTAGGGCTCGGCCAAGCGGCTCCAGCGGTCCATGGCGCGGGCCAGGCGAGCAGCGACCTGCGGGTTGATGGCGTCCAGCGCCAGCACCTGTTCGCTCCAGTACACATAGCCCGCCGCGTCGGCACGGTGAAAACCAGCCGGGTTGGCACTGCAGTAGCTGAAGATCAGGCTGCGCGCGCGGTTGGGATTGCGCAGGCTGAAGTCGGCATGCTGCATGAGTTGGCGCACACGCGGCAGGATGTCGCCCGCACGGTCGGGCGCACCGGCTTGCAGGGCAAACCACTTGTCGATCACCAGGGCTTCGTGCTGGAACATTTTGTGGAAGAGGGCCAGGGCGTCTTGGGACAGGGCATGGCCGCTGACCACCAATGCCGACAAGGCGTTGAAGCGGTCGGTCATGTTGCCCGCGTCCTTGAACTGCTGGTACACACGGCCTGGCGTGATGGCATCATCGTTGTGCGCGGCAGCCACGCACAACATGGTCATGGCCAGACCCGCCAAGGCACGGCGGCCGCTAGATTGGGGGTCGGGCGTGTAGGCGCCGTTGTGCTTGTGAGCGTCCCAAGCCCATTGCCAGTCGGCTTGCAGGGCGGTGGCCAGTTGCAGACGCATGGTTTCGCGCAGGGCATGCACGCGCTGCGGGTCCACCACGTCCAGCTGGTCGGCGATGTAATTCTCGGAAGGCAGCGTGAGCGCCAGGTCCTTGAAGGCGGCGTCCAGTGTGGGGTGTCGGAGCACGTTGCGCAAGGCCGCCAACAAGGCGTCGGACAACACAGGCTGGCCGGTGAAGTCCTTGTTGTGGTGGATGGCCTCCAGCGCGCTTTGCAGCATCAGGCGCTGGCCGGCTTCCCATTGGTTGAAGGGGTCGCTGTCATGGGCCAGCAAGATCAGCAGGTCATCGGCATTCAGGCCGTCTCCGAGCACCACCGGTGCACTGAAACCCCGCAGCAATGAAGGCACAGGTTCACTGTCGACGTTGACAAAGGTGTAGCTGGCGCTGGTTTGGGTCAGCACCACCGTTTGCTGCAGCGCGCTGTCGGAAGAGCCCGCCAGTTGGAGGGGCAGTGCCTGCCCATCACGGCTGAGCAGCCCCAGGGTGACGGGGATGACAAACGGCGCTTTGCTGGACTGGTCGGGCGTGACAGGGCAACTTTGGCTGAGGGTGAGGGTGTAGCTGCGCTCGCTGGCCTTGTACTCGCCGCTCGCTTGCAGTCGCGGCGTACCTGCCTGGCTGTACCAATGCTTGAAGGTGTTCAGGTTCTGCGCCAGGGCCGAGCCAGGGTTGGCATCCGCAATGGCTTGGGCAAAGTCGTCGCAGGTCACGGCCTGGCCGTCATGGCGCTCAAAGTAAAGCTTCATGCCCTTGGCAAAACCGTCGCGACCTAGGCTGTCAGAGGGCGTGGCCACCAAGGTCTGCATCATGCGAACGACTTCCGAGCCTTTTTCGTAGATGGTGACGGTGTAGAAGTTGTTGATTTCCACATAGCTGTCGGGTCGCACCGGGTGGGCCATGGGGCCGGCGTCTTCGGCAAACTGCACCGTGCGCAGCACACGCACGTCTTCGATGCGCTTGACGGCGCGGGCGCTGGCATTGCCCGCCATGTCCTGGCTGAACTCCTGGTCTCTGAAGACCGTCAGACCCTCTTTGAGCGAGAGCTGGAACCAGTCGCGGCAAGTGATGCGGTTGCCGGTCCAGTTGTGGAAGTACTCGTGGCCAACCACCGATTCGATGTTGCCGAAATCCATGTCGGTGGCGGTGGCCGGGTTCGCCAACACGTACTTGGTGTTGAAGATGTTCAGGCCTTTGTTTTCCATCGCGCCCATGTTGAAGTCGCTGGTGGCGACGATCATGAAGCGTTCCAGGTCCAGTGGCAGGCCAAAGCGGGCTTCGTCCCAAGCCACGCTGGCCATGAGTGAGTTCATCGCGTGTTCGGTCTTGTCCAGATCACCTGGGCGCACAAACACCTGCAGCAAATGTTCCTTGCCACTGCGGCTGACGATGCGCTGCTCACGCGCCACCAATTGGCCCACCACCAGGGCGAACAAATAGCAGGGTTTTTTGTGCGGATCGACCCACTTGGCAAAGTGACGTCCATCCTCCAGCGCACCTTGCTCAACCAGGTTGCCGTTGGACAGCAGCACCGGGTATTTGGCTTTGTCAGCGCGCAGGGTGACGCTGTAGCTGGCCATCACATCCGGGCGGTCCAGGAAATACGTGATGCGTCGAAAACCCTCGGCCTCGCATTGTGTGAAGAACGAATCGTTGCTGACGTACAGGCCCATCAGTTGCGTGTTCTTCTCGGGGTTGCAGGTGGTGAAGATTTCCAGATCGAAGGGTTCATGTCCTTCGGGCAGGTTTTCCAGCACCAGCTGTTTGCCGTCCATCTTGAACGAGGTGCCGCCGCCGTTGACCAGCACGCGGGCCAGGTTGAGGTCTTCGCCATCGAGACGCAGCGCTTGAGCCGCCACATCAGGGTTGCGGCGCAAGCGCATCTTGTTGAGCACGCGGGTTTTGCTGGGGTCCAGGTCGAACGTTAGATCGACCGTGTCGATCCAGTAGGCCGGGGCAGCATAAGCGGCCCGGTGAATCGCGGTGGGTTGTCCTTCACGCATCACTAACTCCGTTGGGGTTGCGGTCTGAGCGGGTCAGAGACCTTGTTTCAGTGAGGCTTCGATGAACGCATCCAAGTCGCCATCGAGCACTTTTTGGGTGGCCGAGATTTCGACGTTGGTGCGCAAATCCTTGATGCGGCTGTTGTCCAGCACATAGCTGCGGATCTGGTGACCCCAGCCCACATCGGTCTTGGTGTCTTCCAGCTTTTGCTGCTCTTCCAGACGCTTGCGCATCTCGAAGTCGTACAGGCGTGAGCGCAGGCGTTGCCAGGCCACATCGCGGTTGCTGTGCTGGCTGCGGCCGTCTTGGCACTGCACCACGATGCCGGTGGGGATGTGCGTCAGGCGCACGGCAGAGTCCGTCTTGTTGATGTGCTGGCCACCCGCGCCGCTGGCACGGAAAGTGTCGGTGCGTACATCGGCTGGGTTGATGTTGATCTCGATCGAGTCGTCGATCTCGGGGTACACAAACAGCGAAGCAAATGAAGTGTGGCGGCCGCCCGACGAGTCGAAGGGGCTTTTGCGGACCAAACGGTGCACGCCGGTTTCGGTGCGCAGCAAACCAAAAGCGTATTCGCCTTCGATCTTGATGGTCGCACCCTTGATGCCCGCGGTATCGCCCGGTGTTTCGTCTTCCACCGTGGCTTTGAAGCCCTTGCGTTCGGCGTACTTGATGTACTGGCGCAGCAGCATGCTGGCCCAGTCGCAGGCTTCTGTGCCACCGGCACCCGCCTGGATGTCGACAAAGCAGTTGAGCGGGTCGGCCTCGTGGCGGAACATCCGGCGAAATTCAAGGTCTTCGACCAATTTTGCCAACTTGGCCGCTTCGCCTTCGATGGTTTGCAGGCCTGCTTCATCGCCTTCTTCCTTGCTCATCTCGAAGAGTTCAAGGTTGTCAGCCAGCTCGCTGGTCAGGTTGGTGATGGTGACCACCACGCTGTCCAGGGCTTTTTTCTCTTTGCCCAGTTCTTGGGCTTTTTTGGGGTCGTTCCAGACCGCGGGATCTTCGAGCGATGCGTTGACGGTTCTCAGCCGTTCAGATTTGGCATCGTAGTCAAAGATACCCCCGTAACTCGTGGGTACGAGCGGTCAGGTCTGTGAGGGATGCGCCGATTTGGTTGATGCGTTCTGCGTCCATGGAAAAAGAGTCCGGTTCGGTAAACCGTGGATTTTCTCATGACTTGTCTGTCACAGGGGCCGCGCGTGTTCAGGTGCTGGCCATCACCGGTCAAAAAAGACGTCCCCAGGAAAACATCAAACCTGCGTTACCCAGAATTTTCATTTGCACCGAGTCCTGGGTGTTGATCTTGTAGCCCAGAGATGGAATGAGGGCTGGCGAAAAACCATTGTGGTTCAGAGGCACTTTGTTTTCGTATGGCGCCACATAGCCGTAAAGGATGCCTGCGGTCACTTTGACAAACATTTTGGGCGAGCCCAGCAGCCCATTGAACTGCTGACCGGCGTACACATACACCGAAGGTTGACCAAAAGAATTGCTGAAAAAGCTCACACCGCAAAACCGGTTGCCTGGCAGTGTTTCGTCCAGGGCCAAAAGCACCACAGGCTTGTGCTCAGGGCTGTGACTCCAGTGGTGCGTGTAAGGCGACAAGGTGATTTCACCCCGATGCAAAGGCGCTTGCGCACCTGGCACCCCCAAAAATGAGGGGCAATAACGGGCGCTATCGGCGAGCGCGGTCATGGCGGTGAATGCCAAGGCCCAGAACATGCCCCAGGTTTTGAGTTGGGCCAGCAGCTTCATGTGGTGGTGGATTGGAAAGACGGCGATTATAGGTCTTGCCTCAGCGCAAAAAATTTTCCAGCAAGTTTGCAAGGGCTTGGGGTTGGTCATGCTGCAGCATGTGCCCTGCATCCTGGACCGTGGCTTTTTGCAAGCTGGGTACCGACTGGAGTCGTTCGTGGAACTCGGCCAGGGTGTAGCGGCCTTTCCACCATTGGGTCAGAGAGTCGTCTGCTGCCTCGATGGCCAGCACCGGGGCAGCGATGCGCTTGTACATGGCCAATGTCTCTTCGACGCGAAACAGATAGGGGTTGATGACCTTATGCGCCGCATCGCCCAGGATGCGCCACTGCCCGTCGGGGCCGGGGCGAGCCCAATGTTGGGCCAACCAGTCGGCCTTGTCCTGGCTCAGGCGGCGGTTGGTTTTCATCAGGCGCGCGGCCACCCCAGCGGCATCGCTGTAGGGTTTGAGGTCGTTGCTGCCTGCGCGCTGCGCTTTGAGCTCGTCCAGCCACTGGGCCATGCGTGTGGGCGCTTGGCTGGGCACGGTGGCGGCCATGCCAAAGCCTTCCAGATTGACCAAGCGACGGATGCGCTCGGGGCGGCTGCCGGCGTACATCATCACCACATTGCCGCCCATGCTGTGGCCCACCAAGTCGATGGATTGGTCGGGGTAGAGCCCGTCCAGCAAGGCATCCAGATCCGCCAGATAGTCCGGGAACCAGTAGCTGTCGGTGGGGGGTGATTCGGTCAGGCCGTAGCCGCGCCAGTCCATGGCGATGATGGGACGCTGGTTGACAAAGGCTTCGCTGAATGCATCCACCATGAACTGCCAGGAAGCAGCGACGTCCATCCAGCCATGTGCCAGCACCAATGGCGTGGCGCCAGGGTGGGGCGTGCCCCATTGGCGAACGTGGTAGCGGCAGCCGCGCAGCGGCACCCAAAGACTTTGAGAGGGGCGTAAAACTTGGTACATACTTTCGATCATAAGGAGACACACGATGAGCGTCAGTCGCAACCAGGACCGCCAAGCCCCCAACCCACCCCAAGGCACTGCCGACCCCTGCGATCGATATCAGGCCATCCACCGGGGCTTTGGCTGGAAAGTGCCCACGCGCTTCAACATGGCGCAGGCTTGCTGCGGCCAGTGGGCGGCGCAGCCCGCCACGGCCAGGCGTGTCGCCATTCGCGAGCATGTGGCGGGTCAGGGTTTGGGACGCAGTTGGACTTTTGGCCAGTTGCAGCAAGACGCCAACCGACTGAGTCGGGTGCTCAGCGCCAACGGTGTGGGGCGCGGTGACCGCGTGGCGATTGTGCTGCCCCAGCGCTACGAAACGGCGGTAGCCTACATGGCGGTGTTGCAAATGGGCGCGGTGGCCATGCCCTTGTCCATGCTGTTCGGGCCCGAGGCCTTGTCGTTTCGCATCAACGACAGCCAAGCCCGCGTGGCGGTGTGTGACGAATCCACTGTGCAGGCACTGCAACAAGCGCGGCCGGATTGCCCCGGACTGCAAGTGCTGATGGGGGTGGGCGGTGCTGCGCAGCTGGCCGACCTGAACCTCGATCAGGCCATGGCCGCGAGCCAGTCCACTTTCAAACCCGTGTCCACCCTGGCCGAAGACCCGGCGGTGCTGATCTACACCAGCGGCACCACCGGCAACCCCAAGGGGGCTTTGATTCCGCACCGGGCGCTGATCGGTAACCTCACCGGATTTGTGTGCAGCCAAAACTGGTTTGGCTTTGACCCGACAGATGCCCGTCGCGCATCCAAAGCGGTGTTCTGGTCACCGGCCGACTGGGCCTGGACCGGGGGCTTGATGGACGCTTTGCTGCCCAGCCTGTACTTTGGCAGGCCGATTGTGGCCTTCAACGGGCGGTTTTCCCCCGAAGTGGCCTTTGAGATTTTGCAAAGCCACGGCGTGACGCACACCTTTTTGTTCCCCACTGCGCTCAAAGCCATGATGAAGGCGGTGCCCGAGGTGAAGGGCCGCTACCGCCTTAAGCTCCAAGCCATGATGAGTGCGGGCGAGGCGGTGGGTGACGCGGTGTTTGGCTATTGCCAAGCGCAAATGGGCGTGACGGTGAACGAGATGTTTGGCCAGACCGAGATCAACTATGTGGTGGGCAACTGCGCCCGCCTGTGGCCCGCCAAGCCCGGCAGCATGGGCAAGGGCTATCCCGGCCACCTGGTGGCGGTCATCGACGAGGCGGGCCAGCTGTGCCCACCAGGCACGCCCGGTGAGGTGGCGGTCAACCGCTTCGATGTTCACGGCCAGCCCGATCCGGTGTTTTTCTTGGGCTATTGGAACAACGACAAAGCCACGAAGGCCAAATACACGGGTGACTGGTGCCGCACGGGCGACATGGCCGTTTGCGATGAGGACGGCTACCTCTGGTACCAAGGCCGTACCGACGACATGTTCAAGGCCGCGGGTTACCGCATTGGCCCTGGCGAGATCGAAAACTGTCTGGTCAAGCACCCGGCCGTGGCCAACGCCGCCGTGGTGCCCAAACCCGATGCCGACCGGGGTGCTGTGGTCAAGGCCTATGTGGTGCTGTCGCCTGATTGGCTGAGCCGCAGGCCCGCCGGCTCGGGCCAGGCCAGTTTTGATGACGAGGTGCGCCGTGAGCTACAGGCCCATGTGCGGGGTTTGCTGGCCCCCTATGAATACCCCAAAGAGATCGAATTCATTGACCAGCTGCCCATGACCACCACCGGCAAAGTGCAAAGGCGGGTGCTGCGGCTGCAAGAAGAAGCACGTGCGACAGCGCGCACCGCTGCATAGACCTGACGCGTGACAAAATCTGGCCATTGGCCCTGAGCTTGAGTTTGGGGTGCAGCCACTGACATGAAAACCGAAGAGGAAACACCATGAAACTCGTTCAACTCGGCCAGTCCGACCTGCAAGTGACCCCGATTTGCCTGGGCACAATGACCTTTGGCCAGCAGGTGAGTGAAGCCGATTCGCACACCATCCTGGACCGTTCACTGGATGCGGGCATCAACTTCATCGACACAGCCGAGATGTACGCCGTGCCCGCTTCGGCCGACACCTGCGGTGCGACCGAAACCTTCATCGGCAACTGGTTCGCCAAGAACCCCGGTGCCCGCGAAAAGCTGGTGTTGGCGACCAAGGTGGCGGGGCCATCGCGCGGCATGCCTTGGATCCGTGAGGGCACGGGCATGACGGGGCAAGACATTCTGAATTCATGCGATGCCAGTTTGCGCCGCTTGCAAACCGATGTGATCGACCTCTACCAGATCCATTGGCCCGAACGCCATGTGCCGGTGTTTGGCATGACCTATTTCGATCCGGCCAAGGCCAAATCGGTGACCTCGATCCACGAGCAACTCGAAGCCTTGGCCAAATTGGTGAAAGCTGGCAAGGTACGTTACATCGGCCTGTCCAATGAAACCCCCTATGGTGTGCACGAATTTGTGCGCTTGGCCGAGCAGCATGGCTTGCCCCGTGTGGCCACGGTGCAAAACCCGTATTGCCTGGTCAGCCGCACCTATGACAACGGTTTGGACGAGACCTGTTACCGGTTGAACGTGTCCATGTTGGCGTATTCGCCACTGGGTTTTGGTTTGCTCACCGGCAAATACGACCACGACGACTTGACGGGCCCCTTGGTGCCGGATGGTGGCCGCATCGCCCGTTATGACTCCATGCGCAAACAGCGCTGGGGTCGCCCGGAAGCTTTGGCAGCTGCCCGCCGCTACAACCAACTGGCGCGTGACAACGGCATGACACCCACGCAGATGGCGTTGGCGTTTTGCTACCACCGCTGGAGTGTGGCCAGCACCATCATTGGCGTGACCTCGGTGGCCCAATTGAATGAAGACCTGGCGGCATGGTCGACCGAGTTGTCGCCCGACGTGCTCAAGGCCATTGACGCCATCCGCTGGGAAATGCGCGACCCGGCTTTGTGATTCCGGTCCATGGCGAAGAAAGACAAAGTCAGCGAAACCCCGGCCACGGCGCTTTTGCGCCAGCAGGGGGTGGCCTTCACCGAGCACCCGTACGATTACCTTGAGCACGGCGGCGCGCAGCACAGCGCGAAGGTGCTGGGCATGGACCCGTTTGCCGTGGTCAAAACCCTGATCATGCAGGACCAGGATGCCAAGCCCTTGGTGGTGTTGATGCACGGCAACCGCAAGGTGTCCACCAAAAACCTGGCGCGTCAGATCGGTTTGAAATCGGTCGAGCCTTGCGCGCCCGAGGTGGCCAACCGGCACAGTGGCTACCTGGTGGGCGGCACCTCGCCCTTTGCCACGCGCCGGGCCATGCCTGTCTACATCGAAGAAACCATCCTGACGTTGCCGCGCATCTGCATCAACGGCGGTCGGCGTGGCTATCTGGTGGGCATCGATCCGCAGGTGTGCGTACAACTGCTGGACGCCAAGCCCGTGAACTGCGCACTGGCAGAATGACGCCCGATCAAGAACAAGGGAGCTTTGGATGGATGCGTTGATTCCGGTGGCCGTGGTGTTGGCCAGTTATTTGCTGGGTTCGCTCAGTTTTGCGGTGATCGTCAGCCGCCTGATGGGCTTGAATGATCCGCGCAGCTACGGCAGCAAAAACCCGGGCGCCACCAATGTGCTGCGCTCGGGCAGCAAAAAAGCGGCCATCCTGACCTTGCTGCTGGACGCGTTCAAAGGCTGGTTGCCGGTGGCGCTGGTGTTGACCTATGGCCCCGAACACGGTGCGGTGGCAGGCTTGGCTGCGTTGGCGGGTCTCGCGGCTTTTCTGGGGCATTTGTACCCGGTGTTTTTTGGTTTTGCTGGCGGCAAAGGTGTGGCCACCGCGGTGGGTGTGGTGGTGGGCGTCAACGGCAGCCTGGCGCTGGCGGTGGTGCTCAGTTTTGCCATCGTGCTGTTCTTTTCGCGCTATGTGTCCTTGGCCTCGATGGTGGCGGCGGTGTTTGCGCCCGCTTTTTACCTGTTCGGTGATGGGGTGGCCTGGCAAGCCTCTGCGCCCGAGGTCTTGAGCCTGGCTGCCATGGCCATTTTGCTGGTCTGGCGGCACCGCGAAAACATCCACCGCTTGTTGGCGGGTACCGAGTCCCAACTGGGAAAGAAAAAAACATGAGCCAGGACATTCAACGTTTGCATGTCGCCACGCGTTACAGCGAGGCGGCCATATTCAATGGCGTGGTGTACCTGGCGGGCATGGTGCCCGAGTGCGAAGCCAGGGACATTCGCAGCCAAACGGCCGATGTCTTGCGCCAGATCGAGCATCGATTGGGCGAGTCGGGCAGCGACAAAACCCGCATCTTGCGCACCCAGATTTACCTGAAAGACATCGCCGACATCGGGGCCATGAACGAGGTGTGGGACGCCTGGGTGGTGGCCGGCAGCGCACCGCCGCGCGCCACGGTGCAGGCGGCTTTGGCCGATCCGGCTTATTTGATCGAGGTGGTGGTGACCGCGGCAGTCAAGACTTAAAGTGCGCTCACATGCGCCTCTTCAAAGCCGGCCGCCTTCCGTGGGTTAATCCCTGAAGTTGTCGAAAGACAAAGGCAAGTCCGGCATGTCTTTGCGCAAGACGGCCATGGCGGCTTGCAAATCGTCGCGCTTGGCGCCGGTGACGCGCACCGCATCGCCCTGGATGGAGGCTTGAACCTTCAGCTTGCTTTCCTTGATCAGCTTGGTGATTTTTTTGGCGTCTTCGGTTTCGATGCCATTTTTCACCTTGATCACTTGCTTGACCTTATCGCCGCCGATTTTTTCGACCTTGCCAATGTCCAGAAAGCGCACATCCACATTGCGTTTGGTGAGCTTGTTGCGCAGGATGTCTTCAACTTGCGTCAGTTGAAACTCGGCATCGCCAAACATCGTGATCTCTTTGTCCTTAAGTTCGATGGCGGCCGAAGTGCCTTTGAAGTCAAAACGGGTGCCGATTTCTTTGGCGGAAGTGTCTACGGCGTTGCGCACTTCGACCATATTGGGTTCGCAAACGGTATCAAACGAGGGCATGGTGGGAAAGATCAAAGGTTGAGAATGCGACAATTCTCCCATGTTCCTTGAGAAAAATGTCCCCCTGCAGCCTTACAACACCTTCGGCATCGCCGCCAAGGCCCAGGCTTTGGTGCGGGTGCGCTCAGAAGGTGACCTGCTGGCCGTGTTGGCCGACCCCGAATTTGCCGCCTTGCCCAGACAAATTCTGGGCGGTGGCAGCAACATTGTCCTGACCGGTGACGTCAAAGCCCTGGTGCTCAAGATCGAAGTGCCAGGCATGCGTTTGGCGCGTGAGACGGACAAACACTGGGTGATCGAGGCCGGCGCGGGCGAGGACTGGCACGCACTGGTGGCCTGGACGCTGGACAACGCTTATCCGGGCCTCGAAAACATGGCGCTCATCCCCGGCACCGTGGGCGCATCGCCCGTGCAAAACATCGGCGCTTATGGGGTGGAATTGCAAGACCGCTTTGACTCGCTGGACGCCATGGACCTGCTGACCGGCGAGTTGTTCAGCCTGAACGCCGCGCAGTGCGGCTTCAGTTACCGCGATTCGGTGTTCAAACACGCCTCGGGTGGCCCTGATGGCTTGGGACTGGCAGGCCGTGCAGTGATCCTGCGCGTGCGCTTTGCCTTGCCCAAGCGCTGGAAGGCTGAATTGGGTTATCTGGACTTGGAGCGCAAGATGGCCGAGACGGGCATCCACAACCCCGATGCCCGGCAGATTTTTGACTGGGTGGTGGCGATTCGCCGCGCCAAACTGCCGGACCCGGCGGTGATCGGCAACGCGGGCAGCTTCTTCAAGAACCCGACGGTGACCCCCGAACAATGCGCCGACATCATCGCCCGCGATCCGAAGGTGGTGCACTACCCCATGCCCGACGGCAGCATCAAGCTGGCCGCAGGCTGGCTGATCGACGCCTGTGGCTGGAAGGGCAAAACCGTGGGTCATGCCGGGGTCTATGAAAAGCAGGCGCTGGTGCTGGTCAACCGCGGCGGACGCGAGAACCCCTGCACGGGGGGGGAGGTCATGACTTTGGCCAAAGCCATTCAGACCAGCGTGTATGAGCGGTTTGGGATTCGGCTGGAGCCGGAGCCTGTTGTTATTTGAGTGTTTTCGTTCGTGGTGGTGTTCCGCACCGGGTTGAGGCCTGCGCGGTCGGCCTCATAACTCGCTTCGCTCGCCAAATCGGCTGATCCGCGCAGGCCTCAACCCGGCGCTGCGGTCCCAAAGATCTCCAAAGACCTCAATACCCGCTTGTGTTTCAACGGACGCAGCCTTGGTGCGGGTGCCTGCCGGACTCGCCGATTTGGCGAGCGAAGCGAGTTATGAGGCGAGCCGGCAGGCACCCGTACAAAGGCGGAAAACAACCACAACAACAAAAAACGGCCCGAAGGCCGTTTTTCATTAAAGCATCGAAAAATCACTTCTTGCCGTTGCCATCCAGCTTGTAGATGTGCGGGCCTTCGCCCACCGACAGCAAGCCCGTGTGGGCGTAGATGCCCAGTTTGGCGCGGGTGTCGGTGATGTCCAGGTTGCGCATGGTCAGCTGGCCGATGCGGTCGAGTGGACTGAACGGCGCGTCCTCCACTTTTTCCATGCTCAGGCGCTCGGGCGCGTAGGTCAGGTTGGGGCTCTCGGTGTTGAGCAAGCTGTAGTCGTTGCCACGGCGCAGTTCCAGCGTCACGGTGCCGGTCACGGCGCGGGCCACCCAGCGTTGGGCGGTTTCGCGCAGCATGATGGCTTGTGGGTCGAACCAGCGGCCTTGGTACAACAAGCGGCCCAAACGCAGGCCGTTGATGCGGTACTGCTCGATCGTGTCTTCGTTGTGGATGCCGGTGACCAAACGCTCGTAAGCGATGTGCAACAAGGCCATGCCGGGGGCTTCGTAGATGCCGCGGCTCTTGGCTTCGATGATGCGGTTCTCGATCTGGTCGCTCATGCCCAAACCGTGGCGGCCACCGATTTCGTTGGCCTTGAGGAACAACGCGACCGGATCGGCGTATTCCACGCCGTTCAGGGCCACGGGCATGCCCTCTTCAAAGCGTACGCTGACCTCTTCGGCCTTCACGTCCACTTCGGGCTTCCAGAACGCCACGCCCATGATGGGGTTGACGATGCGGATGCCGGAGTTCAAGTGTTCCAGGTCTTTGGCTTCGTGGGTGGCGCCCAGCATGTTGCTGTCGGTGCTGTAGGCCTTCTCGGCGCTCATCTTGTAGCCAAAACCGTTGGCCGTCATGAAGGCGCTCATTTCGGCGCGGCCGCCCAGCTCGTCAATGAACAGCTGGTCGAGCCAAGGCTTGTAGATTTTGAGGCTGGGGTTGGTCAGCAGGCCGTAGCGGTAAAAGCGCTCGATGTCGTTGCCTTTGAAGGTCGAGCCGTCGCCCCAGATGTTGACGTCGTCCTCCTTCATCGCAGCCACCAGCATGGTGCCCGTGACGGCGCGGCCCAGCGGGGTGGTGTTGAAGTAGGTGATGCCACCGGTGGAGATGTGGAAAGCGCCGCTTTGGATGGCGGCAATGCCTTCGTGCGCCAGTTGGGTGCGGCAGTCGACCAGGCGCGCTTTCTCTGCGCCGTACTCCATGGCTTTGCGCGGGATTTCGTTGTAGTCAGCTTCGTCGGGCTGGCCCAGGTTGGCAGTGTAGGCGTAGGGCAGGGCGCCCTTTTGCTTCATCCACAACAAGGCTGCGGAAGTGTCCAGACCACCAGAAAAGGCGATACCGACTTTTTGCCCTTTGGGCAGGTTTTGCAGGATGGTGCTCATGTGGAGATCAACCGAAATGGCAGATGTAGTGGTAGGGCTCGGTCACGCGGATCTCGAACTTGGAGTTGCCAGGAACGTTGAATTTTTCGCCTGCGCTGGACTTGACCCATTCGTTGCTGCCGTCGAGCTTGTACTCGCAAGAGCCACCCACGCATTCCATGATCTCAGGCGCGCCGGTATTGAAAGTCAGGGTGGAGGGCAGGATCACGCCCACCGACAGCTTGGTGCCGTCGGCCAGGGTCAAACCGTGGCTGACGCATTTGCCGTCAAAGTAAACATTGGCTTGGGTTTTGACGGAGACGCCGTCGATGGTTTGGGTGGTCATGGGCAAAACAGGTCCGGGTTAGCACTGCGGGCTGGCCGCATAAAAACGCGGCCATCAGGCCGCGTCGATCACAAGCCCGCTATTTTAGGGTACCCGGCTGAATCCACACGTCTGGATGGGCGCGGGACGCTCAGCGCCAATGGCCGCGATCGTGCAGGTTGACATGGCGATGCACTCTGGCATGTTCATGGACGTTGCGGTGGCCATGGTACCGAATCACCGTCCGGGGGGCATGCCAGCCGAGGTCAATGTGGCTGTACACCGGAGGGCGGCTGACATAAACCGGGGCCGGGACATACACCACTTGCGGGGCAACGTTGGTCAGGGTGGTGTAGCCATGTGGTGCAGCCGAGGAGGGGGCTTCCGAGCGCAAACCCTGTCCAATCGGGGTGACCTGCAAGGGAATGGTTGGGCCGGGGTCTTGTGGCAATTGAACGGTGTATTGCTTGCCGGCATATTCATAGACCACGCTGTAGCCGACCAGGCGGTTTTCGTACACGTTTTGGGTGCTGCAATGGGTCTGATTTTGCACCAGGGTGCCGTTGGGGCCTTCGATGCGATCGCCCACCATGGCGCCGCCCACGATGCCGATGACGGTGGCCAAGGCCCTGCCCGAACCATCACCGATGGCGTTGCCCATGGCACCACCAGCGATGGCGCCCATCAGAGCGCCTGCGCCCGAAGTGGGGGCTGGCTGGGTAACGGGCACTTGGCTGCAAGTTTGGCGGGGCACCATCACCTGCTGGTAGACCGGGGTTCTGGAGATGACCTGTCCCAACTCTTGTGCATGGAGCGCGGCGGGGAGGGTGGCCAAACACCCCAACAAAGCGCTCGTCATCCAAACTGTTTTCATGGCGTTCCCACTGCTGAAGTCAATCGTGTGACCAGTGTAGACAAGCCAGGGCTTGAGCGGCGGAGTCAAGGTGTAAAGTTGAGTAACAGTGGGCGTCCAACGAAGCTCAAACAGGCCATTGATCCGGGACAAAGCCCACGGTGATGAGGCCGGTAGGCCAGGCGATGACGGGTCTTTTGATGGTGCTGGGGTGCGCCGACATGACTTTTGCAGCGCTGGCAGCGTCGGTGACGCTGGCTTGGGTGGCTGGATCAAGCTGGCGCCAGGTGGTGCCTTGACGGTTGAGCAACTTCTCCCAGCCCCAATGGTCCAGCCATGTCTGGAGTTCAGCCACAGGCACCCCTTGCTTCTTGAAATCGTGAAAAGTGGCTTGCACGCCGTGCTCAGTCAACCAGGCGCGGGCTTTTTTGACGGTGTCGCAGTTGGGAATGCCGAAAACAATGGGGTGCATGGGGGTGGCAAATGAAGATATGGTTCAGTCTGGGCGACAATCGCCGCCTATGAAGACTCTACAGCAATGGCTCGATTGGTGCGAGCAACTCCACCCGGTGGCCATCGACATGGGGCTTGAGCGCGTGAAAGTGGTCGCTGACCGCATGAATTTGCGTTTGGACTGCCCCGTGATCACTGTGGCAGGCACCAACGGCAAGGGTTCGACCTGCGCCATGCTGGAGGCGGTGTTGCTGCAAGCCGGCTATCGCACGGGTGTGTACACATCCCCCCATCTGGTTCACTTTGAAGAGCGCTGCCGCTTGCACGGTGAGTCGGCATCTGCAGAGCTTTTTGCCGAGGCTTTTGCCGCTGTGGAGGCCGCGCGCGGCGATGTCAGCCTGACCTATTTTGAATTCAGCACCTTGGCCATCCTGCGCTTGATGGCCCAAGCCGAACTGGATGTCGCCATTTTGGAAGTGGGCATGGGGGGCAGGCTGGACGCGGTCAACATCATCGATGCCGACTGCACCGTCATCACCAGCATTGACATTGACCACGCGGCCATTTTGGGTCATGACCGTGAGACCATTGGCCGAGAAAAAGCGGGCGTCATGCGCCCAGGCAGGCCTGTGATCGTCAGCGATCCGGTGGCGCCCCAAAGTGTGATCGACCACGCAGCTGCCATCGGTGCCGAGTTGTGGTTGTTCGGCCGCGATTTCAATTATTCGGGCGACAAACAACAGTGGGCTTGGGCTGGGCGGGATCGCCGCTACAGCGGCATGGCCTACCCCGCTTTGCGGGGAGCCAATCAGTTGATCAATGCTTCGGGTGTTTTGGCGGCATTGGAGTCGCTTCGCCAGCGCATCCCCGTGACGGCTCAAGCCGTGCGCAACGGCATGGCCATGGTCGAGTTACCCGGACGTTTTCAGATCGTGCCAGGTCAGCCTGTTTTGGTGCTGGATGTGGCGCACAACCCTCACTCTGTGGCCGCTCTGGCGGTCAATCTGGATGCGATGGGCTTTTACCCCACCACCCATGCCGTTTTGGGGGCGATGGCCGACAAAGACCTGTTGCCCATGTTCCAGCGCATCAACCCTCTGGTGGACCGTTGGTATTTCACCGATTTGCCCCTGCCCAGGGCCGCCAGGGCGACCGATTTGCAACAGATTTGGCATGGCCAAAACGCCCGAACAGACACGGCCAGCAGTGTTCACACCGAGCCTATGCAGGCGCTGTCGGCGGCCATCGCGGCTGCAGACCCGGCTGATAGAATCATCGTCTTTGGCTCCTTTCATACCGTGGGCGGTGTTCTGACAGACGGCATCCCCCGTCTTCAAGCCAAGCACCTCAGCCCCTGAGCAATTGCCATGGCGTTTTTCAAGTTCCGATTTCCTGGTCAAAATTCCTCTGCAGAGGGGCCTGCGCCTGACCCTGGCGAAAGCATTGAAATCGTTCGCCGCAGAGCGCGTCATCGCTTGACAGGTGCCGTGGTGCTGGTGTCGATGGCCGTGGTGGGTTTTCCTTTGTTGTTTGACACCCAGCCCAGACCCGTTGCGGTGGACACCCCCATCGTGGTGCCAGATCGGCAAAAAACCCCGTCATTGACCAGCCAACTGCCCATCCCGGCTGACCAAGCGCCGGCCAAGCCTTTGCTGCCTTCGCCGCAAGCCGTTGTGCCTATTCAGTCCAGTCTGGATGCACGTGAAGAGATTGTCCCCAAGACTGCAGTGGATGCGACCGACAAGCCGACCGGTCTCCCAAGCGAGAAGGTGGCTGAAAAGGCGCCGGAAAAGCTGCCGGAGAAGCCCGCTGATAAGCCCCCGGCTGCCAAGCCCGAGTTCAAGGCAGAACCCAAGCCTGTGGCCAAGCCGAAAGACGATGGCGTGAAGGCCCAGGCACTCTTGGACGGCAAGGCCACCAAACCGAATGCAGAGCGTGTTGTGATTCAGGTAGGGGCCTTCACGGATGCCGCCAAGGTGCGCGATGTGCGCAGTAAATTGGAGCAAGCCGGGCTCAAGACCTACACCCAGGTGGTGGAAAAAGATGGCAAAAGCACCACCCGAATTCGTGTGGGTCCTTTTGAAACCAAGGAAGATGCTGACAAGGCGGCTGCACGCATCCGTAAGCTCGATTTGCCCGCCGCAGTGCTGAAACTTTGACATGTCGCTGGCCCTGACCGATTGCTTGTTGCTGGGGGTCTTGGTGGCCTCCATGGTGTTGGGGTTTTGGCGTGGCTTGGTGTACGAGGTCCTGTCCCTGGCGGGGTGGATTGCAGCCTTCATCGTGGCCCAATGGTTGGCCGAAGATGTCGTTGGCCTTTTGTCTTTCGTGGCCGGGGCTCCCGCATCCGTTCAATATGCCGTGGCTTTTGTGCTGGTGTTCGTGGTCACTTTATTTGCCTCTGGCATGTTGTCATGGCTGGTCAAAAAATTGGTGGAAACGGCCGGTTTGAGGCCAGTTGATCGCTCTTTGGGGGCGGCCTTTGGTCTCGCGCGAGGCGTGGTGCTCTTGTTGGCGGTCACCGTGCTGTTGCAACTGTTGGGGATGACCGCAGAGCCCTGGTGGCAAAACGCCGTGGGCCCTGCCTGGTTGGAGACAGCGCTCAACGGTCTTAAACCCTTGCTGCCCGAGAAGTTTGTGGGCTTCTTGCCCTGATGTGTCGGCTTGGGTTCATTGTTTGAACGGATAACTATTTATGTGTGGAATCGTCGGCGTGGTCAGCAGCGCCCCTGTCAACCAGTTGATATACGACGCTCTTCTGTTGCTGCAGCACCGTGGCCAAGATGCGGCAGGCATTGTCACGCAGCTCGATCGCAAGTTTTTCATGCACAAGGCCAAAGGCATGGTGCGTGATGTGTTCCGCACCCGCAACATGCGCAGCCTGCCAGGCAACTGTGGCTTGGGGCAAGTGCGCTATCCCACGGCGGGCAACGCTTTCAGCGAGGAAGAGGCCCAGCCCTTTTATGTGAACGCCCCCTTTGGGCTGGTGCTGGTGCACAACGGCAACCTGACCAACGCACATGCGCTCAAGGCCGAGTTGTTTTCCAACGACCACCGCCACATCAACACCGAGAGTGACTCGGAAGTCTTGCTCAATGTGTTGGCCCACGAACTGGAAAAAACGACCCGTGGCTTGCCCCTCAAGCCCGTGGACGTGTTCGAGGCTGTGCGCGGTGTGAACCGCCGTGTCAAGGGCTCTTATGCTGTGATCGCGCTCATCGCCGGTCATGGACTGTTGGCTTTTCGTGACCCGCACGGCATCCGTCCCTTGTGCATGGGCCGGGGTGCCGACGGCACCATCATGCTGGCCAGTGAGTCGGTGGCGCTCGATGGCACTTCGCACCAATTTGAGCGAGACATTGCACCGGGCGAAGCGATTTTTGTGGACCTGCAAGGTCAAATGCACAACGCCCCATGCAGTGACAAGGCCCAGCTGAGCCCCTGCATTTTTGAGTACGTTTACTTGGCCCGCCCCGACTCCACGTTGGACGGTATCTCCGTTTACCAGGCGCGCTTGAACCTGGGCGAGACCTTGGCCAAACGTGTCATTTCCACCGTGCCGCCCAGCGACATTGATGTGATCATTCCCATCCCCGAGTCGAGCCGTCCCAGCGCCACCCAGCTGGCCCATTTGCTGGGCATCCCTTACCGTGAGGGCTTTGTCAAAAACCGCTACGTGGGCCGCACCTTCATCATGCCGGGGCAGGCGGTGCGCAAAAAGTCTGTGCGGCAAAAACTCAATGTCATCATCAGTGAGTTCAAGGGGCGCAATGTCCTGTTGGTGGACGACTCGATCGTGCGCGGCACCACCAGCCGCGAGATCGTGCAAATGGCGCGTGATGCAGGAGCTCGCAAGGTCTACATGGCCAGCGCAGCGCCCCCGGTGCGCTATCCCAATGTGTATGGCATCGACATGCCCACCAAGGAGGAGCTGGTCGCGCACGGCCGGAGCATTGAGGAAATCCGTCAGATCATCGGCTGTGACGCCCTGATTTACCAAGACGTGGACGCCATGAAAACCGCTGTGGCCCAAGCGCGTGTCAATGCGGCGGGCGCACTGTCCAACTTTGATGCGTCGTGTTTTGATGGCGTTTACGTCACGGGCGACATCTCGACCGACGACATCCACCGACTCCAGGATACCCGCCCCTTGGTTCAAGAGGGCGAAGACGACAACTCGCGTTTGGCACTGCCCAACGCCAGCGAATGAGGAACCGCCATGAGCGAAGATTCACGGTTTGACGACCTGCACATCGAAACACTGGCGGTGCGCGCAGCGGTCGAGCGCAGCCAATACGGCGAAAACTCTGAGGCGCTGTACCTGACCAGCGGCTATGTTCAGCCAACGGCGGCGGCGGCCGCCGCCCGATTTGCGGGGGATGAAGAGGGTTACACCTATGGCCGTTACGGCAACCCGACGGTCGCCAGCATGGAAATGCGCCTGGCCGCTTTGGAAGGCACCGAGGCGGCCATGGGCACGGCCTCCGGCATGTCGGCCATCCTCATGATGTGCATGGGCCTGCTCAAGGCGGGTGACCATGTGCTGTGTTCGCGTTCCATGTTCGGCTCCACCATCAAATTGATTGGCTCCGACCTGGCCAAGTTCGGTGTGGCGTCCAGTTTTGTGTCGCAGACCGATTTGTCCGAGTGGCAAGCGGCCATTCGACCGAACACGCGCTTGTTGTTTGCCGAAACCCCCACCAACCCACTGACCGAGGTCTGCGACATCCAGGCGCTGGCTGACCTGGCGCACAACGCAGGGGCCTTGTTCGCTGTGGACAACTGCTTTGCCACGCCCGCCTTGCAACGCCCGGTGGACATGGGGGCTGACATCATCATGCACTCGGGCACCAAGTACCTCGATGGCCAAGGTCGTGTGATGGCTGGCGCTCTGTGCGCCCCGCAGCAAATGATCACCGAGAAGTTTTTGCCAGTGCTCAAAAGTGGCGGCATGACCCTGGCGCCCTTCAACGCATGGGTGGTCCTGAAAGGCCTCGAAACCCTGGACCTGCGCATGCGTGCCCAAACCGCACGTGCCCAAATCCTCGCTGAGTGGCTGGAGAAGCACCCCTTGGTTGCACGCGTTCACTACCCCGGCCTGGCCAGCCACCCGCAGCACGACTTGGCCATGCGCCAGATGTCCGGTCTGGGCGGTGCGGTCTTGTCCTTTGATGTCAAAGCCGACGGCCCAGAGCAAGCACGTGCTCGCGCGTTCCATGTGCTCGATTCGATTCAAATGCTGTCCCTGTCCACCAATCTGGGCGACACCAAAACCCTGGTGGCCCACCCGGCCAGCACCTCGCACGGCCGCCTGACCGAGGCGCAAAGACAAGCCGCGGGCATCGGCCAAGGCTTGATCCGCGTGGCCGTTGGCCTGGAATACCCAAAAGACATTCAAGCAGACCTCTCTCGCGGTCTTGAGACCCTCTGACATGACAACCCCAGCACGTACGCGCACCCGCTTCGCCCCATCGCCCACCGGCTTCATCCACCTGGGCAACATCCGTTCGGCCTTGTACCCTTGGGCCTTTGCCCGCGCCACGGGCGGCGACTTCATTTTGCGCATAGAAGACACCGACCTCGACCGCTCCACACAAGCGTCTGTGGACGTGATCATCGAAGGCATGACCTGGCTGGGCCTGGACCATGACGAAGGTCCCTTCTACCAAATGCAGCGCATGGACCGCTACAAGGCGGTGCTGGCCGATTTGATGGCCGCTGGTCATGTTTACCCCTGCTACATGAGCGTGGAAGAGCTCGACGCCTTGCGCGAGCGCCAGATGGCCAACAAGGAAAAGCCACGTTACGACGGCACTTGGCGTCCGGTCGAGGGTAAAGATCTGCCTGCGATCCCCGAAGGTGTGAGGCCTGTGCTGCGCTTCAAGAACCCGATCGGAGGCGTGGTCGCTTGGGACGACAAGGTCAAAGGCCGCATTGAAATCAGCAATGACGAACTCGACGACCTGGTGATCGCGCGCCCGGATGGCACACCCACCTACAACTTCTGTGTGGTGGTGGACGACATTGACATGCAGATCACGCATGTGATCCGTGGCGATGACCACGTCAACAACACCCCCCGTCAGATCAACATCTTCAAAGCCCTGGGCAAAGAGCCGCCGGTGTATGCCCACTTGCCCACCGTGCTGAACGAGCAGGGCGAGAAGATGAGCAAGCGCAACGGTGCCAAGGCTGTGACGGCCTACCGCGACGAAGGCTATTTGCCCGACGCGATGGTCAATTACCTGGCGCGTTTGGGCTGGAGCCACGGCGACGATGAAATTTTCAGTCGCGCACAGTTTCTGGCGTGGTTCAATCTGGACCACCTCGGCCGCAGTGCCGCGCAGTTTGACGAGGCCAAACTCAAATGGGTCAACGCCCAGCACCTCAAAGCCACGGATGACGCTGAATTGGCCGAACGTGTGCAGCCTTTTCTCAGCAAGCTGGGTGTGGTTGCCGATGAACGACTGGCCAACATCTGCGGCCTCTTCAAAGACCGTTGCGACACGCTGGTGGTGTTGGCCCAATGGATCTCGGCCTTCTATCTGGACGTGGTACCCAACCCGGCAGAAAAAGCGCAGCATGTGACCGATGCGGTCAAACCTGCATTGGCCGTGTTGGCTGGCAAGTTGGCCACATGCACATGGGACAAGGCTTCGATTGCAGCGGCCATCAAGGAAACCTTGAGTGAAACGGGCCTCAAAATGCCGCAAATCGCCATGCCTGTTCGCGTGTTGGTGATGGGTACGGCTCAGACCCCTTCGCTCGATGCTGTCCTTGCGCTGAGTTACAGAGAAAAAATTCTTGAGCGACTCCAAAACGCCTGAATTTCTGTCTATAATCCAAGTCTCGACACCAACGAGGCATGACGATTAGCAGAAATGCTCAGCGTTGTACCAAAGGGGGTATAGCTCAGCTGGGAGAGCGCTTGCATGGCATGCAAGAGGTCAGCGGTTCGATCCCGCTTACCTCCACCAAAGTGTCGTATCGGTTCGCAAGAACCAGTCCAGGTTATGACCCTATCGTCTAGAGGCCTAGGACATCACCCTTTCACGGTGAGTACCGGGGTTCGAATCCCCGTAGGGTCGCCAAGTTTTGTAGCACTTGGTCAGTTGCAACAGCAGTCTGACAAAAGTTACAGCTACCAGGAGTGGTAGTTCAGTTGGTTAGAATACCGGCCTGTCACGCCGGGGGTCGCGGGTTCGAGTCCCGTCCACTCCGCCAGATCAAGAAGCCCAAGCAGTTCGCTGTTTGGGCTTTTTTGTTGCCTGAGTTTTATCTCCCCATCATCTTTCTTTTAAAAATTCTGGACTGTCGAAACCCAGTTGCAGTAAGCTACAAGGTTTCCCGTTTAACTTGTTGTCAGCCATGGACAGTTTGCTTCCGCCGATTCCAGCCAAGCGCTATTTCACCATTGGTGAGGTGGGCGAGCTGTGCGGTGTCAAGCCCCATGTATTGCGATACTGGGAACAGGAATTCACGCAGCTCAGGCCCGTGAAGAGGCGAGGCAATCGCCGCTATTACCAGCGCCATGAAGTGATGATGATTCGCAAAATCCGAGGCCTCCTGTATGACCAAGGGTTCACCATCAGCGGAGCGCGAAACAAGTTGCAAGAGCTGGTGCAGATGGATCGCGAGCTCAGTCGGTCGACCAGCTTCAATGACCCGCTTTCTGTCGATTCTTCGGATGCAGAGCTTATGGATGTTGCCGATTCACAGGTGTCTGAAGCACAAGGGGCGACCCAAGAACAGGCCTTGGGTGCCAGTTTTTCAATTCAAGAAGAGTTGCTGCAAATACGAGATCTGCTGACCTTCGGTGGCTCTCATAATCAGGCTATAATTTAAAGCTTGTCGGCGTGTAGCGCAGCCTGGTAGCGCACTTGCATGGGGTGCAAGGGGTCGCGAGTTCGAATCCCGCCACGCCGACCATTTACTCTCAATGAAAACAACGGGTTACAGCCCACAAGGCTGTGACCCTTTTTTCTTTGGGCCTGCATTTTCGGGGGACCCCGATCGTGGCAATTCGAAAACATGCTCTTTGATGCCTGTCACGCCGGAAAGCGCTCGCGCAGTTTGAGTTTGTAAAACTTGCCGGTCGAGGTGCGGGGCACGGCGTCGATGAACTCGTAGCGGTCGGGCACCTGCCACTTGGCAAAGCCGTGTTGCAGCAAGTGCGCGGCAAAATCTTCGGGCCGCGGCTGTTTGCCGGGTTTGAGCACGATGCAGGCCAGCGGCCGCTCGCTCCATTTGGGGTCGGGGATGGCGATCACCGCTGCTTCGGCCACGTCGGGGTGGGCCATGAGGGCGTTTTCCAGATCGACCGAGCTGATCCATTCGCCGCCGGATTTGATCAGGTCTTTGGTGCGGTCGGTGATGCGCACAAAACCCATCGCGTCCACGCTGGCCACATCCCCGGTGCGCAGCCAGCCGTCGGCGCTGAACTTGTCTTCGCTCACCGGCACCTGGTGGTAACTGCCGGTGATGAAGGGGCCGCGCACCTGAATCTCACCCACATGCTGGCCGTCCCAAGGGGCATCCAGTCCGTCTTCGCCCCTGATGCGCAGCTCGGTCAAGGGCACAGGCACGCCCGCCATGGCGGCTCGGCGGTAGCGCTCGTCCTTGGACGCATTTTTGAGCTCCGACTTGGGGTAGGACACGGTGCACAAAGGCGAGGTTTCGGTCATGCCCCAGCCTTGCAAAATCCAGATGCCGTGCCGGTCAAAGGCACGAATCAAGGCCTCGGGTACGGCCGCACCGCCCACCAAAGAGCGCATGCCGGTGGGCAGCTTCCAGCGGCCCGGCTGGGTGGTTTGGGCGGCCTCAAACGCCTGGATCAAGCCCATCCAGATGGTGGGCACGCCCAGCGACAAAGTGGGGGGCTCGGCCGTCATCAGGTCCAGCAGATCTTCCGGGTGAAGGTGCGGGCCAGGAAAGACGAGCTTGACGCCCATCATCACCGCGCCATAAGGAATGCCCCAGCTGTTGGCGTGGAACATGGGGGTGACGGGCAAGATGACATCGCTGCCTTTGAGGCCCCAAAAATCGCCCAGACAACCCACCAGCGTGTGCAAGATGGTGGAGCGGTGCGAGTACACCACGCCCTTGGGGCGGCCCGTGGTGCCCGAGGTGTAGCACATCGACACGGCATCGTCTTCGGCATGCGGGGCGTATTGAAAGCCTTGCGTGTCGGTGCCCGCCAGCAGCTGCTCGTAATCGGTAAACGGCGCGGGTACAGCAGCACCGGAGAAGGGAAACACGATCACGCGTTCAAACTTGTACAGGTGCGCAAACTGCTGGTACAGCGGCAGCAACACGTCGTCAATGATCAGCACCTTGTCTTGCGCGTCGTTGGCAATCCAGGCGATCTCTTCGGGCGACAAGCGCAAATTGAGGGTGTGCATGACGCCGCCCGCGGCCGGGATGCCGAAATAGCACTCCAGGTGCGCGTGGTGGTTCCAGCACAGCGTGGCCACGCGTTCGCCTTTTTGCAGCCCCATGTTCTGCAAAGCTTGTGCCAGTTGACGCGTGCGTTGGTAGAACGCGCCATAGCTGTGCCTGCGCAGCGACTTGTCGGGCAGGCGCGAGACGATTTCATTGCTGGCAAACAAAGTGCCGGCCCTGTCCAGCAGGTGGTTGAGCGACAAGGGCATTTGCATCATGGTGCTGCAAATGGGTGGCTGGGCTGCGGCAGAAGCTGAAGGCGAGACGGTGGTCATGTGGAGCTTGGTTTGAACAATGTGCCCAAATCATGCGGCCCTGCGGTTCCCTTGCAGGCTAGGGAAAACCCAAGGTGTCCTGTCGGAGGCCCACTGTTTCACATGAAGAAGTAAAAGAACACGACCATCTGCATGCGCCGCAGGCCATCGGCGCGGCCGATCTGTCGACCTGAGCCGTCGTAGAGACGCTCGCCGTCCATTCGGCCCATCGGAGAGCCCGAGGCACTGTAAAGGCGGTCACCATCGATGCGCCCGATCTGGCTGCCGGAGGCGCTGTAAACCCGGTCGCCATCGATGCGCCCGAGCGGCCTCCCCGAGCCGTCGTACACACGTGTGCCATCGACGCGTCCGATGGGCTGCCCCGAGGCGTTGTAAAAACGCTCTGCATCCACACGGCCAATCTGTCGGCCGCTGCCGTCGTACATGCGCTGGGCCATGGCGGGTGCCACGAGCAGACTGACGAACACAAGGATGACAAGGCGGTGCAATGGCTTCATCGGGGGCGCTTTCTGTTGGGATCCGTGATTCTGCGCGCATTGTGTTCGCTTTGCTGTCCAGTTCTTCAAACCACAAGCGAGGTGCCATGTCTCTGCCCTCACAGTTGCCCCCAAATTGGGTGCCCAAAGGTGTGGATAAGTCCTTGAACAACTGTGCCAAGCCGCATTTCGATTGGCATGGCGTTGAGTGCTTAAAAATTAGGCAATGCAAGGCTCTTGCGGTGAGCCTGGCGAGGGGCATGATTGCGGCTATTCTTGGTTCTTTGTTTGAACGCTCGCGCCCTTTACTGCATGCCTGTCTCTCCCATCCCGCCCGGCTTCATTGCCCTGCACAGCCACCGCTCCGAGGTGCTGGCCGACACCCTGACGGGCTGGCTGCGCGGGCACCCGCTGGACCCTCTGGAGAGCGAAGTCGTGCTGGTGCAAAGCAACGGCATGGCCGAGTGGATCAAGATCGAGTTGGCGCGCCAGGGTGGGGTGTGCGCGGCCACGCGGGTGGAGCTGCCTTCGCGCTTTTTGTGGCGCACCTACCGCCAGGTGCTGGGCGCACACAACGTGCCGCCCGACTCGCCGCTGGACAAGCTGCCCATGACCTGGCGGCTGATGGCTTTGCTGCCCGAGTGCTTGGGTGACCCCGTGTTCCAACCCGTGGCGGGTTTTTTGCGTGGCGACGAGCCTGACCGCCTGCTGCAGCTGGCCAGCCGCCTGGCCGATTTGTTTGACCAGTACCAGATCTACCGGCCCGACTGGCTGCAAGACTGGGCTGCCGGGCGAGATGTGTTGCGCCAGGCCGCAGGCTCGCACGAGCTGGCACAAGACCAGCTCTGGCAGGCCGAATTGTGGCGGCGCGTATTGGCCACGCTGGATGACACCCAGCGCCAGGCCACCCGTCCGGCGCTGCATGCGCGGGCGCTGGCGCATTTGCAGTCGGGCCAGCCCCTGGCCAGTGCCGTGGCGCGGCGCGTGTCGGTGTTTGGCATGAGCCACATGCCCGGGCAACTGCTGGAGATGCTGGCGGCGCTGGCCGCGCACAGCCAGGTGATGCTGGCCGTGCCCAACCCGTGCCAGTACCACTGGGGCGACATCATCGATGGGCGCGAATGGCTGCAGGCCGAACGCCGCCGCCATGCCTACCGGGGCGAAGCATTGGCAGGCTTGCCCTTGGCGCAGATGCACCTCCACGCGCCCACGCTGCTGGCCGCCTGGGGGCGGCAGGGCCGCGACTTCATCCGCCAGCTGGATGCTTTTGACGACCTGCAAGCGGCCCAGCAACTCACGCAGTGGCCCCGCCTGGACTTTTTTGACGATGTGCCTGGCGAAGACGGCACGCGCATGCTGGCCCAGTTGCAGCGGCGTATTCGCGACCTGGAGCCGTCGAGCGGCGGCGCCCCTGTGGAGCCATGGGCCCTGGGTGATCAGTCGGTCGTTTTCAAAATCGCCCACAGCCCGGTGCGCGAGCTGGAAGTGCTGCACGACCAGCTTTTGCAGTGGTTCCACACCCCGCCGGGCGAGCAGCCTGTGTCACCCCGCGACGTGGTGGTCATGGTGCCCGACATCGAAACCATGGCCCCGGCGATTCGTGCCGTGTTTGGCCAGTACAAGCGCGCCGATGCGCGGTTCATCCCGTTTGACATCGCCGACTTGGGGGCGCAGGCCATCAGCCCGCTCATCCATGCGGTGGAGTGGTTGCTGGCCTTGCCGCAGCAGCGCAGCCGCATGAGCGAGCTGGTCGAGTTGCTCGAAGTGCCTGCGCTCGCCGCCCGCTTTGGCCTGAGCGAAGCAGGCTTGCCCACGCTGACGCGCTGGATGGCGGGCTCGGGCATCCGCTGGGGGCTCTCTGCTGAGCACCGCGCAGGCTTGGGGCTGGGCGTGTGCGGCGACGATAACTCGGCGTTGTTTGGGGTGCAGCGCATGCTCATGGGCTATGCCTGCGGGGCCGATCCGGTGGCCGAAGATGCGCTCGGGGCCACGCCTTATCCTGAAGTGGGCGGGCTGGATGCCGAGCTGGCCGGGTCACTCGCGCACCTGCTGCAAGCCTTGATCGACTGGTGGCAAACCGCCACGCAAGACGCCACGCCCGCGCAATGGGCCGAGCGTGGCCGCGCCATGCTGGCTGCGATGTTCAAGCCGCGCGACGACAACGACCGCAACGCGCTGTCTGCTTTGGACCAGGCGTTGACCGACTGGGTGCGCGCATGCGCTGAAGCCGGCTTTGCAGAGACCGTGCCGCTGGCCGTGGCGCGCTCGGCTTGGCTCGAAGCGCTCAAAATGCCCCGGCTGGAGCAGCGCTTTCGGGCTGGGGGCGTGACCTTTTGCACGCTCATGCCGATGCGGGCGATCCCGTTCAAGGTGGTGTGCCTGCTGGGCATGAACGACGGCGACTACCCGCGCCGCAGCCCGCGCGCTGACTTTGACCTCATGGGCCTGCCGGGCATAAGCCGCCCCGGCGACCGCTCGCGCCGCGACGACGATCGCCAGCTCATGCTCGAAGCCCTGCTGTCGGCGCGCCAAGTGCTTTATGTCAGCTGGAGCGGCCGCAGTGTGCGCGACAACAGCGAACAACCCCCTTCGGTGCTGGTCTCGCAACTGCGCGACGAGATCGACCTGCTGTGGGGCCAAGGCACGGCCGAACGCCAGACCACGGTGCACCCGCTGCAAGCCTTCAGCCGCACTTATTTTGAAGAGGGCAGTGCTTTGCAGACCTATGCCAAAGAGTGGCGTGCGGCGCAGAACAATTCCCCTGCAGGAGCGATCTCCGGCCCCGAAGCCCTCGCCGAAAAGCCATCCCGGCCAGAGTCCGCTCCAACGGCCTCATTGCTTGCTTGGTTACCCCCGCTGGAATCCGCGCAGGGCGTGCCCGTCATCACGCTCGCCCAACTCGCCCGTTTTTTGCGCAAGCCGGTGGGCGCTTTTTTTCGCGAACGCCTGCAGGTGCACCTGGAAGACGAGCGCAGCGCGTTGCACGACGAAGAGCTGTTTGGTCTGGCGGGCCTGGACCTGTACCAGTTGATCGACCACGAGTTGCAGCATGTGCCGACCGCGCTGAACGCGGACACACTGCCCGCGCATGTGCAGCAGGTCGTGCAGCGCCTGCGCCAGGCCGGTGCCTTGCCGTTGGCGGGTGTGGGCATGCTCGCCGCGCAAAATCTTCAGGTCCGTTTGCAGGCCATGCTGGGCGCTGCTCTGCGCGAGCGACAGGCTTACCCCGATGCGGCCGAGCGCTTGTTGGTGGATTGGGCGCATCCCCAAGTCGCCTTGCAAGATGCGCTGGGCGATGTGCGGGCGGGGGAGGGAGGTCAGATGTCCTTGCACCTGCGTGCCAGCGACCTGGCCAGCTTCAAGACCCAAAAACCGCAGGCCCACCCGGACAAGCTGATCGACATCTGGCTGCTCTCGCTGGCTGCGGCAGCGATGGGTCAACCCTTGCGGTGTGTGGTGGTGGGCCGCAACGCCGTGCTGCGCATGGCCGAGCCAGAGCCAGAAGCCGCCCGCGCCCAGCTGACCGCGCTGTTGGCCGTTTGGGCCGAGGGCATGTGTTGGCCACTGCCGCTGCCGCCCGGTGTGGCGCTGCAGTGGCTCAAGGACCCCAACAACGCCAACGCGTTGGCCGATGCCTACGAGGGCAGTGACTTCAAGCGCGCCGAAAAAGACAAAGACCCGGGGCTGGCCCGCACCTATGCCACGGTGGAGGACTTGCTGGCCACGGGCGCGTTCGAGCGCCTGACCCAAACCGTTTACGCGCCCTTGAAGGCCTGGGCCGAGCAAGCCGAGATCGAGGCCTTGCCCGATGCGATCCACGACAGCGAAGAGGGAGAGCTCGCATGAGCACCTCACACGATCTCCATGCACCCACCTTCCCCCTGCGTGGCAGCCACCTGATCGAGGCGAGCGCTGGCACGGGCAAGACCTGGACGATTGCCGCGCTCTATGTGCGCCTGGTGCTGGGCCACGGCCAAGAGGGCACCGCACCTGTGCGCCCCATGCTGCCGCAAGACGTGCTGGTCATGACCTTCACCCGCGCCGCCACACGCGAGCTGTCGGACCGCATCCGCACACGGTTGACCGAGGCCGCGCAGGTGTTCCGGGACATGGTCAAAACCGACGACGCCTTCCTGAATCAACTCAGAAGCGAATACCCCGAAGGCGAGTTGCGCGAGCAAGCCGCGCATCGCTTGGCGCTGGCGGCGCAGGCCATGGACGACGCGGCCGTGTACACCATCGACGCCTGGTGCCAACGCATGCTGCGCGAACACGCGTTCGACAGCGGCAGCTTGTTTGAAGAAAACCTGGTGGGCGACGAAGCTGCGCTGCGCCTTGAAGCGGTACAGGACTACTGGCGTCAGCAGCTCTACCCCATGGGCACAGCCCTGGTGACACAGGTGCTGGGCATTTGGCGCGATGTGTCCGCACTGGAACAAGACATGCGCGCCCTGATGGCCGTGCCCCTGCCCGACGCTGTCCCCGGCACGCTGGCGCAGGTGTTCGGCGCGGCCCTGACTGCGCGCGACACGCAATTGCAGGCACTCAAACAGGGTTGGAGCGAGAAGGCCGACAACTTGTTGGGTTGGATTGAGGGTCAGCTGGCCCCCAAAAAACACGGCTGGAATGGCAGTCTGCTGCAGGTGGGGCGTTCTCAAAAGTGGCTTGAATCGCTCAAGTCCTGGGCTCAAAGCGATGGCGACTTCAAAGCACTGAAAGATGCCATGGGCAATGGCTGGAAACGTTTCACACCCGAAGGTCTTTTAGAGTGCCGCAAAGATGGTGGAGTGGTGGACTTGCCCCCCGAAAGCGAAGCTTATGCGCAGCTGTTGACAGGACTGGATGCCTTGCCCGATCCCACCCAAGTCGCCCGCCTGCACGCCCGCACCCATGTGCTGCAGCGGATGGCCGAGCTCAAGCGGCGCAGCGGCTTGTTTGGCTTTGCCGACATGCTGCAGCGCCTGGATGTCGCGCTGGCCGACCCTGACTCGGGCGAGCGCTTGGCGCAACGCCTGCGCGATCAGTTTCCGGTGGCGATGATCGACGAGTTCCAGGACACCTCGCCGCTGCAGTTCCGCATCTTTGACCGCATCTACCGCACGGCCGACAACCGGCCTGACACTGCGCTGCTGCTGATCGGCGACCCCAAGCAATCCATCTATGGTTTTCGGGGGGCAGACATCCACAGCTACTTGGCCGCACGCCGCGCCACCGCAGGCCGCCACCATGTGCTGGGCACCAACTTCAGGTCTACCCAAGCGGTGGTCGATGTGGTCAACCGCTGGTTCGATATGGCGCCAAACGCTTTTGGCTACCAACAAGGCGATCAAGACCCGCTGCCCTTCCAGCCCGTGGGCGCCAAGGGTCGCGGTGAAATTTTCACAACCAGCACAGGCCATGTGCATGCCATGACCGTGGTGCACGACACCGCTTTGCGCAGCCAACGCGACGCGCAGACCCATTTGTCGGGCCTGTGCGCCGAGCAGATCGTGGCCTGGCTCAGCGACCCCCAAGCGCGTTTTGCCGATGCGCAAAAGGGCGACAAACCCTTGCAGCCCAAAGACATCGCCGTGTTGGTGCGCACGGGCAAAGAGGCCGCGGCCGTGCGCGACGCGCTGCGGGCGCGTGGTGTGGCCTCGGTGTATCTGTCGGACCGCGATTCGGTCTTTGCCAGCGACGAAGCGCAAGACCTGTGCCTGTGGTTGCGCGGCGTGGCCGAGCCGCAAGACATGCGCCGCGTGCGCGCCGCTTTAGGCACGCGCACGGTCGGTCTTTCGCTGGCCGAGCTCTACGACCTGGCCACGCAAGACGAACTGCTGGACACCCGCGCCGAGCAAATGCGCGAACTGCACCAGACCTGGCAAAGTCAGGGCGTGCTGGCCATGCTGCGCCAGTCGCTGCATGTGCTGCAGTTGGCGGGGCGCTGGCGCGGCCAACCCGACGGCGAGCGGCGTCTGACCAATGTGCTGCACCTGGCCGAATTGCTGCAGGCAGCCAGCGCTCAGATCGATGGCGAGCAGGCCCTGATCCGCTGGCTGGCCCAGCAGATCGACGAAGCGCATTCGGGCCATGCCAGCGGCAGTGAAGAGCAAACCGTGCGGCTGGAGAGCGACGAGGACCTGGTCAAAGTCATCACCATCCACGCCAGCAAAGGTCTGGAGTACCCGGTGGTGTGCCTGCCTTTTGCGCACAGCCACCGCGTGATGGAAGCGCACAAAACACCTGTTCTGCAGCGCGATGACGGCGAGGGCGAACGCCTTTGGACGCTGGACTTTGACAAGGACGACACCCGCGTGGCCGACCGCGACCGCCTGCGTGAAGACCTGCGCCTGTGGTACGTGGCGCTCACGCGGGCGCGCCACGCCCTGTGGGTGGGCTGGAGCGCGGTCAAGATAGGCAACAGCGACAAGTGCCGCAATCATTTCAGTGCGGCGGGTCATTTGCTGGGAGGCGGCCACAGCTTCGAGGCCGACGAATGGCCGGCGAAGCTGCAAGCCTTGCAGACCCACAAGGCAGGCCAAACATTGTCTGTCCATCTGCAGCAAGCATCTGCCCAAGTGCCTCTCACCACCTGGCACAAGCCCGCGCACACCACCGCACTGCGCGAGGCGCTGAATTGCACCGCCCGCATCGACAAGTCGTGGACGATCGCAAGTTTTTCGCGCCTCACGCGTGACCTGTCTTCGCAGGCCCAGGCACCCTTGGTCTTGCACCTGAACCCACCGCGCCCCGCCGACGACGAGCCGCCAGAAGATGCGGCCATGCCGATGGCCTCGGTGGCCAACCCAAGTGCTTTGGCCCCGTGGCACGCCTTTGCCAAAGGCCCCACAGCAGGCAACTTTTTGCACGACCAGCTCGAATGGCTGGCTGCCGACGGCTTTGCCATCGATGCGGCCAAGGCCGAGCGCCTGAAGTACCGCTGCGAAAACGCAGGCTACAAGACCCAGGCCGACGACGTGGTGCAGTGGCTCAGCCGTGTGGTGGCCCAGCCTTTGCGTGGACCCAACGCGCCGCTGAACGCGCTGGGTGACTTGCTGCCCGAGATGGAGTTTTGGCTGCCCGCCGAGCGCTTGCATGCACGCCAGGTCGATGTCCTGTGCCAGCAGCACCTGTTGCCCGGCGTGAGCCGCCCGCAGCTGCCCGACGCGCAGCTGCACGGCATGCTGATGGGCTTTGCCGATCTGGTGTTCGAGCACGAAGGCCGCTTTTGGGTGCTCGACTACAAATCGAATCACCTGGGGACCAATGACGCGGCCTACACCGCACAGGCCCTGGATGCGGCCATGGCCCAGCACCGCTACGAGGTGCAGGCTGCGCTTTACATGCTGGCGCTGCACCGCTTGTTGCGCGCCCGTCTGGGCGATGCCTACGACCCGGCGCAGCAGCTGGGCGGTGCCGTGTATTTGTTTTTGCGTGGCATCGACGGGCCTGCGGGCGGCTGCTGCACCTTGCCTGCGCCTTTGGTGCTGCTTGACGGTCTGGACGCCATGTTGGATACCGAGGTGTTGGCATGAGTTTGAAAAAGTCCTCACGCATCGCGCCCGTGTCCGCCGTGCAAATGGATTGGCTGAGCGACCTGCCCGCACAAGGTTTGAGCGCTGCGCAAACGGTGCAATGGCTGAACCTGTGGACGGGCCAAGGCCTGTTGCGCCACATCGACAGCGCTTTCGCGGCGCAGGTGCTGCGCCTCGATGCCGAGGCACCTGCGGCCTTGCTGGTGACAGCGGCCATGCTCGCCCACATGGAAGGGCGTGGCCACACCTGTCTGCCGTTGGCCGATCTGTGCCAGCCGCCCGTGGCCTTGCTGGGCTGGCCTGCGGCGGCGGTGGACGGTGCGCAGGGCCTGAAGGCTATGTGGGCGCACCTGCCTGCCTCGCTGGCCGACTGGCAAGCCGCTTTGCAAGCCCACGCGGCCAGCGCATGTGTGCGCCTGGCCGATGCCCCCGACCAAGGCCAGCCGCTGGTGCTGGGTGGATCGGCCGATGCACCGCTTTTGTACCTGCGCCGTTATGCGGGCTATGAGCAGCGCGTGGGCCAAAGCCTGCTGCAGCGCGCCAGCGCGCCACTGGCCGTTCCCGAAGCGGCTGCACGTGAATGGCTGGACCGCTTCTTTGCACCCAACCCCGAAGTGCCCACCGCCACTGACTGGCAAAAGGTGGCCTGCGCCGTGGCCCTGCGCGCCCGCCTGTCGGTCATCACCGGCGGGCCTGGCACCGGCAAGACCTACACCGCTGCGCGTTTGCTGGCGCTGCTGCTGGCGCTGCACCCCGATGGCAACCCCTTGCGCGTGGCGCTGGCCGCGCCCACGGGCAAGGCGGCGGCGCGTCTGAAGCAGTCGATCGACGATGCCCTGACCCGCTTGCCCATGCCTCTGGACTCAGGGCTGGACCTGAACGCGTTGATCGCCCGCATGGGCCCGGCGCGCACGCTCCACGCCTTGCTGGGCGCGCGGCCTGACACACGCCAGTTTCGCCACCACGCCGCCAACCCGTTGGATGTGGATGTGCTGATCGTGGACGAGGCTTCGATGGTGCACCTGGAGATGATGGACGCGCTGCTGCAAGCCTTGCCGCCCACAGCGCGCTTGGTGTTGTTGGGCGACAAAGACCAGCTGGCTTCGGTGGAAGCCGGGGCGGTGCTGGGCGACCTGTGCCAAGACGCGGCAGCGGGCCGCTACAGCGCTGCCACGGCGCAGTATGTTCAGCGCGTAGCGGGGCAGACGCTGGCTGCCGAATTTGTGCTGCCCGATCCGGCCCCCGTGCTGGCCCAGCAAACCGTGATGCTGCGCCAAAGCCGTCGCTTCAAAGGCGCCATTGGTCAGCTGGCCTTGGCGGTGAACCGGGGCGATGCGGCGGCGGCCCGCGCCTGCTTGGGTGGCCCAGACAAGGTGGCGGCCTCGCCGGTGTCGGCCCTCCAGCCAAGCAGCCCCCAAGCCGTTTGCGCCCTGGCGCTGGGCGCAGCGGGCAAGCCTTCGTATGCCGATTACCTGCGCCTCATGCAAACCGGCCCGGTTGGGCAGGGCGCGGAGGTCTCACGCGAAATCCACGCCACTTGGGTGCGCAGCGTGCTCAAGGCCTTCGAGCGGTTTCGCATTTTGTGCGCGGTGCACCAGGGTGACTGGGGCACGCAAGCGCTGAATGCGGCGGTGCAAAAAGCCCTGGCCGATGCGGGCCTGCTGCAAGTCAAAGGCGAGTGGTACGAGGGGCGTCCTGTCATGGTCACCCGCAACGACGCGCAGCTGGGCGTCTTCAACGGCGATGTGGGCGTGGTGTTGCCGGGTACCGAAGGCAAGCCCAAGGTCTGGTTTTTGGACGGTGAAGCCCTGCGTTCGGTGAGCGTCATGCGCTTGGCCCAGGTTGACACTGCGTTTGTCATGACGGTGCACAAAAGCCAGGGCTCGGAGTTCGAGCACACCGCGCTGGTGTTGCCACCCGGTGGCGCAGAGGTGCTCAGCCGCGAGCTGGTCTACACCGGCATCACCCGGGCCCGTGAGCAGTTCACGCTGGTCGAGGCCGAAGCGGCTTTGCTCGAAGCGGCCATCCACCGCCCCAGCGTGCGCGCCAGTGGCTTGGCGCATTGGTGGGTCTAGACCGTCGCGGGCAGCGCCGAGCAAGGGTCTCTGGTGCCATCAGTGGGCATAGCCTTCACAAGCGCCTGCATTGGGGCGGCCACGGCATTCGCGCATCAGGCGTTTGTCGCGCTCGGCCTTGCTTTCTGCCGAGCCTTTGTCCGTGGGTGGCTTGGGGGCTTTGGCCTGTTTGGGTTTTTTGGTCGGTTTGTCGGCGGCGGTCACGGCGGTGAAGTTGTCTGTGGCCCCGCTGGCGGGCACCGCCGCCAGCAAGCCCAGCCCCAAACCCACGCTGACGAGCGTCGACGCAAAATGCCGAGTCTTCATGGCGTTCTCCCTGTCTTTTCTTGTGTTGTGCATCATAGGCAAGCCCGGCACATCTGCAAACACAAATTCAAACGGGCAGCCAACACTGTGCAAGAGGTGACTCGTTCAGGACGCATCCAGCATTAGGATGTGGGCATGAACAAAAACACCGCCCCTTTCATGCGCCAGGCCGTCATGGACCTGGAAGAGTCCCGCATCCGTGAAGTCGCCAACGCGGGCATGGGCCGCCCCGATGTGCTGGCCTTTTGGTTTGGCGAGTCTGACGAAGTGACGCCCGACACCGTGCGCCAAGCCGCCACCGATTCGCTGCAAAAGGGCGAGACTTTTTATTCGCACAACCTGGGCCTGCCCGAGTTGCGCCAGGCCGTGTCCGATTACATGTCGGCCCTGCATGGCCCCGTTGGGGTGGAGCGCCTCGCCATCACCTCGGGCGGCGTGAATGCGCTCATGCTGGCCGCGCAAGCTTTGATCGATGCCGGCGACGAAGTGGTGGCCGTGACACCCGTGTGGCCCAACCTGACGGCGCAGGCCTTGGTGATGGGCGCGAATTTGAAGTGCGTGTCGCTGCGACCGGTGGACGGCCAGTGGCAGCTCGACATGGCCGCGCTCAAAGCCGCGATCACGCACGCCACGCGGATGCTGATCGTCAACTCGCCCAACAACCCCACGGGCTGGACACTCAGCCGCGCCGAGCAGGCCGAGATCTTGGCGCACTGCCGCAGCACCGGCACCTGGGTGCTGGCCGACGAGGTGTATGAGCGCCTGTATTTCGAAACCGACACCGCCAACGGCTGCGCGCCGTCTTTTCTCGATGTGGCCGAGCCCGATGACCGCCTGGTGGTGGTGCACAGCTTTTCCAAGAGCTTTTTGATGACTGGCTGGCGTTTGGGCTGGCTGGTCATGCCCGCCGCCATGACGCCGCACATGGGCAAACTGATCGAGTTCAACACCTCGTGCGCTTCGGTGTTCACCCAGCGTGCCGGGGTGGTGGCTTTGCACAACACCGCCGACATCACGCCGCGCGTGGTGGCCCACCTCAAAGCCTGCCGCGACACCCTGGTGCCGCTGTTGCAAGCCGTGCCCGGCGTGCAACTGGCCCCGGCCAAGGGCGGCATGTACGCGTTTTTCAGGCTCGAAGGCCACCCTGATTCGGTGCAGACGGCCAAACGCCTGGTGGCCGAAGCCGGGCTGGGCCTGGCCCCCGGCGAGGCCTTTGCACCCGAAGCAGCAGGTTGGCTGCGCTGGTGCTTTGCGTCCAAAGACCTGGCGCGTTTGAAGCAGGGCGTGGAGCGCTTGGCGACTTGGTTGGCCAAGAATCAGGCCTGCGTCTGAAGAGGCCGTGATCCAGGGCGGGGCTTATGTCCCCCAAGCGACAGGTTTTTGGGGCGCTGGTACAGTCGCCCCTTTGCATTTCAGCCTTGGAACCTCCCATGCACCGCTTCATTGCCGTCGGTTTGTTGTTCGCCGCCGCCGCTGCCCCCGTTGTGGCCCAAACACCCATCAAGATTGGTGAAATCAACAGTTACTCGTCCATGCCCCAGTTCACCCAGCCTTATCGACAAGGCTGGCAGTTGGCGGTTGAAGAAATCAACGCCCAGGGCGGCTTGTTGGGCCGCAAGGTTGAAGTGATCGCCCGTGACGACGCCGGCAAACCCGACGAAGCCTTGCGCCATGCGATTGAGCTCACATCCAAGGAAAAAGTGGACATTTTGGCGGGTGGCTTTTTGTCCAATGTGGGCCTGGCCCTGGCCGACCATGCGGTGAAAAACAAGCGTTTGTTCATTGCCAGTGAGCCTTTGACCGACGCCATCGTCTGGGAAAAAGGCAACCGCTACACCTTCCGCCTGCGCGCCAGCACCTACATGCAAGCGGCCATGCTGGTGGAAGAAGCGGCCAAAATGCCCGCCAAACGTTGGGCCACGATTGCGCCCAACTACGAATATGGCCAAAGCTCGGTGGCCAGCTTCAAAGAGCTGCTCAAGGCCAAGCGCCCGGATGTCGAGTTTGTCAGTGAGCAGTGGCCTGCCTTGGGCAAGATCGACGCGGGCAGCACCTTGACCGCCACCATGGCGGCCAAGCCCGATGCGGTCTTCAACGTGACCTTTGGCGCCGACTTGGCCAAACTGGTGCGCGAAGGCAACCAGCGCAACATTTTCCCAAAGACCCCTGTCGTGTCCATGCTGTCGGGCGAGCCGGAGTACCTGGAAGTGCTGAAGGACGAAACCCCCAGGGGCTGGATCGTGACGGGCTATCCCTGGGACCAAATTGACACCAAAGAGCATGCCAGCTTTGCGGCCAATTACTACAAGCGGTTCAGCGAAAACCCCAAGCTGGGCTCGGTGGTGGGTTACGCCACCATGCAGTCCATCTTTGCAGGCATCAAAAAAGCGGGCAGTGTGGACAACGAAAAGTTGGTCATCGCCATGCGGGGCCTGAAGTTCAGCACACCGTTTGGGCCTGCCGAATTCCGCGCCATTGACCAGCAATCCACCATGGGTGCGTATGTGGGCAAACTCGATTTGCGCGGTGGCAAAGGCACCATGGTGCAGTGGCGTTACGCCGATGGCAAAAACCACCTGCCCACCGACGCTTATGTGCGTTCGCGCCGACCTGCTGACGCTATGAAGTAAACCTTCAGGGCTTGTGTTTCGGCACTCAGGCCGTAGACAAGCCCCAATGGTGGGCTGAACTGCTTGGCCAAAACTCAGCAAAAGGGCTGGGCAGCGTTTCTGCAGCGATGGCCGTTTTTTCTGATGACAACAAGGCGCCAGCCGCAAGTGTCTCAACGCTTGCAGCCAGAGACTTCGCGTTGCCGTCGGCATGCCGCACCATCAGGTGGTGCGGCGTGATGTCACTCGGTCGGTTCAAGCCCGCAGCGCCCACCAAATCCGCCAGAGCATGCAGGGTGTTTGCATGAAAATAAAACACCCGTTCTGCTTTGTCGGTTACCACTATGGCGCGTTGTCTTACCGGGTCTTGCGTGGCTACCCCCGTAGGGCAGTGGTCGGTGTGGCAGCTGCGCGATTGGATGCAGCCCAGCGCAAACATGAAGCCCCGCGCCGAATTGCACCAATCGGCCCCCAATGCCAGGCAGCGTGCAATGTCAAAAGCCGAGATCACTTTGCCCGAAGCCCCAATCTTGATTCGATCGCGCAGACCCGCGCCCACCAAACTGTTGTGCACCAAACGCAGCCCGTCGCGCAGTGGCATGCCCACATGGTCGGCAAACTCAATCGGGGCCGCGCCCGTGCCGCCTTCAGCACCATCGACCACAATGAAGTCGGGTGTTTGGCCCGTGGCCATCATGGCTTTGACGATGGAAAACCATTCGGCCGGATGGCCCACACACAACTTGATGCCCACCGGTTTGCCGCCAGACAGCTGACGCAATTGGGTCACGAAGCTCAACAGTTCGATGGGGTTGGAAAAGGCCGAGTGGCGGGCCGGTGAGACGCAGTCTTGGCCCATGGGCACACCTCGGGCCTCTGCAATTTCCGGGCTGACTTTGGCCTTGGGCAGCACGCCCCCGTGGCCGGGTTTGGCGCCCTGCGACAGCTTGACTTCGATCATCTTGACCTGCGGTGATTGGGCCTGCTGCGCAAAACGCTCGGGGTCAAAGTGGCCGTCAGGCGTGCGACATCCAAAGTAACCCGAGGCGATTTGCCAGATCAGGTCGCCGCCGTGTTCGCGGTGGTGGCTAGAAATACTGCCTTCGCCCGTGTCGTGGGCAAAGCCGCCCAGGGCAGCACCTCGGTTCAAGGCTTTCACGGCGTTGGGCGACAGTGCCCCAAAGCTCATGCCCGAAATGTTGAACAGCGACAAGTCATAGGCTTGAGAGCATTGTCCTTCGCCCACTCTCACCCTGAATGTGGAAGGGTCGGGTTGTACAGGCTGCAAAGAATGGGTTATCCACTCGGTGCCTGGACTGTACATGTCTTTGATGCTGCCAAAACCGCGTTTGTCGTTTTCGACTTTGGATCGGGCGTAAACCATGGCCCTTTGGTTGCGCGAAAACGGAAGCTTTTCCTCATCGTTTTCCAAAAAGTACTGCCGCAACTCGGGCCGAATGTATTCCAGAGCGTAACGCAGGCGACCTGTCAGGGGGTAGTTGCGGCGGACGGCTTGTTTGGTTTGCTGGAAGTCCATCCATCCCAAAACAAACAAGACGCCGAAGAGTGCGCTGGCCCAAGGTGATAAGAGCCATCCCAGCAAGGCCAACGGGGCAGTGCTCAACCATGGCAAGTAGCGAGACAGGGATTGACGGGCCATCAGTAGCACCTCCAGTTGAAACCACCACCACACAAGGGATCGGAAAGACCCATCCTAGTTGTTTTTGATGATTTTGTTAAATTTAGATCGTCGCGTAGCGCTGAGCTGCCAAATGCTTGACCAAAGCGGGTGGCAATGGCAAAGGTTCTTGGCTCATCCACGCGGCTGTGAGCTCACCGCAGAGCACAGCCAAACTGATGCCGCGTGCACCCATGCCCGCGCTCAAACACAGACCCGGCCAACGTTCGCGGTCGATGGGCCCCACTGCAGGCAATCGGTTGGGCAAGGTGCAGCGCACGCCCGCCCAGCCTTGCACCCGAGCCGGATCAAACTGCTGGGCCATGGCCTCGCCCAAGGCGGGCAAAAGCGTGGCCAATCGCAGCCGGTTGGCCTCGTGGTCTTCGGGGCGCACCGGGGCTTGTTCGCATTGGCGCTCAAAGGTCGAGCCGATGAACCACGCTGGCGTGCCTTCGGTTGTGGGCACGCCGCTGATGAAGCTGCCGTGCCCATTGACGGGGAAGGGCGGCAGCAGCCGACATTCATCCGCACTCAGATCGGTCATGTGGCCAAAACTGATTTGGCCACGCAAGGGGTTGAGCGGTACCGCAAAGCCCGGCAAGGGCTGCAACAAGCTCAGGCTGTCAAAAGCGCTGGCCACCACCACCCAAGGGGCTTGACCCAGCGGCTGACCTTGTGCGTCGCGCACGGTCCATTCGGCACCATGACGCTCTAGGCTGTGCACATGTTGGCCCCAAAGCACCTGCACACCCGGCGCCTGCAACTGCGCGGCCACCAATTGGCGCGGCCGAATCCAGCCCGCGTGCGCATGCCACAGCGCTGGGGTGCCGGGTGGCAGGCCCGCTTGGGCGACTTGGGCGGGGCTGGCCAAAACACTGGCATTGGATGGCTGCTCACCTTGGGGCAGCCTGCGTTTGCCCCCCACGTTGTGCTCCAAAACGCCCGTCAGGCCCCAATCGGTCCCACTGTGCAGCAGGGTTTGGGCGCGTTGCAGCGTGGCCTCGACACCCGCGCGGGTGATGCGTGAGAGAACGTTGTCATCGGGCGAAACATGGGGTGCCGCCAGACCTGCAGGCAAGCCCGAGGCCCCTGCGCCCACGCCCTCAGCCTGGTCCATGACGGTGACCGCCCAGCCCCGCCGGGCCAAGCTGTAGGCCACAGCAGAGCCGGAGAGGCCCGCACCGATCACCAGGGCCTGGCGCTCAGCAACAGGGGGTGACGGGGTGGCCGTGCGTTGGCCCAAATTGGACAAGCTCAGCTGGCGGCAGGGGGCACGTAGCCCTGGGCGGCGTCTGCACCATCGCCAAAGAAATGGTTTTCCATTTGGCGGGCCAGGTACTGGCGGGCGCGCAAGTCGGCCAGGTTCAGGCGGTTTTCATTGACCAGCATGGTCTGGTGCTTGAGCCAGTCTGCCCAGGCCTGCTTGCTCACACCCTCCCAGATGCGCTTGCCCAAGTCGCCGGGGTAGGGTGGAAAATCCAGACCCTCAGCTTCTTTGCCCAGTTTGATGCATTGAACGGTACGTGCCATGTGATGTGTTGCCTTGATGTGACTTAAGAAGCGCTGGTTATACGGATATAGAATTTCTGTCGTTCCAGTTTTGAGCGGTTCACATGAGAATACGGTTTGTTGGTCAACCAAAACCCCTCTCGCGTGGTCTTTCAGGACGCCACTGTAGCAAGCTTTCAGCAACCCTCAAGGGCTTTGGGGCTCTTGTCCCCGCCTAACCCATGCAAAACAAATGAGTGCTTTTCTTGAAGAACGCGTCTTGAGCGTTCACCACTGGACCGACCGCCTGTTCAGCTTCACCACCACCCGTGACCAGGCCCTGCGCTTTTCCAATGGCCACTTCACCATGATCGGTCTGCGCGGGGACAACGGCAAACCGCTGCTGCGCGCCTATTCGATTGCCAGCGCCAATTACGAAGAACATCTGGAGTTTTTGAGCATCAAGGTGCCTGACGGCCCGTTGACCTCCAAGCTGCAGCACATCCAGGTCGGCGACACCATCATCGTGGGCCGCAAACCCACTGGTACTTTGCTGTGCGATTACCTGCTCCCCGGCAAAAACCTGTACCTCATGGGCACGGGCACCGGCCTGGCACCGTTCATGAGCATCATCCGCGACCCCGAAACCTACGAACGCTTTGAAAAAGTGATCCTGGTGCACGGCGTGCGCCAGGTCAACGAACTGGCCTACCACGGCTACATCACGCAAGAGCTGCCCGCCCATGAGTTTCTGGGCGAGATGGTCAGCCAGCAGCTGCTGTACTACCCCACGGTGACCCGCGAGCCCTACAAAACTCAGGGCCGCGTGACCGACCTCATTGAAAACGGCAAGTTGTTTGCCGACCTGGGCCTGCCCCCACTCAACCCCGAGACCGATCGCGTCATGATCTGCGGCTCGCCCGAAATGCTCAAAGACCTCAAACGCATTTGCGAAGAGCGCGGCTTGAAAGAGGGCAACACCAGCACCCCCGGGGCTTTTGTCATCGAGCGGGCGTTTGCCGAGTCCTGAGTGCTGCAGGGCTATGTGATCCACCTCGCCCTTCCCCATTCAGACAAGGGGGCACAATGCCCCCTTGTTTCTCAAAAGTCGCCATGAAACTGTCCGCCCTCTCTCCCCAACGCTGGATGCTGTTGATCGCCTTGTCGGGCATCGGCATGCTGGTGTTCGGACTGTATTTGCAGCATGTGGTCGGTTTGAATCCATGCCCCATGTGCATCGTCCAGCGCTACGCCTTGATCGGCGTGGTGGTGTGGGCCTTGCTGGGCTGGCGTTTGCGCGGCCAGGGCTTGGCCGCATCCAGCCTGCTTTTGACGCTGACGGCGGGTTTTGGCGCCTTCACTGCAGCCCGCCAAAGCTGGCTGCAGTGGTACCCGCCCGAGGTGGTGAATTGCGGGCGCGATTTTTACGGCATGGTCGAAAACTTTCCCCTCAATCGAGCGATCCCCATGATCTTCAAGGGCAGCGGCGACTGCAGCAAGATCGACTGGACCTTTTTGGGGGGCTCGATCGCCAACTGGTCGTTTGTGTGTTTCGTCCTGTTTGGCCTCTTGGGCCTGGCCATCGCCGTGCAGGCTTGGCGCAAGCGCTGATCAGCCCCTTTTTTCTGGCAGCCCACCCTGCGGGCGATGGGCGAGGCCCATCCGCTGCTCGTCACCTCCCACTATGAAACAGCCCATCGGCCAACTGATGGCATACTTTGGGGCTCATTTTCCAAAGAAGTCGGGCATGAAAACAATTGGTTTGATCGGTGGCATGAGCTGGGAATCGACGGCACTTTACTACCAGCACATCAACCGCGAAGTGGCCAGGCGCCATGGCGGTTTGCGCTCCGCGCGGGTACACCTCATCAGCCTGGACTTTCAGGACATCGCCGATCTGCAAAAGCAGGGGGACTGGCCTCGCATGACCGAAATTTTGCAAACGGCTGCGCGCCAGCTTGAAAGCAGCGGCGCCGAGGTCTTGCTGATCTGCACCAACACCATGCACCGCATCGCGCAAGAGGTCCAGTCGGTGACCGCCTTGCCTTTGTTGCACATTGCCGACGTGACCGCCGACGCCATCTTGGCCGCTGGCCTGAACAAGGTGGGCCTGTTGGGCACCCGCTTCACCATGGAGCAAACCTTCATGCGCGACCGCCTGGCCGCAAGGGGCATCGAATGCGTGGTGCCCGATGAGCTTGGGCGCATCGAAGTGCACCGGGTCATTTTTGATGAACTGTGCCGGGGCGTGGTGAATGAGGACTCGCGGCAGAAACTCATCGCCTTGGTGCGCGAGTTGGCGGCCCAGGGGGCACAAGGGGTGATTTTGGGCTGCACCGAGCTGACCATGATCTTGCAGCCCGGTGACGGTGGCTTGCCCAGCTTTGACACCACGGAACTGCACGCCATGGCGGCGGTGGATTTCTCATTGTCCTGAGGCTGATCATGTGCCAATTGATGGGCATGAGCTGCAACAACCGTGCAGCCACCACGTTTTCCTTCACTGGTTTTTCTGCAAGGGGCGGGCGCACCTCGGACCATGTCGATGGCTGGGGCATCGCCTTCTACGACGGGTATGGTTGCCGCGTCTTTCAGGACGACCAACCGGCCAGCGATTCACCGCTGGCCGAATACGTGCGCAACCATCCGATCAAATCTAGGGTGGTGGTGGCGCATGTGCGCAAGGCCACCCAGGGCGATGTGCAAGCGGCCAATTGCCACCCTTTCCAGCGCGAGTGGCTGGGGCGCACCTGGGTGTTTGCGCACAACGGCGACCTGGGCCGCTTTGAAGCCCCGTTGACTTGTCAAGACATGCCCGTGGGCACCACCGACAGCGAACGTGCTTTTTGCACCCTCATGAGCCGCGTGCGTCAACATTTCAAAAACCGGCATCAGCCCCCCGAGTGGTCAGAGCTTGCCCCAGTGTTGGCGGATATCGTGGGCGATCTGGCCCGGCACGGCAACCTCAACATGCTTTTGAGCGACGGCCATGCGCTGTATGTGCATTGCTCGACCCACCTGCACCAGGTGACCCGGCACCATCCGTTTCCCAAGGCAAGGTTGGTGGACTGCGACATGAGCCTGGATCTGGGACCGCTCAACGCCGAAGGCGACGTCATGACCTTGCTGGCCACCGAACCTTTGACCATTGATGAGCCCTGGCAAACCTTGCGTACCGGCGAATTCCGTGTCTATGTCGACGGCCAGGAGGTCTGGCGTCACTTCAACCCGCAAACTCAAGCCTTTGCCGCAGCCGAGCGCATGGCGCTCTAGGGCAGCTTCAGAGTTTCTTGACCAGCACCTGACTCTTGCGGTCCCAGTTGTATTTGCGTTTGCGCGCTTCGGGCAGCCAGTCGGGGTCCACTTGCGCAAAGCCGCGCTTGATGAACCAGTGCATGGTGCGGGTGGTCAGCACAAAAATGCTTTTGAGGCCCATGGCACGGGCGCGCTGCTCCACCCGCTTGAGCACTTTTTCGCCATCGCCCTGACCCTGTGACTGCGGTGACACGGTGAGTGCCGCCATCTCGGCCGTTTTGGCCTCGGGGTAAGGGTAGAGCGCCGCGCAGGCAAAGATCACGCCGTCGTGGTCGATGATGGTGTAGTGGTCGATGTCCCGCTCAATCTCGGTGCGGTCACGCTTGACCAGAGTGCCGTCTTTCTCGAAGGGCTCGATCAACTGCAAGATGCCGCCCACATCGTCGGCGGTGGCCTCGCGCAGCTCTTCGAGCTTTTCATCCACCACCATGGTGCCGATGCCGTCGTGCACATACACCTCCAGCAGCAGCGAGCCATCGATCGCAAAGGGCAAGATGTGCGAGCGCTCCACGCCTTCTTCGCAGGCCTTGACGCAGTGCTGCAGGTAAAAGCCGATGTCGGTCGGTTCGGTCGGCCGGGGCAGCGAGGCCAGCAATTGCTTGGCCGCGGCCAGCGGCAGCTCGGTGTCGATCGGGTTGTCGTCACTTGCAGGCTCGCCCGGTTGCATGCGGATGCCTGGAATTTCGGTCAGAAAAATCAGCTTGTCGGCCTGCAACTCGGCGGCCACGCTGGTGGCCACTTCTTCCATGGCCAGGTTGAAGGCCTCGCCCGTGGGCGAAAAGCCAAAGGGTGAGAGCAGCACCATCGCGCCCATGTCCAGCGTGCGCATGATGCCGTCCACATCGACCTTGCGCACCAGACCCGAGTGCATGAAATCCACCCCGTCCACAATGCCCACCGGGCGCGCCGTGATGAAGTTGCCCGAAATCACCCGCACCGTGGAGCCTGCCATGGGCGTGTTGGGCAGGCCCTGGCTGAACGCCGCTTCAATCTCGTAGCGCAGCTGGCCCGCCGCCTCTTGTGCGCAGTCCAAGGCCACGCTGTCGGTGATGCGAATGCCTTGAGCGTATTTGGGCGTGTGGCCCTTGGCCGCCAGTTGTTCGTTGACCTGCGGGCGAAAGCCGTGCACCAGCACGATCTTGACGCCCATGCTCTGGATCAGCGCCAGGTCTTGCGCCAGGTTTTGCAGCTTGCCTGCGGCAATGGCCTCGCCCGCGATGCCCACCACAAAGGTCTTGCCCCGGTGCATGTGGATGTAAGGCGCCACCGACCGGAACCAGGGCACGAAGGTGAAGTTGAAGACTGTGGACATGGGCTAGCGGCTTAACAAATAAAGGTTGTCAGAAGGGAGGAGTTTTTTGAAGTCACGGTCAAACGTGTGAACAACCTCGCCCAATTGCAAAGCAGAAGCAGCGATCCACGCATCGGAGACCAGATTGGTGGTCACAGCGGCCTGCAGACACAAATCTCTGAAGCCTGGCCACAGGCTACCTGCGGCCTGAAAAACAACGCCGGGTGAAGTCAGCAGCGCGTCTACAAAATCCATGACCTGCTGCAAGGAGCTGGGGAGGATGAAAATTTGCGGGTTGGTCACGATGCGGATAAAGCCGGAGACGACCGGTCCCAACAGGACAATGGTCGGCATTGTTGGATGCTTTGAAGCCATTTGCAATTGCACTTGTAAATGGTTAAAAGCCAGGGCGTGGTGCGGGTGATCCAACCTCATGGCGGCGACCAGCAGATTAACGTCGGGGGTCATGCCCGAAATTTGTATTCAGCGGCGTCCATGGCATCGAACATGGAGCGATTGCTGCAAGGGTCGATGCCAGGCTGCAGACCGCCGCTGCCGCCGGTGGGCAGCTTGGGAATCACCACCGGGGCGGCAGGCATGTCTTGCCGCACATAGGCAGCCAGCATCTCGCGCACCTTGGCGCTCAGCGAGGTGCCTTCTTGAATGGCTTTGATGCGGGCTTGTTTGACGAGGTTTTCGTCGAGGGAAATGGTCAGGTTGGTCATGAAGAATCTCCGTCCCGAAAGTTCACGTGAACCAGTGTAGCACGTGAACACGTGTCGTGGGATAATCCAGCCCGTGACCGACGCTGCCCATCCCACCCCTCTCCAAATCGACTTTCCCGAAGGCCTGCCCGTCTCGTCTCGCCGCGATGAAATCATGGCCGCCATGGCGCAGCATCAGGTCATCATCGTTTGCGGCGAAACCGGTTCGGGCAAAACCACCCAATTGCCCAAAATCGCGCTGGCGCTGGGGCGCGGGCGGCTGAACGCCAAGCCCGGAGAGAAGGGCCGCTTGATCGGCCACACCCAGCCCCGGCGCATTGCGGCCAGCTCGGTGGCCAAGCGCATCGCCGAGGAACTCAAGACCCCGCTGGGCGAGGTGGTGGGTTTCAAGGTGCGGTTTCAAGACCGCTTGAGCAAGAACGCGTCCGTCAAGCTCATGACCGACGGCATTTTGCTGGCCGAAACCCAGGCCGACCCGCTGCTGCAGGCCTACGACACCCTCATCATCGACGAGGCGCACGAGCGCAGCCTGAACATCGATTTTTTGCTGGGCTACCTGCGCCAAATCTTGCCGCGCAGGCCTGACCTCAAGATCGTCGTCACCTCGGCCACCATCGACGCCGACCGCTTTGCCAAACACTTTGCCTCGCGCAACGGCCCGGCTCCGGTGATCATGGTCTCGGGCCGCACCTTTCCAGTCGAGCAGCGTTACCGCCCCTTTGAAGAAACGCGCGACTACGGCCTGAACGAGGCCATGGCCGACGGCGTGGATGAACTTTGGCAAGGCGGGGCAGGGGGCGACATCCTGATCTTTTTGCCCGGCGAGCGCGAAATCCGCGAAGCCGCAGACCACCTGCGCAAACACCTGGCGCACCAGCCGCTGACCCGCAACGCCGAAGTGCTGCCCCTGTTTGCCCGCCTGTCCCAGGCCGAGCAAGACCGTATTTTTGAAGCGTCGAATGGCCGCCGCATCGTGCTCGCCACCAACGTGGCCGAAACCTCATTGACCGTGCCTGGCATCCGGTATGTGATCGACGCAGGCACGGCGCGGGTGAAGCGCTACAGCCTGCGCAGCAAGGTCGAGCAGCTGATGGTCGAGCCCATCAGCCAGGCCGCCGCCAACCAGCGTGCGGGCCGTTGCGGCCGCGTGGCCAACGGCATTTGCATTCGCCTCTACGACGACCAAGACTTTGCAGGCCGCCCGCGCTTCACCGACCCGGAAATTTTGCGCTCGTCTTTGGCAGGTGTGATCTTGCGCATGAAGTCGCTGCACCTGGGCGTGGTGGAAGACTTCCCGTTCATCGAAGCACCGTCCAAACGGGCCATCGCCGACGGCTACCAGCTGTTGGCCGAGCTGGGCGCGGTGGACGACGACAACGAGCTGACGCCCATTGGCAAAGAGCTGGCCCGCCTGCCGCTCGACCCCCGCGTGGGCCGCATGATTTTGGAAGCACATGGCCGCGAAGCGCTGGACGAAGTGCTGGTGATCGCCAGCGCCATGAGCGTGCAAGACGTGCGCGACCGTCCCATGGACGCGCAAGCCCAAGCCGACCAAGCGCACGCCAAGTTTGACGACGACAAAAGCGAATTCACCGGCTACCTCAAGCTGTGGAAATGGATTCACGACGCCCGAGGCGGCCACGGCACCGACCACAAGCTGAGCAACCGCCAATACGAGCAACTGCTGCGCCAGAACTTCATCAACATCCGGCGCGTGCGCGAGTGGCGCGACACGCACACCCAGCTGCTCACGGTGGTGGCTGAACACAAATGGCGAATCAACGCGAAGCCTGCAAGCTACGAGCAGCTGCACCTGTCCATGCTGTCGGGCCTGCTGGGCAACGTGGGTTACAAGCTCGAAGACGAAGAAGCCTATTTGGGCGCACGCGGCATCAAGTTCCACAAGCACCCCGGCGCGCACCTCTCCAAAAAGCCGGGACGCTGGATCGTAGTGGCCGAGCTGGTGGAGACCACGCGCTTGTTTGGCCGGGGCATCGCTGCGATTGAGCCGCAGTGGCTGGAGCAGGTGGGCGCGCACTTGCTCAAGAAACAACTGCTCGACCCGCATTGGGAAAAGAAGTCCGCCGAAGTGGTCGCGCTGGAGCGTGCCACGTTGTATGGCCTGGTGGTCTACAGCGGCCGCCGCACGCCCTACAGCCGGGTGGATCTGCACGGTGCACGCGAGATTTTCATTCGCGAAGCGCTGGTGGGCGACCAGTGGGAGACCAAGCTGCCGTTTTTGGCCGCCAACCACAAGATGATCGCCAAGGTCGAAGAGCTGGAACACAAGTCGCGCCGCCAGGACGTGCTGGTGGACGACGAGCTGATCTACGCTTTTTATGACCAGCAATTGCCCGCCGACGTGTGCAGCGGCCGCCTGCTGGAAAACTGGTACCGCACTGAGAGCGCCAAGCAGCCGCGCCTGTTGATGCTGAGCCGCGAAGAGCTGATGCGCCACGAAGCGGCAGGCATCACCACCCAGGCTTTCCCCAAGCACATCCGCTTGGGTGGAACCGATTGCCAGGCCACTTATCTGCACGAACCGGGCGACGCCCGCGATGGCGTCACCGTCACGGTGCCGCTGTTTGTGCTGAACCAAGTGAGCGAAGACCGCTGCGAATGGCTGGTGCCCGGTTTGCTCAAAGACAAAATTCAGGCCCTGCTCAAAAGCCTGCCGCAGCGCCCGCGTTCACGCTTTGTTCCGCTGCCTGAATCGGCTACGCGCCTGGCCGCCGAGCTGTCGGCGCCCGAGTTGTTTGGCAGTGGCTCACTCACCGACGTGCTGCTCAAAAAAGCCCGCGACGAAACCAGTCTGGACATCAAGCGCACCGACTTCAAACACGAGATGCTCAGCCCGCACCTGTTCATGAACCTGCTGGTGGTGGACGATCATGGCCGCCAGCTGGGCATGGGCCGCAACCTGGGCGCGCTCAAGGGCGAGTTGGGTGCCAAAGCGCGTGGTGCGTTTCAGGCGCTGGCGCAGCTCAAAGTCGCTGCACCTGCGGGCGCCTCCACTGCGGACCAAAAATCAAATGGGGTCGGATCCCGATTGTCCGAAGGAAATCGCGCTCTGACCCCAATGGATTCCAAGCAAGAACCAACTCGCCAAAACGCTCCGGCCAAACAAACCGTAGTCACCCCCCAGCGCTACACCGCCTGGACCTTTGGCGAACTGCCCGAGCTGATGGAAATCAGCAAGGGCGGCCAGACCCTGATCGGCTTTCCCGCGCTTGTGGACGTGCAAGACGCCGTGACCATTGAAGTGTTTGACGAACCCGATGTGGCCGCCGCCAAAAACCGCGCGGGCCTGCGCCGCCTGTTTGCGCTGCAAATCAAAGACGCGCTCAAGTACCTTGAGAAAAACATCCCCGACCTGCAAAAAATGGCCGTGGCCTTCATGCCGCTGGGCACGGCGGATGAGCTGAAAACCCAGATCATCGACGTGGCACTGGACCGCGCCTTCTTGCTCGACCCGCTGCCCAATGACGAAGTCACTTTCAAGCGCCGCATCGAAGAAGGCCGGGGGCGCCTGACCCTGATTGCCAACGAAGTGGCCCGGCTGGCGGGCACCATCTTGCTGGAGTTTGGCGCAGCCACCCGCAAGATCAAGGACACCAAAAACGCCCCCGAAGCGACGGCAGACTGCACAGCGCAATTGCAACGCCTGATGCCCAAAAACTTCATGGCCGCCACCCCGTGGCCGCAGCTGCAGCACTACGCCCGCTACCTCAAGGCCATCACCCTGCGCCTGGACAAGTACCGCGCCGACCCCGCCCGCGACGCCCAGCGCCTGTCGGAGCTCAAACCCCAAGAACAACGCTACTGGCGTCTGGTGGCCGAACGCAAAGGCGCGCAAGACGCCCGCATGCTGGAGTTCCGCTGGCTACTGGAAGAGTTGCGCGTGAGTTTCTTCGCGCAAGAACTGCGGACCCCGCAGCCGGTGAGCATCAAGCGATTGGAGAAGGCTTGGGGGCAGTTGAACCATTGAGCTCGCGTGTAGCGGTATCCTTGCGCAGCCACCTCATCTGGTTCTTCATCATGTCCCCCAGCACCCGCCGCGTTCTGCAAGCCCTGTTGTACGAAGCCATTGCCATTGCGGTGGTGGGGCCCGTGTTGAGTTTGGCCTTTGACAAGTCGCCCACCTCCACATTCGGCTTGGCGGTGGTGCTGTCCACCGTGGCGCTGACATGGAACTACGTCTTCAACTGGATTTTCGAGCGCTGGGAGTCGCGCCAATCTGTGCGTGGCCGCTCGTTTGCAAGGCGGCTGGCCCACGGGGCTGGCTTTGAGGGTGGTCTGGTCATCCTCCTTTTGCCGGTGATGTCCTTGTGGCTCGACATCTCGCTCTTAACAGCCTTCTTGGCCAACCTGGGCTTGCTCGTTTTCTTTTTCTTCTATGCCATCGCGTTCACCTGGTGCTTCGACCGGGTCTTTGGCTTGCCCGCCTCGGCACAGGCAGGCGATGCCGATCGCGCTTGAGGGCGCAGCCCACTGTGCGGTTCAGCGGCCGGTGTTGGCCGCCACTTGTGTGCCTTGAGTCACCGACAAACCGCTTGCTCCAAGTGACAGTGCGGGTGGGGCTGAATGGCCCCCACTTGGCAGCACCCTCGCTGCGTCTTTTTTGGAGAAACGACCATGAGCAACCTCGCACGATTGAATCCCTTCAGCGAACTTCGCGACCCCTTCAGTGACGACTTTTTCAAGGGCTTTGCCCTGCGCCCGGTTTTTCGAATGATGGAGAGCGAGCCCCAAATGCGCCTGGACTTGTCGGAAGACGACAAGAACTTTTTTGTCAAAGCCGAAATACCCGGGGTCAAAAAAGAAGACATCAAGGTGTCGGTGGACGGCAACTTGGTGTCCTTGAGCGCCGAGGTGAAAAAAGAGAAAGAACAAAAAGAAGGCGCCAAGCTCATCCGCTCCGAGCGGTATTACGGCAGCGTGTCGCGCAGCTTCACCTTGGACGAAAGCGTGGACCAATCGGCCGCGCAAGCCAAGTATGAAAACGGCGTGCTGCAACTGACTTTGCCCAAAAAGCACAACGGCCAAAGCCATGTCTTGAAAATCGCCTGAGCCCAGGCCCGGGACTTTGGGTGGCTGGACAAGGACCACCCGAGTGACAACCGCAAGGGGGCGAAGTGCCCATAATAGAGGTCCATTCTTTGCCGCTCCAAGCGGTCCCGTTTTGTCTGCCCAAAGTCCTCTCGCATGTCTTCTACCCAACCTTTGCGCGGTGTGCGCGTCCTGAGCCTTGCTTTGAATTTGCCCGGTCCTGCAGCCTTGATGCGCTTGGCGAACATGGGCGCGCGTTGCACCAAAGTCAACCCGCCCGCCGGCGACCCGATGCAGCACTACACGCCCACGGGTTATGACCTGCTGCACAAAGGGGTGGCACACAAGACCCTGGACCTGAAAACCGCCGTGGGCCAAGCCGCCGTGCACCAGTTGTTGGCCAAGACCGATGTGTTGCTCACCTCGTTTCGGCCCTCGGCTTTGAACAAGCTGGGCCTGGGCTGGAAAAGCCTGCACAAACAATACCCTGCGCTCAGCCTGATCGAGGTGGTCGGCGCCCCCGGCCCCTTGGCCGAGATCCCTGGCCATGACCTGACCTACCAAGCCGAGGTGGGTTTGGTCAATGGCATGGAATTGCCGCCCAGTTTGTTTGCCGACATGGGCGGCGCGCTCATGGCCAGCGAGGCCGCTTTGAAGGCGGTGCTGCTGCTCAAGACCCGCGGCAAAGGCACGCGCCACGAAGTCGCCTTGTCCGACGCGGCGGCCTGGCTGGCTTTGCCCCGGCAGTTGCGCATGACCACGCCCGATGGGGCCGTCGGTGGGGCGCACGCGGGCTACCGGGTGTATGCCTGCAAAAACGGTCGGGTGGCCGTGGCCGCGTTGGAGCCGCACTTTGCCATCAGTTTGTGCGCAGCGGCGGGCATCACGCTGGCGCATCCGGTCAAAGACCTGTTCAAGCCCGAGACCCGGCAAACCATGGCCACGTTTTTTGCGGGCAAGACCCGCCAACAACTGGACAAGCTGGCAGTGGCCAAAGACATCCCGCTCTTGACACTGCCAGCCTGAAGAACGCCAGGCGCATGGCCCTGCGCCCCGGCGTTGTCAAGAGCCAAAGTCGAGCGGCAAGCCCACGTAGTTTTCGGCCATGGTTTTGGCGCCCGCTTCGCTGTTGACCAGGTAGTCCAACTCGGCGTCCTGGAACTTTTGCCCGATCTCGCCGTTTTCAGGAAAGTGGTGCATCAGGCTGGTGAACCACCAGCTGAAACGCTCGGCACGCCAGATGCGGCGCAGGCAGCGCTCTGAATAGCTGTCGATGCCCGCTTCGGTTTTCTCCTGGTAGTAAGCGATGAGGGCGGTGGACAGGTACTTCACATCGGTGGCCGCCAGGTTCAGCCCCTTGGCCCCGGTGGGAGGCACGATGTGCGCCGCGTCCCCGGCCAGGAACATGCGGCCAAAGCGCATGGGCTCGGTCACAAAGCTGCGCAGCGGGGCAATGCTTTTTTCGATGCTGGGGCCAGTCACCAGATGCTCGCGGGCTTCGGGGTCCAAACGATGGCGCAGCTCGGTCCAAAAGTCGTCGTCAGACCACTGCTCCACTTTGTCGGAGGTGGGCACCTGCAGGTAGTAACGGCTGCGCGTGGCGCTGCGCTGCGAGCACAGGGCAAAACCGCGGGTGCTGTTGGCGTAAATCAGTTCGTGGTGCACAGGGGGGGTGTCTGACAGCACGCCCAGCCAGCCAAAGGGGTAAACCTTTTCGTATTCGCGAATCTTGTCCTTGGGGGCGCTGGCGCGGCACACCCCATGAAAGCCGTCGCATCCGGCAATGAAATCGCACTCAATGGTGTGCCGCTGCCCATTTTTTTCGTAGGTCACGCTGGGCTTGGCGGTGTCGAACTCGTGCACCTGCACGTTCTCGGCCTCGTACACCGTGGGCAGACCGGCGGCTTGGCGGGTGTCCATCAGGTCGCGGGTGACTTCGGTCTGGCCATAGACGATGACTTTTTTGCCACCCGTCAGCTGGTCCATGGCGATGCGGTGGCGTGCGCCTTTGAACAGCAGGTCAAAGCCGGTGTGCACCAGGCCTTCCTTGTGCATGCGTTGGCCCACCCCCGCTTCATCGAGCAAGTCCATGGTGACTTGCTCCAGCACGCCTGCGCGGATGCGGCTCAAGACATAGTCGCCGCTTTGGCGCTCGACGATGGTGGCGTCGATACCGGCCTTGTGCAGCAGTTGGCCCAACAACAGTCCGGAGGGGCCTGCGCCGATGATGGCGACCTGGGTGCGGGTGGTGCTCATGGTGTGTTTGACATGGAGGGTTGAAACGCCTGCCAGCTTAGAGGTCTCTGACTTTCATTCAGGGGCATGGATGGCAAGTTTGTGCGCTGATGGGATGATTTGTGCGATCATCGCGCAAATTGATGCGGCTCAATTTCAGCCCCACTAAGCCACGACCATCCACACCCAAGGACGCACCGCATGACGATCGCCAAAGCAGACTACATCGAAGGCCTGGCCAAGGGCTTGGCGGTGCTGGAGGCTTTTGACACCGAGCGCCAGCGCCTGAATGCCACGTTGGCGGCGCAGCGCACGGGCATCACCCGGGCGGCGGCTCGGCGGCACTTGCTCACGCTGGCCGATCTGGGCTATCTGGAGACCGACGGCAGCCACTACTGGTTGTCGCCCCGGGTGCTGCGGCTGGCGGGCAGTTACATGGCCACATCGCGCCTGCCGCGCACCCTGCAGCCCACGCTCAACCGCTTGGCGCAGCACACGCAGGCAGCTTTCAGTGCGGTGGTGCTGGATGGCCAGGAGTGCGTCATCGTGGCGCGCAGTGCCGGTGCGGCCGAGCCGGTGCGGCACTTGGCTTATGGCCTGCATCTGGGTGCGCGTTTGCCTGTGCACGCCACGTCCACCGGGCGCGTGCTCTTGGCCAGTTGGCCCAAGGCCGAATTGGGGGCCTGGCTCAAGGGGCGCGAATTGCCTCGCATCACGCCCTTCACCGAGGTGGGGATGGCCCGTTTCAAGGCGCTCATCGACCAAGTGCGGCAGGACGACTTTTGCCTGGCCCGCGAAGCTCACGAGCTGGGCATCCACGCGCTGGCTGTGCCGCTGCGCAACATGCAGGGCCAAACGCTGGCCGCGCTCAATGTGGTGGGCACCGGCGAGCAGTTGAGCGATGCCGCCGTGCAGCACAAATGGTTGCCCCTGTTGCTGGAGGCGGCCAGAGAGCTGCGCCCCTTGCTGTGAAGGGCCTCAGACCCCCAGGTGCTGTTCGAGCACGCTGGGGTCGGCCAGCAAAACGGGGGACGAGCCTTCGAACACCACCTGGCCCTTGACCAGGATGACATTGCGGTCGGTGATCTGGGTGACGTGTTTCCAGTTCTTGTCCACGATGATCGAGCTGATGCCGCTGTCCTTGATGACACTGCAAATGCGCCAGATCTCGCGTGCAATCAGCGGTGCCAGGCCTTCGGTGGCCTCGTCCAGAATCAGCACGTCGGGGTTGGTCATCAAGGCGCGGCCAATGGTCAGCATTTGTTGCTCGCCGCCGGACAGCTGTTGTCCGCCGTGGCCCAGGCGCTCCTGCAGGCGCGGAAAGGTCTCCAGCACCCGCTCATAAGTCCATTCGCGCTGGCCCTGGGTGCCGGGGCGGGCGGCCATTTTGAGGTTCTCGACCACGCTCAGGTTGCCAAAGATGCCGCGCCCCTCGGGCACATAGGCGATGCCCATTTGGGCGACTTCAAAGGTGGCGCGGCCATTCATGCGCTGGCCCTTGATGTCCACCGTGCCCGAGCGGGGGGGCACGATGCCCATGAGGGTTTTGAGCAGGGTGCTTTTGCCCATGCCGTTGCGGCCCATCAGGCCAATCGTTTCACCGCGTCCCACCGAAAAGTTGACGCCGCGCAGGATGTGACTGGCGCCATAGTAGGTGTTCAGGTCCTGGGCCTGGATCAACCAATCGCTCATCTCAATGCTCCTCACCCAGGTAGGCCGCTTGCACGCCCGCATCGGCCCGCACAGCGGCAGGCGTGTTGCTGGCGATCACTTGCCCGTTGACCATCACCGTGAGGTGGTCGGCCAAAGTGAACACGGCGTCCATGTCGTGCTCGACCAGCAAGATGGCATGTTCTTGCTTCAGGCGCAGCAGCAACTGCACCATGCGCTCGGCCTCGGCCTGGCCCATGCCCGCCAGGGGCTCGTCCAGCAGCAAGACCTGGGGTTCGGTGGCCAAGGTCATGGCGATCTCGAGCTGGCGTTGCTCGCCATGGCTGGTGGCGCCGGCTTGCACCTGGCGACGCTCTTGCAGGCCTGCCAGTTCGATGGCGCGCTCGGCGCGTTGGTTCACGCTCTGCATGTGGCCCGCCGCACGCCACCAACCCATGGGGTTGAAGGGGGAGGGCTGCACACGCGATTGCGCCGCCAAGCGCACGTTGTCCCACACGCTGAAGGTGCTGAAGATGTTGGTTTTTTGGTAGCTGCGGCCCAAGCCATGGCGCGAGATTTTCTCGGGCGTCCAGCCGGTGATGTCCGTCTCGCCCAAGGTCATGCGGCCGCTGGTGGGCGGCAAGTCGCCCGACAACAGATTGGCCAGTGTGGATTTGCCCGCCCCATTGGGGCCAATGACCGCATGGATCTGGCCCAACCAGAGATCGAGCGAAACGTCGTTGACGGCCGCCAGGCCACCAAATCGTTTGGTCAGCCCGCGTGCCGACATCAAGGTGTTGCGATCAGCCATGGCCAGACTCCTTGCCCGCCGAGGCGCTGTCGCCCTTGCCACCGATGAAGCGGTTGACCAGACCCAAAATGCCTTTGGGCGCAAAAATGATCAGCGCCACAATGAACAGGCCCATCCACATCTGCCAGTGCTTGCCGGTGCGAAAGCCGCCGATGTCGGGCAGGTCCTTGAAGAGGTGCAGCAAATACTCAAAGCTGAAGGCCCCCACAATGGCCCCCGCAAAATTGCCCATGCCCCCCAAAATCACCATCATGATGGCGTGCGCGCTCAGGTGAAAGCCCATCAGCTCGGGGTTCACAAAGCCGGTTTGCGCGGCAAACAAATAGCCCGCCAAACCCGCCAGCGCGCCCGCCAGGGTGAAAGCCGCCAGCTTGTGGCTGAAGGTGTTGAAGCCCAGCGCCCGCATGCGGTGCTCGTTCACCCGAATGCCCGATAGCGCTCGGCCAAACGGGCTCCAGAGCAGGCGGCGCAAGAACAGATAAACCGCCACCAGGCAGGCCAGGGTGAAGTAATAAAACACCCGCTTGTTTTCCAGGTCGATGATGCCCGCATCGGGCCGGAAGTTGAGGAACAAACCGTCCGAGCCGCCCAGCGCCTTGTTGTCAAAGAAGATGTAGAAAATCATCTGCGCAAAGGCCATGGTCACCATGATGAAGTAAATGCCATGCGTGCGCACCACCAAAAAGCCAATCACCAGCGCCGCCAGCGCCGCGCCGCCCACGGCCAGGGGCAAGCTGGTGTAAAGGCTGATGGCTTCGTTTTGGGGGGTGATGAAAGCCAGCACATAACCGGCCAAGCCAAAGTAGGCGGCGTGGCCCAGCGAGACCAGGCCCGTCACGCCCTGCAGCAAATCGAGGCTCATGGCAAAGATGGCCAGGATCATCATGCGCACGACCATGGCCGTGTAAAAGTCAGACCCCACAAAGGGGAAGGCGGCGAGCGCCAAAAAGCCCAGCACCATCACCAACTGGATGCTGCGCGGCAGGGTTTCGAGGTGAATTTGCGGCATGCTCATGGTGTTCTTCCCGAGGTCATTGCTTGAACAGGCCTTCGGGCTTGTACAGCAGCACTGCAGCCATCAGCACATACACCAGCATGCCCGAGGCCTGGGGCAGCAGCACCTTGCCAAAGGTGTCCACCAGGCCAACCAACAAGGCGGCAATCAAAGCGCCGCGCACCGAACCAATGCCGCCAATGACCACCACCACAAAGCACATGATCAGCACCTGGCTGCCCATGTTGGGGTAAACGCTGGACACAGGGGCCGCGATCATGCCGGCGATCGAAGCCAGGCCAATGCCCAAGGCAAACACCACCGAATGGATGAGGCGGATGTTGACGCCCAGCGACTCGGTCATCTCGCGGTTGAAAGCACCGGCCCGGATCTTCATGCCCAAGCGGGTTTTGGAGATGAGCAAATACAAGCCCAGCGCCAACACCAGGCACACGCCCGACATGAACAGGCGGTACACCGGGTACGACAGGTTTTCGGTCAGGGGAATCGACGCGGCCAGCATCTCCGGCACGGGCAGGCCATGCACATCGTCGCCCCAAATCATGGAGCGCAGCTCTTCAAACACATAAATCAGGCCAAAGGTGAGCAGCACCTGGTCAAGGTGATCGCGGTGGTAGAAGTGCCGAAAGAGCAAACGCTCAATGAGCAAACCAAAAGCCACCGACAGGGCTGTGCCCACCACAATGGCCAGCACAAAGCTGCCCAGCTGCGCCGCCAACGACCAGGCCAAGTAAGCGCCCAGCATGTAAAAGCTGCCGTGCGCCAGATTGACCACGCCCATGATGCCGAAGATCAGCGTCAGGCCCGCAGCCAGCATGAACAGCAGCAGTCCGTACTGGACGCTGTTGAGCAGCTGGATCAAAAAATTGACAAAGTCCATGAGGGTTCAGCGTTGGGCGAAGGGCAATGCAAGCAAATGAAGGCGTTGGCTTAGGCGCGCCACACAAAAACGGCGGACCGAAATCCGCCGTGTGGGAGGAGGGCACAGCTGGGGCTGTGCCCCATTTACATGCGGCAGCCAGCGCCCGAGTCGGCCAAAGCCTTGGCAGCGATGCCAATGACCTTGTTCTCCTTGTTGGAGACTTCGCGCAGGTAGATGTCCTGCACCGGGTTGTGCGACTTGCTCATGGTCCACTTGCCGCGGGGGCTGTCGATCACGGCCGCTTGCATGGCCTTGATCATGGCGGCTTTTTGGCTGACGTCGCCCTTGACGGCGTTGGCCCCTTGAACCAGCAGCAGGCCGGTGTCGTAACCTTGCACCGCATACACATCGGGCTGCAGCTTGAAGGTCTTGGCGTAGTTCAGGCGGAACTCGTTGTTGCGCTTGGTCTCGATGCCGTCACCATAGTGCAGCGTGGTCAGCACGCCATCGGCAGCGGGGCCGGCAGCGTCCAGCACACCTTCGGTCAAAAAGCCCGAGCCGTACAGCGGAATCTTGCCCTTGAGGCCCGCAGCGGCGTAGTCGCGCAAGAATTTGGCCGCACCGCCACCCGCAAAGAAGCAGGCCACGGCATCGGGTTTGAGCGCAGCGATTTCGGTCAGCAGGGCCTGGAATTCGACGTTGGGGAAGGGCAGACCCAGCTCCTTGATGATGGTGCCACCGGCTTTGGTGTAGCTGTCGCGGAAGCCTTCGAAAGCCTCGTCGCCAGCGGCGTACTTCCAGGTGATCCAGACGGCCCTTTTGTGGCCGCGTTTGACCATCGCCTCACCCAGCGCCATGGTGGGCTGGCTGTTGGAGAAGCTGGTGCGAAACACGTTGGGAGCGCATTGCGCGCGGGTGGCCATGTGCACGCCGGCGTTGGGGATCAGGTTGATCACGCCGCTTTCGCGGGCCACGCGGTGGATGCCCATTTGCACGCCCGAGTGCACGGTGCCGATCAGCACATCGACCTTGTCGCGCTGCACCAGTTTGTTGGCGTTTTCGATGGCTTTGGCAGGCTCGGATTCGTCGTCCACCTTGAACCATTCGATCTCGCGACCGCCGAGCTTGCCGCCTTGTTCGTTGATCGCCATGCGCACGCCGTTTTCGATGGCTTGACCCAACTGGGCAAACGTGCCGGTGTAGGGCAGCATCAGGCCCACGCGGATCTTGCCGCTTTGGGCCAGGGCGCTCTGCGGGACCAGCAGGCCCGAAGAGGTGGCGCCCAGCAGCGCTGCGCCTTGGGTGAGTACGGAACGTCGGGATGTCATGTGTGTCTCCAATCAATCAAATCAGAAGGCGGCACTGTGCTGCGGACTGATCAACCCATTATGTTGCACTCAGACAGGGCATTTCCTAAGGGAAAGTCCTGAGACGTTTGGCATTCAACCTTGCAGGCGCAAATTGAACTGCCTCACGCCCAGTTCATCCATTTGACGCTGCTCCTGCTTCTGCTGTTCCAGCCGGACTGCCGCTTGTTCTTGCTCTTCGAGTGCCTGCATTTTTTGCAACTCGATTTCGGCCAATTGGCGCTTTTTGCGCAGGCTGTGCACTTCGGTTTCGGCTTTGCTGATGTCGAGCACCACACGGTGCTGCAAGTTGAGCAGCTGGGCCATGAACTGGCGTTGGTTCATGCTGGCTTGCATCCCCATGAGCTGGTCTTGGGGCTGTTGTTCTTTCAGCCGGTATTCGTCGTACAAACGGCAAAGTCTTTGGTGGCTGGCACGGAGTTGGTCCACCCGCGTCAACGCCTGCGTCAGCTCGGCTTGGACTTGGGTGAGGGCATCGTTGGCTTTTTTGACCAGTGCAGGCCAGCAATTTCGGGCTTGTCGCATACGGTGGTCCTTGTTTTTAACCAGCCATCAGGGACTGGAGTTCGTGTCGGGTCGATGGGACGTCCATGCTGGTGTGCATGTCTTGTTGCAAGAACATTTCCATCGATTGACGCAGGCGGATGGCCTGGTCGAGTTCGGGGTTGCTGCCGTTTTCGTAGGCACCCACCTGAATCAGGTCCTGGTTTTGCTGGTAAAGCGACCACAGACGTCGGAAACGGTTGGATTGCTTGAGGTCTTCCGGGCTGAGCAGGTTTTGCATCACCCGAGAAATCGAGCCGTTCAGGTCAATCGCCGGGTAATGGGCGGCATCGGCCAGCTTGCGTGACAGCATCACCTGACCGTCCAGCGAGGCCCTGGCAATGTCCACGATCGGGTCGTTGGCATCGTCACCCTCGGCCAGCACCGTGTAAATGGCGGTGATCGAGCCAAAGCCATGCCGGCCCACACCTGCGCGCTCAATCAGGTTGGGCAGCAGCGCAAACACAGAGGGCGGGTAACCTTTGGCGGTGGGGGGCTCGCCCACGGCCAGGCCGATCTCACGTTGCGCGTGGGCCACGCGGGTCAGGCTGTCAACCAGCATCAAAACGTTTTTGCCCTGGTCGCGAAAGTATTCGGCGATCACATGCGTCATGTGTGTGGCTTTGAGCCGCAACACAGGCGACACATTGGCAGGTGCTGCCACAAGCACCGATTTGGCCAAGCCCACAGGTCCCAATGTTTCTTCGATGAAGGCCTGGACTTCTCGTCCGCGTTCACCGATCAAACCAATCACAACCACGTCGGCCTCGGTGAAGCGGGTCATCATGCCCAACAGCACACTTTTGCCCACACCCGAACCTGCCACCAAGCCCAGACGCTGGCCCCGGCCGATGGTCAGCACGCCGTTGATGGCCTTGACGCCGACATCCAGAATTTGGTTGATGGGGCCGCGTTCCATCGGGTTGATCGGTCTGCCCAGCAAACTGAGCACATCGGGGCAATCCGGAGGGGGTTTGCCGTCCAGGGGTTGACCTCTGCCGTCAATGATGCGACCCAGCAAATCCGGACCCAGGTTCACGTGGCTCGAATGGTTGAGGACCGAGACCCGTGCGCCGGGACCAATGCCGTTGGGTTCGGTAAACGGCATGAGGTAGAGGGTGTCGTCGTTGAAGCCGACCACTTCAGCCTCTACGCGTTGCCCAAACTGTCCCACCACTTCGCAACATGCGCCCAGCGGTGCCATCAGGCCCCGTGTCTCGAGACGCATGCCCACCAAGCGCACCAAAGTGCCGTTGCGCTGAGGTTCGGGGGCGTGCAACTCACCGATCAGCTGACTGACTTCGGCGTCAAAGTTCATCATGGGGCGGGTCATCCGGATTGTCGGCTGCTTTGATTTCTGTGTCTTCGACGTTCACCACCTGACGCTGCCAATCGCGCGCCGGGGTGTCAGCGGGCAGCGCTTCGGCCCTGTCTTTGACCAAGGTCGATTGCTGCATCCAGGCCTCGGGTTGTGCCAGCAAACGCCGGGCCAAAGGCTCCAGGCGATTTTCAATCAGGTCTTGCACCACGCTGTCTTGCACCCGCACCCGCACGCTGCCGGGACGCAGCTGGGCATCGGCTTCCAGATGCATGTGCTGTGTGACGGATTCGCCCAAGGCTTTGATGCGCTTTAAATCCTCAGGGTTAACACTCACATGGACTGGCTCCATCACATGGTCCAGTTGCTGGATGCATTCCTGAATCAGGTTGTGCACGGCTTGTCCTGAAAGCTGAAGTTCGGCACGCACCAATTGTTCAGCCAGATGCAGGGACAGCCGTTTGAGGGGATCAAAAAAACGCTGTGGATCTTGGCTGATGCTGCGCAACTCGATGCCCAGATGGCGAATCAGTTCTCGCTCCTTGTCGCGTTCCTCATCCAAATCTTTGTGCACGCGGGCTTGTCCCTCGATCAGGCCACGCTGGTAGGCCTCATCCTTCAGCTGGGCCAAGGCGGCTGGCGTCCAGGGCGACTCTGGCTCGGCGGCAGTCGCAGGCATCTCTAGAAACGTATCGGAAACTTCGGTCTCTGTGTCTGCCGTGGCAGCATCCAGAGCTGGGGCTTCGGTCATCAGTCCTTCTGTGGGTTCTGCTTTGGAAGCCACCCGCCACGGACCAAAAGAGCGTGCCGATGCTTCGTCCCACTGCGTGCGCAAGAAGCGGGGGGGTGCGGCCTTGCTGTTGAGCAAGGGGTCGATGCTCCAGATGGCCGGTGCTTCTGGCAGATCAGACAAAGCCATCTCCGCCTCCAGCCAACACCAGCTCGCCCGCATCGGACAGCTTGCGTGCCAGACGCATGACGTTTTTCTGCGCTTCTTCCACTTCGGTGATGCGCAGTGGGCCTTTGCTTTCCATATCGTCCACAAACATGACTCGGGCACGGGCCGACATGTTGTCGAGGAATTTGTCCTTGACGAAGTCGGGGGCGCCTTTCAGAGCCACCATCAGCAGGTCTGGATCTGCCGTGCGCATGATGGCCTGGATACCCCTGTTGTCCACACCCACCAGGTTTTCGAAGGTGAACATGTTGTCCTGGATCTTTTGCATCAAATCGGCATCGATCTGAGACAAGCCCGCCATGATGGAAGATTCGAGCTCGACCTTGACCGAGTTCATGATTTGCGCGGCGGCCTTGACGCCGCCAAAACTGGACGATTTGGACGAAGAGTTCGTTGCGAACTGTTTCATCATGATCTGCTCGAGCTCTTCCATGGCCGAGGGTTGCACCGTCTCCAGGCTGGCAATGCGCTGGATGATTTCGGGTCGCGATTCGCCAGGCAAAAAGTTCAAGACATCTGCAGCGACGGTGTGCTCCAGGACCGACAAAATAATGGCCACCACCTGGGGGTGTTCGCCCCGGATCATCTCTGCAATCGAGCGGGCGTCCATCCATTTCAAGATTTCCAAGCCCTTGCTGCCCTGTCCGGGCATGATGCGGCTGAGCACCGAAGCGGCTTTGTCGTCGCCCAAAGCGCGTTTGAGCACTTTTTCGACGTAATCCCCCGTGCCCAAGCCCAGGCTGGTTTGCTTTTTCAGCAAAGTGACGAATTCGTCCAGAACAATGTTGACCGCCTCTTGTGACAGGTCTGATACCGACACCATCGCTGCACCCACGGACTGCACTTCCTTGGGGTTCATGAAACGGATGATCTCGGAAGCTTGTTGTTCCCCCAAAAGCAGCATCAACACTGCCGCACGTTGGGTGCTGGTGAGTTCTGCCAACTCCTGAGCCAGCTCCTCGGTCATGGGAATGGGGGTCTCACCCGGCAGGGCAGGGGCGACGTCCTTGCCCTCTTTGGTCTTGTCGGCTTTGGCGTCTTTGTCGTCGGGTTTTTTGGTGGCCATGGTGTGCGTTCCTGAAAAGCGTTAGCTGGTCTTGATCATGCCCTTGAGCACGTTGGCCACACGTCCGGAGTCTTCGGCCACCAGCATTCGGATGAGAGCCACTTTATCGTCATAGGTGTTGGCTGTGTCCAGCATGTCCATCGAGATGCTCGACTTCTTGGGTTTGAGTTTGGCCTTGATTTCTTCCAGACTTTCGCCTTCACCGATCTGGATCATGCGCATGTCGTCTTCGCTCAGTTCGCCATCGCTCAAAGCGGCCTTGGTTGGGTCGTCGCCGTTGTTGGCGTTGTTGGCGTAGATGTTGCGCATGATGGGTCGCACCACAATCAGCATGAACACGATGAAGCTGATCGCCAGCAAAGCGCCTTTGATACCGGTTTGTACGGCGTCTTCCAAATACCATGGGATGGTTTCCAGTGCCATGGCTGGCTCGAACTTGGCAGGCACCACCGAGACGCTGTCACCACGTTGCTGGTCGTAACCGACCACACCACGCACCACCTGCAGCATTTGCTCCAACTCTTGTGGTGTGTACGGAATGGTGGTGGGGGCGTTGGGTGCAGCGGGTGCGTCTTTGGCAGGGGGCGGCGCTGGTCGCTCATTGACGACCACGGCCACGCTGACTTTCATGACGCCGCCAGTGGCGTTGCGCACATGGCGCACCGTGCGGTCCAGTTCAAAGTTGCGTGTCGAGCGGCTGCTTTGTTTGCCGTTGGCTTCGGTTTGCCCTTTGTTGGCATCGACCTGCGTGTTGTTCGTGGTTGTGGGGTCTGCCGGTGGCGAGTTGGCCAAAGCACCAGGGACACCCTCGGCCGACTTGCTGGCCGATCGGTCTTCGGCCAACACCTCCGAGCGGGTGCGTGGCCCTTTGTCACGGTTGTCAAAATCTTCGGTCGTGCTTTCGGACTGGGTAAAGTCCAAGGTCAAATTCACTTGTGAGCGCACATTCGATTCGCCGACCATGGGCGACAAGATCTGCATGATGCGGGTGCGGTACACCTCTTCCAGGTGCTGCTTGTGCTGCTCTTGTGCCGAGGTCAGCCCCAGCTTTTGCTCGGTGGACGACTCGGTCATCAGCTTGCCCACGTTGTCCACCACCGTCACATGGTCTGGTGCCAAGTAGGGCACGCTGGACGACACCAAATGCACGATGGCTTGCACCTGAGAAGCCGACACCGCACGACCGGGGTAGGGCGACAACACCACCGAAGCTTTGGGTGGCGTGCGATCGCGCACAAACACACTTTGCTTGGGCGTGGCCAGGTGCACACGGGCACTTTGCACGCTGCCAATTTGCATGATGCTGCGTGCCAGCTCTTGCTCCATGGCGGCGTTGACTTTCACCTGTTCCATGAATTGGCTGGAGGTCATGGACGACTGGTCTTTCAGTGCGTCCAGCCCAGTGGCGCCTGCTTTGGGCAGACCTTGTGAGGCCAGAAAAATGCGTGCCTCATGAAAACGGTTGATGGGCACCGTCAACTGGCCCGTTGCAGGATCGATTTTGGGTTTGAAGTCGGCTGACCGCAGAGCGTCGTAAGCGGTTTGCTGATCCGCCTCCTGCAAGCCCGGCATCACAGGGCGGTAGGGGGTGGTGTTCATCCAGGCATAGACCAACCCAAAGACCACCAAAACCATCAGCATCACCATCAGGGGCAGCACGCGCCTGACAGAGGGCTGGTTCAGAACTTTTCGCCAGTTATCCGACACACCGATGGTCTGCCAGAGGCTCAAAGCGGTGTTGCCCTGGGCTGCACCATCGGCGCCAGGCGCGGTGGCCAGGGCTGTGCTGCCATTGGTGGTGGCCGGCGTTGACTCTGTGCCCGAGGGCATGGTCATCATTCCGGTGTTCATTGATGCGGTCGCTGTAGCCATGTTGTGCACTCTTTATTTCTGTCAGACCGGCATGTTCAAGATGTCTTCATACGCTTTGAGCACTTTGTTGCGCACCTGCAAGGTCGCCTCAAAGGCCAGAGATGACTTTTGCATGCCCAACACCACATCCGTCAGGGCAATGTCCTCACCCCGGTCGTAAGCCGCGCGCATGTTGGACGACTGCACCTGGGTCTCATTGACCTTGGACAAAGCGCCTGTGACCAAATCGCCAAAGTCGGTTTTGCCTGTGGCGGGTGTCAGGCCTTTGACCTCTGCGCCAGGCAAGCCCGAGGCTTGCGCCTGGTGGCTGCGCAGGGTTTGCAGCATGGACTGGATGTTGGCGGGAGAAATCGCTTTTTCAATCATGGGGTTCTCCTTCAGCAGGCCGACGCCATGTTCATGCCGTGTTCACGCAGTTGCGCCATCTTGTAGCGCAGGGTGCGGGGGCTGATGCCCAATCTTTTAGCAGCTTCTGTTTTGCTGGGCGTGCTGGCCAGTGTGGCCATGATCACTTGGTGCTCATTCATGCGCACCGCGCTTTGCAAGTCGACAGGCGGTTCTGCTGGCGCGGCCGCATGGGTCACTGAGGGCGCCATGTTTTCTGGGCTGGTCGGCACCGCCACAGGCACGACCAAAGGCCATGAAGGCGCACCCGCTTCAATATCGGGTGCATCCAAAGACGCTTGTTCTTTCGGCGCTGCGATGTTGTGTGTTAACCAATCATCAAACATCAAGTGGGCCGGTGTGATGTGGTGGTCTGTGCACAAAACCACTGCGCGGCGCATCACGTTTTCCAGCTCTCGCACATTACCTGGCCAGGGGTATTGCAGCAGCATCTGCTGCGCCTGGGGGTGCAAGCGCCAGGGCTGCGCCGCTTGTTGCACCAGGCTTTGCATGGCCAGCGGGATGATGTCGCCCGGACGCTCGCACAAGGGCAGCAAACGCATGCGGAAGGTGGCAATGCGGTAGTACAAATCTTCGCGAAACTCGCGCTCTGCAATGGCTTGCTTCAAGTCTTTGTTCGTGGCGGCCACGATGCGCACATTCAACTGGATCACGCTTTGCCCGCCCAAGCGCGTCAGTTGGCGCTCTTGCAACACGCGCAGCAATTTGCTTTGCAGGTGCATCGGCATCTCGCCGATTTCGTCCAAAAACAAGGTGCCGCCTTGGGCTTGTTCAAACAAACCCTTTTGCTCTCGGTGCGCCCCGGTGAAGGCGCCTTTTTCGTGACCAAACAGCATGTCTTCGATCAGGTTTTCAGGCATGGCCGCGCAGTTCAGCGCCACAAATGGGCCCATGGCGCGACCAGAGGCTTCGTGCAGCACCCGCGCCAAAACTTCTTTGCCAGAGCCGGTGGGCCCCACCAACAAAGCCGTCACATCGGCTTGGCCCACTTTGCGCGCCAAAGCCAGCAGGTGCTGACTGGCGGGGTCGACGAACACGACCTGGCGTACGGGTGTGTTTGGGGTGCGGGTGCCCGAGGGCTTGAAGTGTGCGTGCACACGATGCCAAGCTGCTGGGCGCACATCGTCTTTGGCCAACACGGTCAAGGCACCTGCTTGGGTGGCCTCAACGGCCAGGTCCAAATCATTGCGGTCGACGCGGCAGACTACGGGCAGGCTGAGGTTGGCGTCTAGCAACAGTTGTTGAACGGCTTTGAGTCGCGTCACGTCCAAAGTCAGGTGCAGGACAACCATGGCCGCATCGACCGCATGGGCCAACAAGTGGTCCAGTGTGTTCACGGACATCACAGCCCAGCCGGAAACCTGCAAAGCTTGATTGTGCTCAGGGCTAAGGGCTGTTTCGGGATCTAGCCAAAGGGCTAGAGGGGCAGATACGGGTTGTGACTTCACGGCAGTGGCCTCATGTTCGGATGAGACTAATAAAGCAAAACTTGTGCCGGATTTAAATTGCTATAAAAATAACTAATTTTTTTGAAAAAAAATACTTAATTATTATTTAATGATCTTTGGAAATTGACACTGTGTTTGACGGAAGATTGACAGCAGCCAGGTGCTAGGGGTCAAGGTCAGCGAAGGCCGCAGCTCAATGGGTCACAGGTTTATTTTTGGCGTGAAAGAGCTGGCAAAAACGGCCGTCTACACGCAAGACCTCCAGCGCAGGAATCAGACGTGACTGAAACCCCATGGCCCGGCAGGCATAGGGCGAGGACGGGACGTGGCTGACTGCGAAATGCCGGCATTGCCAGCAGTTGGGGCCACGATCAACCGAGGGAGTCAATTTTTTAAAAATATTGATCGCCTAAAAGCTAACTTATCCTTGCAGCAACTTAAGCACAGTCTGTTGGTCGGTGTTGGCCTGAGCCAGAACGGCAGTAGCGGCTTGCTGAATGATTTGTGTCCGAGAGAGTTCGCTGGAAGCCTTGGCGTAATCTGTGTCCAGAATACGGCTGCGCGACTCGGTGGTGTTCAACAACACATTGGTAATGTTGTCTGATGCGTAAGTCAATCGATTGATTTTTGCACCGTATTCTGCCCTCCAATTGTCGATGGTGCTGATGGCCGAATCTATGCTCAACATCGCTGATTGGGCATCAGCAGAGGTAGAAATATCCAATGCATCCACGTCCAATACGCCTGCATCCATTTCGTAGAGCGTACCTTCAATGACGCTGTCGACAGAGTCGCCAACACCCACTTGTATGGAGAAGTCACCCCCATCACCGATGTCTCCTGCAAAAACATACATGCCGTTCCACATGGTGTTGTTGCCGATGCGATCGATTTCATCAATCAATTCGGTCACCTCAAGTTGCAGTGACTCCCGATCAGCGTCTGAGTAAGTGTCGTTGGCTGCTTGGACTGACAGTTCTCTTATGCGTTGCAGCATATTGGTGACTTCAGACAAGGCTCCCTCGGCTGTCTGAATCATTGAAATACCATCGTTCGCATTGCGAACCGCTTGGTCCAATCCTCGAATCTGAGCCGTCATGCGGTTGCTGATAGCCAGTCCCGCGGCGTCATCGGCTGCGCTGTTGATGCGTTTGCCCGTAGACAGCTGTTCCATCGCTGCGCTCAGTGCACGCCCATTTTTGTTCAAGGCCTGCTGTGAAATCAGTGACTTTATATTGGTGTTGATGACTGACATTTTAATTTCCGCTTAATTGGGTGTTTGTAGAAGGTGTCAATGGCCGACATGTGGCAAGACTTTGCCGCTTCGTTGTCAAACCTTTAACCGACTCGTGCAACGCGAGGTTGTGCTCTGAGTTGAAGGATTTGTTGTTCTTGCCGCAACATCTGATCGTCGGGCCAGCGTGTCATTGCAGCCTGAAGGACGGATTTGGCGATCAGGTCTTCTCCCAGGCAATGAAGTACACGTATGTAGTGCAATTGCACAGAAGCTGGAATGTTGTGTCCCTGTAAATCCCGCAAACGCTCCAAGGCCGTTCGTGCAGCGAACCAATCCTGTTGAACTTCGCAAACCAGAGACAGCATCACCCAGCTGATCTCATCGTTGGGACATTGTTCAGCAGTTTTTTGGGCCAGCGACCTGGCTGCCTCGAGTTGATCCATCTGGACCAAGTGCATGATTTCTGCCTGATGTGTCAGGTCAAAATGCTCGTCACGCAGCGGGCCCATGAATGTAGAGCTTGTATGGGTCGTTGCGGGTTGTTCGATGGCAATCATGGATGTCCTTAAAGCAAGCGGCAAAAAAACTGCCGAAAGTTCGTATCTACGAAAAAGCAAAGACCATGCCAAGAATCTGACGCTTCATTGACAGGCCGCTTTCAACTTGCAAAGGGCATGAAAAAACCCGCGCAAAGGCGGGTTTAAGGCTTGGGAGGAGGGGGCTGAATCAGCGCAAAAGGGCCAGCACAATGCGAGGGCGCTGATTGGCTTGAGACAGCATGGCTTGACTGGACTGTTGAAGGATCATCCACCGGGCTAATTCTGCCGTGGATTGAGCGTAATCGCTGTCCATGAAGGTGCTCATCGAAGAGGTTTGGTCCACCACAGCCCGATTGCCGTTGCTGGCCGCATGTTCGAGCCGGTTGATGGTGGCGGCCCACTTGCCACGCTCTGCATTGAGCACGCCGATAGATTCGTCAATGGAAGCGAGCGTTGAGATCGCATCGGCTGGATCTTCGATGTTTCTCAAATCAGACAATGCCGTAGCGCTCAGGTCACTTAACTCAATGCTGGCCGAGTGCTCGCCCTGTGCTCCTACTACAAAAGTCATCTGTCCCGCATCACCAGCGGTACCATTCATCAGATTTTGTTGGTTCCAATAGGTGTGTGACAACTGTTTTGCGATTTCGGCTTCCAGCTCCTGAAATTCGAGCGACATGGTTTGACGGTCATCGTCCGAATAGGTGTCATTGGCGGCTTGGATGGCGAGTTCGCGCATGCGCATCAGCCCGTTTTGCATGTTTTCTGCAGCCGCGTCAGCAGTTTGCAACAGGGAAATGCCGTCGTGGGCATTGCGGCTGGCTTGATCGTAGCCCCGAATTTGCGCCGAAAACTTCGATGACATGGCCATCCCCGCCACATCGTCGGCCGCTTGGTCGACGCGCTTTCCGGTGGTCAATTCCCGACTGAGCTCCGTGCGCGATTGCGATGCCGTCTGGTTGGCATGAAGCGCGCGCAGCGCTTGCAGGTTGTGGCCGAGGATGAGCATGTTCAGGCAAAACTGTCAACACCATGCAAGCTGCCAACGCGTGTATCGTCGTAGAACTTGAGCTTTTCAACATTGGTCAGAGTCAAGGTGATGTCCTCGCCATTGACCTTGCGTGTCACGGTGCCTGGATTCGTCGTGGCTTCGCCATTGGCATTGGCTACAAGCGAATAGTCTGAGGCTTTGCCGGCCAGATACACCGTATCGGATTCAGCTCCGCCATTGATGCTGGCGGAATAGAGTCCGGCGTAAATCACGTCCGTCTTGGTTCCGCCCAGAACGCTGCTGTATTGGCTGCCAAACGACAAACCGATGTTGTTGTAACGGTTCACGGAGCTGAATGCACCCGGACGCATGTCAATGATGGTTCGGGTCGTCACGGCGCTGGCATTGAAAGTGCCGCCAGTGCCATCGGCATCGGTGGGTGTCCACACCGTTTGAAGTCCGTTCCAAGAGTCTGTAAAGTCCAGCTCTTGGAAACTTGCCATACGCGCGTCAGACGCTGCAACCGGCGTCTCCACTGCACCCCCTGTGATGACCCGTTGCGTCAAGGTGCTGGAGATCGCGAGTGCGGCACTGAATGCTTTGGCTGTAATTTTCAAAGTGCCATCTTCTTCGCTGTCGTCGGCAATAGCCGTGGTTGAGCCCGCGTTGATCAGGGTTTTCAGGCCGGTTGCGATGTCTGCACTGTCATCGCCATCTGCAACGGTGTAGCTGAAGGTTTTGCCGCTGAAGGTCAGGTCAATTTTATCGCCCGCCACAAAATCTTCAACCTTGGCCATCGTGTTGACTTGTTTAACGGTAGAACTGGCAGGTGTTGTGATGGTGACACCACCACCGGACACATCTGCGGATCGTCCGTCCGTAATGTCTGTTGTGACGGTGAAGGCCCCCTCCGCGGTACCGGTTTTTGCACCGGTCAGGCTCAGGTAACTGTATTCGCGAAGATTGTCACCGCTGCCTTGGCTGGCTTTGAGCACGGTCGCTTTGGCCAGCGTACCGGCATTGACCAGATCAGCCAACTCGCTCATCACATCGGCACTCGTATCAGTCGACAGAGCGGTGTATTCGTAATCGGTACTCTCGATGGTCAATTTGACTTTGTCCCCAGCATTCAAGTTGTCGGAGATGGCTGAGACCACACTCGTCTGTGCACTTTCACTGCTGCTGGCTTTGCCATACAAGAACTGCAGGGCCGCGATGTCATAGACCATCATGGTCTGTGGGGTTTGCCGTGAACCTGAGGTGATGGCGGGATTTGTGGAGAAAGCGGCGGGTATGCTGTTGTAGGACATCACTGACCACAGCTTGGAATCGAGGTTTTTGGGCAGATATGGTGGCGATGCCCCACCGCCACCAGCGTTGTAGTCACCAGGGTGCTTGAGTCCCAAGGCGTGGCCGATTTCGTGCACCATCGTTGTCCAACCGTAGCTTTTCCTCAAGTTGGCGAGGTCTGTTGCTTTAATCTGATACCCGTTGCCGGCATCGGTATCGTCATCGCCTGACAAGAAGCTGGCAAAGTCGTTGGACGTCTGGTTGTTGGCCAACATGATCTGACTTGGGGCTGCCGTGGTGGCTATGGGCATGTAGGCATATGCGGCACTGCTGGCTTGCTCGTTGGTGCCAAACTGGAAACTGGTCGTGGCTGCGACGAGATTTTCCTCCTCGAACTTGATGTTCATCAGTCCGCCCAGGTAACTGAATGCATCTCGCACTACGGCTTTTTGCGCTTCATCCAGAGGGGCAAAGAATTTTTTGTCTCCGGCAGGCACACTGGTGCCGCTGGCGTGGAAGCCGTAGGTCAGTGCGATCGGGGCGGTGGCATCTAAGGTCTCATCGAGCGAATACACACCGGGCATGATTTGTTGCCAGTCTGCTTCCTCAGCGTTTTCCACAGAACTCTTGACAGTCAACTTATTGGCTGTATCGGCAGATGGACTCCACATGTTGAGTTTGCCCACTTCGAGCAATGCATCGATACGGGAGTCACCTGAACTGGCCACAACGCGTTGGTCATCGAACTTCAAGAAATGGGCTTCACCTGAAAATTTTTCAAGACCTTTGGCTGCAGAAATGGCGCCGTTCTTTCCGGCCTTGATCTGATACTGGTTGTAATTGCCGGACAGCTCAACTTCAATCAGTGCGCCCTCGAGCTTGCGCAAGACCTTGCGGGCTGATTTGAATTCCGCCGCTGTCAGCGACAGCAGAGGGGCTTCTCGGTCGTCCGTTGTGCTGGCGTCACCATCCTGGTCGCCCACCACCGCCATGCCATCGAGACGCCGCTGATAGAGCTTGAGGTCATCCAGGCCTCCTTCGATTTCTGAAGCGATGTCTTCCACCTTGACGGTGGCTTTTTCCAGACGTTTCAGGACAGTCGTCACTTCCGAGCGCGTGCCACCGAGGTCGGCCACCTTCAGGCTGACTTCGGCATTGTCGGTCACCTTGATGCCTTTGAGGATTTTGTCGCCTGCCCAGCCTTTGAGGTCGTCAAAGCCCTTGGTGATGTTTTCAGCGGTGTCCTCGATCACCATCCGGCGAATGTCGTCTCCACCCTCAATGCGAATTTTGGCCTGATCGACGGTGTAAACCTTGGGCGGATTGCCAAAGACTTGGTTGCTGCCGTTTTTTGTTCCTGCAGCGGGGTTAAAACCCCCGATACCTGTCATCAAAGTGGACATGACTTGACCTCGTTTTTTAATCTATGTTTAGGGAATCGTCACAGCTTCTTAAAACTTGAGTCAAAGTACACATCTGTTCCACCGTCATCGACCGTGTACGCAGCGCTGGACTCAAGGAGTAAATCGGCGGCAGTGGCCACGCGAATGGCCGCGACTACCCCTGTGGGGGCCCAAAGGGTGTCATCACTGTTTTTCAGGATCTGCAGTGTGGACGGATCTGCCGGGTCACTCGCAGTGCCTGTGGCCACAGTCGAGTCGTCGCCGACAATGTAGTAGGACACGCCGTCCACCACGGCTTCGTATGCGTTGGTGCCTGTTCCACTGATGCGGCCCATCACCTTGAGGCCAACCGCGCCATCGCCATTCAAGTCACGGGTAGCCGTGACTTCTTCGCCCAGCATCGTGGCAGAGCTCAAGCTGTCCATGGTGGTATCGCCATCGTAGTCAGCGTCAGCCGTGATACTGGATGCAGTAGCCTCCCATTTACCGCCAGAACTTTCAAACACATACTGTTGGTAAACCTTCGATCCGTCCGATGCCGTCCCCTGAGCCCAGACCTCGACCTGGTCGTCTGCACTGCTGAGGACGGATTTGACCGTGTAGCCGGTGTCCGGTTTCCAGTAAGTGTCGCCTCCTGTGGCCCAAAGTGCACCGCTTGCCACGGTGTTGTCGCTGATGGTGTCGCTGTTGCTTGAAATCGATTTTGTGGCCTCAAAGTCCTCGCTGACCACATAGATCTCATCGGCAGCGGCACCGCTGCCGTTGCTGACACTGGCTTTGCCCAAGGTGTAGCTGTTTGCGGCACTGCCGGAGTCTGCACGGACCACCGTGGAGCCCTTGAGGTAACCGATGGCCCCATCGCCGTTGAGGTCGAGCTCGGCGGCCAATTCTGTGCTGGCCAGAACACTGCCTTTGACGGGGTTGACCTTGAGGTCCGCGTCGACCTTGGCGTCCATCAAGGTATAGCCTGTGGTGCGTGCGCCAAACTGGTCCACATTCGCTGCAAAGCGATACTGCTTGATGGCACCTGTGCCGTCCAAACCGTAAAGTTCCAGTGGCTTTGAAGTCAGACCATCCGTGGGGCCATCCTGCTGGTAAACGCCTTTCAGCGTGAAGCTGCCGGGCAAAGTCCATGCCGTGCCATCCTGGTTAAGCAGTGCACCGTTCATGGTCAACTTGCCATCACCCGTGGTGGCGTCATTGACGATAAGAAATCTTGAACCGCCAAAGTCGGCTTGCAGCAGGTCGGTACCGTAAGATGGGCTAAGGTCTGCGCTGTCGTCTTGGAGCACCGAAACGGTCACGGCACCCACATAGTTGTCGTCGTTGATGTCGGTGTTCTTGGTTTCTTCCAGCTTGGCCAGTTCGAACAGACTGATGGCCTCGCCGCTACCCACCAGTTTGCCAGTGGTCTTGTTGAATTCGTATTTTTTAGCAGTATCTACGGTGCCAGAGTCATCGATGCTGTAGACGTAGCGCGTTGCATCACCAGCAAGGCGCTCATCCACAAATTTGACTTTCTCTGTCCCAGAAGGCATCCATGCGGCCGAGCCCTCGGCGTTCAGCAGTACTTTGTTGAGCCCCAGCGCGGTGGTCGATGAGCCTGTTGCCAGGTCTTGGCCTGCCAGCAGGTAGGTGGCCCCGTTGACCATGGTGGCGCCGGTGACACCTTTGTAGCCAAGTGCAGTATCCAGGGTTTTGACTTTGAAGCCCACCACGCTGTCGCCCGAAAGGTCGCGTTGCTGGGTTTTTTCGAGTTCTGCCAATTTGGCGGGATCGGCTTCGGTGGTGCCCATGAAGTTCATGTCGGCATCCCAAGTGCTCTTTTGCACTGCCATGACCTTATTGGCGTTGGCGCCAGTGCCCATATTGAAGGTATAGACGTCGTAAGTCACCGGATCGCCGCCGCCATCCTCATTGGTGATCATGCCGCCGACTTTGTAGTCGGTGCCTGGTTTCCAGACGTTGCCATCACCGTCAAACAGTGCTTTGGACAAGTCCGGAACGGGATCCTCGGTCCCATCGGTATCGCCGACCACATAAAAATCCTGACCGAGGACGGTTGCCTTGAACAGTCCGCCCTCTGCGTCTACATAACTGCCTGTTGGTTCGTCTGCCATCGCGGAAGTCGCAGCTTGTTCGCTTGAGAGGGCTTCTGACTTCACCAACACATGATCTGCTGTGAACATGAATCGGTGGAAGGTGTTGTCAGCGTCTTTCTCTGCAAACACATAGATGGAGGAGACACTGCCTCCTTGCAGGTTGAATGTGGCTTTTTGCAGGGTGAAGCCGGCTGGATCCCAAGGGGTTTTGCCGTCCAAGCCGTACAAAGCACGGCCTTCAATGGCGCTGGCGCCGGCCACGGTGGTGTTGGCAACGCCGCTGCTGTTGTGTGCCAGCAGAACCATTTCCGTGTCATTGACCTCGCCCTTGTAGAGCCCGCTGTTTCTGTGCAAAACCTCGGTGACTTTGGCTCCAATGGCGTTGTCGCCATTGATGTCTCGATCAATAGTGACTTCGTCCAGACCCACTTCAAGATCACCCAGCGCGGCACTCGTGCTGGTGAGCTTGAAGTCGGTGTCAAAGCTGTAGCGCGTGTAGGTGGTAGCTCCACCACTGGTCGCTTTGGCATAGACCTCGTAACCCGTGGTGGCAGCACCGTCGGTTTTCTCGTTTAGTACCAGCCTGTCGAAGCTGCCCGGGTTCCAGCGGGTGCCATCGGTATTCAGCAGAGCGGTTGACAAATCCGTCACACCGGCTGCTGTGGGCGACACGATGATGTAATCGTTTTGACCATTGTTGCCTTTGAAGAGACCACCCACCGAATCCAGGGCGGTGGTGTTCACACGCACTGACAAGACCTTGTCTTTGTTGAGGTCGCGACTTTGGGTATTTTCCAAATCGGCCACTTCCACGTCGGTCAAGAGCCCAGACTTGGCCAGATTGATCTGGTTGTTGTTGCTGGTGTCAAAGGTGTAACGACGTGTTAAGGCGCCATTGGTGGCAATCAGCACAAAATCTGTGCCATCGTCATGGGCTGTTTTGACCGAAAAGCCAGTGTCTGCATTCCAGTAACCACTGGCGGTCTTGAGGGCACTGCTGAAGTCAAGCGCTTCGCTGGCGACCAAGCTGCCTAAAGCCAGACCCGGATCTGCCTTGAAAAAGACACCGGTGTGGGAGCCCAGGCTGCCCTTGTAAAGTCCGCCGACCAGGTCACTACCGTCGGTGATGACGGCACCGTACTTCTCATCGCCAGAAATGTCGCGGCCTTTGGTTTTCTCAATGGCTGCAATGTCTTCGGTGCTCAGGTCTTTGCGGTTGCCACTTTGTTTGTAGCCTACGAAATCGTAAGCGGTGAAATCAGAGTCAGCACTAACGTCGTTTTCGACATAAATGGTGAATGTCCCTGCGGTAGCGGTAGGTACCAGGCTCAGCTTGTTTGCAGTGACATCGGCCACGTTTTCTGGCAGCCATGCGTTGTCATCGTTGTCGAGCAAGGCTTTGCTCAGATCCAGTGGCGCGTTAGCCGAGGCCTGCTGGTTGATGTCGCCAGCCAGAAGGAAACTTCCGCCAAGAGCGGAAACTTTGTAAAGCCCGCCAGTTGCGTCGAGTGTATTGCTGAGCTGGACGCCAAAGGCGCCATCGCTGTTCAGGTCGCGTTTCAGATTCGCTTCGGTCAGTGCCATGGCGTCTGACGACATGGCAATCCCAGGAATGGAGTCATCGGTGACCACAAAGTTGCCGTCGCCGTCATCTACGAAGTCAAAACGGATCACATCAGATTTGTCACCTGTCTTGTAGGCATACAAAGCATATTCGGTGGCTGATTCACTGACAAGAGAGGAGGCAACATAGCCGGTCTTCACGTCCCAAGCAGAGCCGTCCGCATTGAGCAGAACACCGGTCAATGCTTTGGCGTCGGTGCCGTTGGTCGCCGTCTTGCGCAGAGCTCCACCCGAATCATGTCCAGCCAGGTAGAAGTCCTGCCCCATCAAACTCGCGGTGTACAGCCCGGCTGTGCGGTCGATGATGTTGGTGTTGATGTCAGCGCCATACAAGTCGTCTTGGTTCAGGTCACGGTTGTGCAATGCTTCAGCTACCGCCATGTCGCTCGCTGTGACTTTGACCCCAGCACGGCTGTCACTGCTGACCTCCAGATTCCCGTCAGCGTTCTCTTCGAAATCAAAGCGCAGAACATCGTCACCACTGTTTTTGGTGGCGAAAACGCTGTAACTGGTTGAGCCACCAGATGTGGTGTCCACGATGGATTTCAAAGCGTAGGTGCTGGCAGCCGAAGGCAATGCCCAGGCGGTGCCGTCTTCGTTCAACAGAGCACCACTGAGATCCTGTGCCAATGCGCCCGTCAATCCTGTTGTGCGCGTGTTGCTGCTGATGGGGTCTTGACCCGCCAGGTAATAGGTGTCGGTGCCAACGGACGCCTTGTAAAGACCAACAACGGTATCAACTTGCGTGTCGATCGTGGCGCCGAATTTCGTGTCGCCATTCAGGTCGCGTTTGCTGGATTTTTCCAGGGCGGCCAAAGCGATCGGGTCATTCAGAACTTCACCATTGGGCTTGTCGGGGTTGATCTTGAAATCGCCATCAGCGTTTTCAATGAAGACGAACTTGCGCACATCAGTGCCGGCCTTGGCATAGACATCGTATTCACGGCTGCCTGCTGTGGCCACACGGTTGATCATGGCGTTGACCGTGTAGGCCGTACTGCCCACTTTGGCTTCCCAAGCCGTGCCATCGGTTTTGAGCAACGCGCCACCCAAACTTTGGGCGGCGGAGGCCGAGCGTGCAGTCACCCGGGCGCGGCTGTCGAGATCTCCTGCCAGATAAAACTCTTTGCCCATCATGGTGGCTTTGTAGAGTTTGGTTTGTTTGTCTTCCAGGCTGTTGATCGTGGCGCCGAATTTCGAATCGCCGTTGAGGTCACGTTTTTGTGCACGTTCAGCCGCTGCCATTTCCTGGGCGGTCACTGTCACGCCGGCGGCCGTGGTTTCATCGATTTCATAGCGGTTGTCGGCGTTCAGGGTGAAGTCGAAACGCAGTGCATCATTGCCTCCGCTCTTGGTCGCGTAGACGCTGGCAGTGCTGCTTGCACCGCTGTTTTTCACGATGGATTGGATCGTATAAGTTGCGGTTGTGGCGGCTGCTGGCAATTTCCATGCGCTGCCATCCACATCGAGCATGAAGTCGTTCAGGCTGACTGCCCGTCCTCCGGTGGTGTCGGTGCTGGCCACTTTGGCAAGCAGCACATCCTGACCTGCTAGTTTGCCCTTGACCAGCCCGCCCGCTGAATCGATCGTGCTGGTGATTTTCAGGCCGTAGGCGCCATCGACGTTGAGGTCTTTCCTGGCGGCTACTTCGGCAGCAATGACTTCCTCATCGCTGAGCTGGTCTGTGCTGGTGAGCTTGTTATTGGTTCCGAAGGCGAACTTCGTGGTGACGGCAAAACCGTCTCCAGCCGTATCTTGAGAGGCGGTGCCGTAAACGTCCCACCGGGTACTGGCTCCCACTGTGGTTGAGACGGCACGCAAGGTTTGAATTTCTGCCGGAGGTTTCCAAAAAGTACCATCGCTGTTTTTCAAGGTGATGGCGCTGGCGTCGATGCGCTTGAGCCGGTCCACACGGCTGCCAACCACAAAGATGTCTTGCCCCATGACGTTGACGTTGAAGACCCCCCCGGTGGCCTTGGAGACTCCGGTTGTGAGGGGGTCATCGGCCACCAGTGTTTTGTCGGTCAGCAATTTCGCGCCAATTGAACCATTGTTGTCTAAGTCGCGGCGTGTCGACACTTCTGCAGCAGAAAAACTTTCCACATCAAGTTTGCTGGTGCTGGTGAAGACGCCTTTTTTGTCGAAAACAAATTTTTCAGCCGATGCGCTGTCTGGACGATACACAAACAACTGCAGATTACCGCCCCTGGCCACCAGGTTGACTTTGTCGTTGTTCGCAAGGTCGAGTTTGAAATAGGACCCGTCGGCGTTTTCAAGCACGACACCGCGGCTGGGCGCGCTGGTGCCAGGCGTCATGCCCATGCGGGAGTAAATGAACACATCTGCTGTGGCCATGCCATTGTTGTCACCCAGTTGCGTAGGGCTGGGGGCTTTGGCTTCGAAGAGTTTTCCTATGCTGTCGAGGGTAGTGACGGTAGCGGGTGCGTAGGTGTACGCGCTGGTATTGATCGACGAAATCAGCATGATTTTCTCCACCTGTGGGCGCGACATGCGCCAGGAATATGAATGGGCTTGATTTAAGAATCGGCGTGAGCGCGCACAACTTTAGTCACCACACAAAAAGAAAAACCCCCGGTAAACCGGGGGTCTTCAGAGCTGAGAATTTTGCGATCAGCGCAGCAAGGACAGTACGCTCTGACCTGCCTGGTTGGCCTGCGCCAACATGGCGGTGGCCGCTTGCGAGATGATCTGCGTGCGGGCCAGTTCGGTCGTTGCCGCAGCGTAGTCGGCATCTTCAATGCGGCTGCGTGAAGCCGAGATGTTCAAAGACACGTTGGACATGTTGTCGGCTGCCGAGGTCAAGCGGTTGATCTTGGAGCCATAAGTTGCACGGTCTTTGCTAACCGAAACAATCGCTTCGTCTAAAAGCGCAATCGCTAAAGTTGACGTGGCGCTGTCAGTTCCTAGATCAATGGTGCTGAGATCTACCTCATCTATTCCGAGTGCTTCAGTGCCCAGACCACTAATTGACAATTCGATCGCATCGCTCGCGACTGTTTCTGTGGTGCCAGTGCCTGCAAAGAGGTTGATTTTTCCCGAGCCGTCGCCAATCGAGGTGCCGTCAAAAACTACCATGCCGTTCCAGATGGTGTTTTCGTTGATGCGGTCGATTTCTTCCATCAACTGAGTTGCTTCGTCGTTGAGGGCTGCACGGTCATTCTCTGAATAGGTGTCGTTAGCGGACTGAACAGCCAATTCACGCATGCGCTGCAGCATGTTGGTGACTTCTTTGGTGGCGCCTTCTGCCGTCTGCAGCAAAGAAATGCCGTCGTTGGCGTTGCGGATGGCCTGATTCAGACCCTTGATCTGAGCAGTCATCTTGTTGCTGATGGCCAAGCCAGCAGCATCGTCAGCGGCGCTGTTGATGCGTTTGCCAGTGGACAATTGTTCCATGGCTTTGCTCAGACTGCGGTTGTTCACCGTCAGTGAGTTCTGAGCTACAAGGGATTTCACGTTGGTGTTGATAACTGTCATGGTCATACTCCTAAACAAGAGAGATGTTGGTAGCAGGAACCGTTGAGGGAGTAGAACCTGCTGCTGGCTTGTACAACGTCTCGGAATGATTCGTTGTTGCTAGATGATTCGACTGCCTGTCCTGAATCTTTAGCAAATGGAAGAAAAAAAATCAAATGTTGTGGTCTTCGAAGAGGCCACGCGTTTCTTCAATGTGATGGGCCATGCGAAGCGCTGCTTCATTCGGAATTTGCCTGACCACATTGCCTGTTTGTTGGTTCTTGACCACCACGACCACCTGGTTGAGCGTGTTGTCCATTGAAAAAGACAGCTGGGTGTTGTTCTTTTTCATATGGTCATTTAGACGCCCGATGGCCTCTTCGAGGTCTTTTTGCATTTTCGCCATGTCCACGGGTGGAGGCTTAGGTGCCTCGGGTTGGACGATGGGGCTTTTATCAGCCTGGGCAGGGCCGGGTTGCAGCTTGGCAACCAACGGCTCTGTGGCGCGGCTTGGTATGGCTGCGGGCGGTGACTGGGTGTTCAGTTCGATGCTCATGGTTTCAACCTTTCAGGCTGCATAGGACGCGATGCGGCAGTTACAGGGAACCTGAGTTGTTTGCAGTTGGGCAAAGCAGTTCAGGACGTCGACTAAGAATCGACGCCAAAAAATGAAACTTGAGGGAAAAAACGGAAAATCCGTGAAGTCAGTTATTTATTAACTATAAAAAAACCAATAAATAAATAAAATCATCCATTGGTGTACATGGACATCATGCCTTCAAATCGGCTTTTCAGGCCTTCGCGTGTGGAATTGCTGTTGCCAACGATGTTTTCCATCACACTGAATTGCTGCAAGTAGCGGTCCATCAGTCGGCTCATGCGCTCATCCAGAGCGAGCAGTTCATCCTTGTAGCGGGTGATCTGCTGGTTAGTCATCCGGCTTTTTTGCTCGATAATGCCAGTGCTGCGCAGCATACCGTCAAGCCGCTTAACCGCATCGCCAGCAGTGCCTGCATTGATTGTGCTGAACACGCTTTTTTTGTTGATGTCGGCGGTGAACATCTGGACCACTTCATCGAAATGGTCTTGCATTGCCAGATCGAGACGACTTTCATCAAGTTGGAGAACACCATATCGATCAAAGCTGAGGCCAACATCGCGGGCTGCCTTGATGGTAGATCCCGGTGTGCTGGAGGGTTCGGTCACCAATTTACGTAGCTGGTTGCGGATGCTTTGCAGCAGCGAGTCCCCAGCCAATGCGCCACCGAATTTCTCGACCTCGCTGTCCTTGTCACCCAGAACCTTGAAGGTGTCTTCCATCTCCTTGTAGGCCGTGACCAGTGCTTGAAGATTGGACTTGATGCCCGTTGTTTCCCGACTCAACACCACTTGTGCGCCTGTACCCGTGGTGGGGGTCAGGAGGTCCAGCGTCACGCCCTTGATGAGATCATCGACTCTGTTGCTGCCACGAGAAACTTCAATACCGTTGATGTTGAGTTGTGCATCTTCTGCGTCTTGAAAAGGTGTGTTAAAGAGTGTGAACGCGAACTCGGCAGGGTTGGGGGCAATGGTCAGCTGCGTGTCATCAGCGGGGATTGAAGACGCATCGACCGGTTGCCAGTTGCCTTCGTCGTTCAGTTCCATGTCCACATCGACAGGAGCGTTTGCGTCGGGGTCTTGGTAAGAGACCGCCAATGCCGTGGTCAACGGGTCAGCGCTGATGATCAGGCTGGAGCTGTTGTGCTCGATCACATTTGCTGTGTTGCTGCGGTAAGCCGTGATGTTGAACGCATTGCTCAGTCCAGGCTGACCTGACAGCACAATTTGTGTGCCTGAACCAGTGTTGATGGCTTGGGCGGTGATGCCGGTTTTGGCCTTGTTGATGGCGCTGGCTACTCCCTCTGGCGTGGCGTCCTTGACGTCAATGCTCACAGGATTACCGGTACCCACCTGAAGAGCCAGACGGAAGGGCTTTCCTCCATTGACGCTGCTGCCCAAGGGGCTGGTTGTCATCCGTTGACGCTGAGCAAGTTGAGAGACGCTGATGTCGTAGTTGCCAAGGTCTGCGCTCTCGGAGGACGTGACCTTGATGGCAGTCGGTTGTGAATTGCTGGTCTGTACAGCGGCAAAGTCGCTGGGATCATTGAGTTTTTCAAAGGCAGCCTTCACTTCACCCAAAGCGAATTTAACGGCTGAAAACCCGGAAATTCGGGCTTCGGATTGGCTGATTTTTGCATCCAGACGCTCTTTGCGGGGCGTTCTCTCCGCTGCAACGAGGTTTTCCGCCAAGGCCTTGATGTCGACGCCAGAACCTGCGCCCAGGGCACTGACGATGTTGGTGGATGTTGCCATTTAAGTGGATTCGATTTGAGTTTGACTGACTTGAGTCAACCTCTGAGGTAGTCGAAGAGGGTGAGACCGGAAATCTTTGAAAAACTGCTCATGGCTGCCTCAAGCGACATCATTTCTTTGTTCATGCGGGTCACGGCTTCAGCGTAGTCCAGGTCTTCTATTTCAGACAACGTGGATTTCAAGCGCAGGCCAGTTTCTGCCAGCACATCCAGTTGGGACTGCACCACCGTTTGGTCAGATCCGTTTTGGGCTTGGGCCAGCGAGAGGCTGTTGTGCATTTGCGTCAGGTCAGCGATGCCACGCTGGATGCTGCTGGTGGGGCCGGTCTTGAGGCCCTCGATCATCTGGTCCAACGCGTCAAAAAACCCCACGGACTTGCCGTCATTGCGTACCACGCGGTTGAATACATCGGTGCCTGCGCGGGTGAATTGCACCGTGCGCTCTACCCCAGCGGGGATGCGGGTCTGGGTTTGGTCACCTTGGTATTGCACTTGGCCAGAGCCGTTTTCGGCAAAGGCAGGGGTGTTGACCCGGGTGCCCGAAAACAAATAGTTGCCGCTGTCGTCTCGGCTGTTGCCCAAGCTCAGAAGTTCATCGCGCAGGGCTTTCATTTCGACCCCAATGGCCGTTCGGTCGTCAGGGGCCAAGGTATCGTTGGCCGCCTGGATGCCCAGCTCTTTGAGGCGAATCAAGATGTCATTGGCGGACGATAAGGCGGTTTCTTCGGCGGTGTAACGCCGCATCGCCACGTCAAGCGTGCGGATGTGGCTGTCTTGTCTTTCGACTTCGCCCTTGAGCCGCTGAATGGCGGCGGCTTGGTCGGGGGCGGCACTGGGCGACAGGATTTGTTTGCCTACGGCCATTTGGGCTTGGGTAGTGGCCAGTTTGTTCTGGATGGTGCTCATGCGCTCGGTGGCGCGGTCAAACAAGAATGAGGTGGAGATTTTCATGAGACCGTCCCTCAGCGGATTTGCAGGATACTGTCAAACAGCGCCATGGCTGTTTGCATGACTTTGGCGTTGGCCTGGTAGGCCTGTTGAAAACGCACCAGCGCGGAGGCTTCTTCGTCCAGGCTCACGCCGCTGATGCCGTCGCGCGATTCTTGTGCTTGTTTGTAAACGACTTCGAGCGCTTGTTCGGAAATGGCGGCTTGCCTGGCCACGTTGCCGACCTGGTTGACCCGCTCGATGTAGGCCTCGGTGATGGTCAGGCCGCCAGGCATCAGGCGTTCGCTTTCCAGTGCCACCAGGGCCAACATGGTTTCGTTGTTGCCGATGCCATCACGGTTGCCGTCGATGGTGAATTCGTCACCTTGTTTGGGCGCGGTGGAAAACTCCAGTTTCAGGCCACGGTAGCTCAGGCTGGGCGTGGGCGAGAGGGGGTCGGGCACCAGGGTGCGCTCGGCCAAAACCGACTGGGTGCGGGTGTCGATGATGCGGTATTGGGTGTTGCTGGTGAAGTTCACCTTGAGCTGCGAGGCCCGCAAGGCTTGCTTCATGTCGCCCGCAATGTCGGTGAACTGGGCCTGTACATTGACGCTGCTGCTGGTGGCGTTGGCAGGGATGGCAGTGTCGGTGACAAAAATCAGCAGGTCGTCGGGTGTCGCCCCTTCGATGCTGAGGGTGGCGTCAAAGCCCAAACGCTTCAAGTCAGCCGGGGTACCGTTGGCGCCCAAGCCCAAACGGATGTCTTGCGTGGTGTTGCCAGAGGGTCGGCTGAGCACCAGTTTGCCGTCTTGGGCCGATGCAGTGATTTTGCTGGCCACCGGGTCATTCGCGGTGGCCGTGTTGAGCCAGTTGACGACCGAGGCCAAAGTCAATGGGCCGTTCAAGGCAGGCAAGTTTTGCCCATTCAACTGAAAGGTGTTGGCGGCGATCGGGTTATCGGAGCCGACGAAGGTGTTGCCCGTCAGCTTGGCGGCCACTGCCAGGGGAGCCTGAGCTTCGCCCGTGGTGGCGTTGAACTGCTGCATCAGGCTGACGCTGGCTTTGGCACCCATGAAGATGTCCATGCCCAGATAGCTGGCCGGTGCCGTGCGGTTGAGGGTTTGGGCGCTGTAAGTGGCACCGACCTCCATGCCATTGCTGGTTTTGAGCATCAGGCCTTGTTGCGTGTCGTTCAGGGTGCTGCCGATCAGGTGGCGGCCATCGCGGGTCAGCACCTGCAGGGTTTGGCCTGGCCCGGGTGATTGCAGGTTCAGCGACAAGTTTTGCGTGCCGATCGGGATCAGCCCTAAACTGGTGAAGCCTTGGCTGGACTCAATGGCCAGGTTGGTCAAGCTGGCAATTTGCGGGGCTTTGGCCAGCGCGAGGTCGCCGCGCAGCTGTGTGGGGCCCTGAAATTGAGGTGTTGTGTAAGCCACACGGGCTTGTGCAGTGCCGCTGTTGAGTGGGTTGTCAATCACCCTGAACTGGCCCGCAGCGGCGACCCGGTTGGCATCTTGAACCAAGAGGTTCATGCTCGAAGCCTTGCCTGTTTTGTCTGTGGCAAAGCCAAACAGGTCACCGCCCAGCAGCCCCTCGGCATCGACGCCATCGCGGTGAACCTGGTTGACCTCTCGGACCATGGCGGCAGCCAGGTTGTCCAGCGAGTCGCTTGCGGGGTTGAGCACCTGCTCACGAAAGCTCATCACGCCGCCAATCTTGCCGCTGGTGATGCCGGGCATGGTTTCGGGCTTGCCATAAGCATCGATGACAAATTCGAGCTTGCCGGTTTCGATGTTCGATTGTTGGACGCTGATGGCGCGCGAGGTGGTTTGATTGACCAGGATGCCCTGGTCCAATGTGTCGCCCACACTGACGATGACGGCACCATTGGTCTCAAAGCGTGTTTTGATGGCGACCAGTCCGGACAACTCTCGCAGCAGCAAGTCGCGCTGGTCCAGCAGCTCGGAGGGCTGGTTGGATTCCGAGCTGTGTTTGGCCAGTTGTTTGTTCATTTGGGCCAACTGCGCCGTCAGCGCATTGATTTGGCCCAAGTCGGTGTCCACCGATTGGCGGGTTTCTTTGTCCAGCAGATCGAACTGACCGGCCAGTTGGCGGAAGCGGGCGGCCAGGCCATCGGCATCGCGCAAAAAGATACTGCGCGAGACGACCGAAGCCGGGTCGGTGGCCAGGTCGCGGGCCGATTCAAAGAACAGGTTCATCGCCGTGGTCAGGCCGATGCTTTCATCGCCCATGACGTCGATCAGCCGGTTGACGTAGGACAGCAAGGGTTTTTGGCTTTGCAGGTCGCTGTTGCTGTTGCGCAGGTTCGATTCGACAAAGGCGTCGTACTGGCGTTGCACCGCATCAAAGCGGGTGCCGGTGCCCAAATAGCTGTTGCCGATTTGGCGTGGCTGGTTGGCGCTGAGGGAGACGTCTTGGCGGGTGTAGCCCTCGGTGTTGACGTTGGCGATGTTGTTGGACACCGTGGCCAGCGCCCGCTGGTAGGCGGTGACTCCCGAGCTGCCAATGCTGAGCAGGTCACTCATGGCCGACCTTTCAACTTGAAGCCGTCGTGGCGTTCAAGTTGGTAAGCCTCAATGGCCGCAGGTTTGAGCGACATCGGATCGCGGGTCGGTTTGAGCGGCAAGTGTGGTGCCGATGCAGGCTGGCGCATCTGCAGGGCGTCTTGCGTGCTGAGGGCTTGGGCTTGGTGCATCTGGCGCTCAAGCATGTCGGCCAGCCCCATGCCGCCCCGTTTGGCCATGCTGAGGGACACTTCCTTGTCCATCAGGTCTTGGTACATCTCCATGTTGCCGCTGTCAACCAAATCGCTTTTTTCGATCGATTCGCGCATGGTCTTCATCATTTGCTGGATGAAATACGCTTCGAACTGCTCGGCCGTTTTGCGGATGGCTTGGCGGGGGTCGCGCGCGGCATCACCCTTCAATTGCGTGAGCGCATTGAAGTCCAGATAGGTGCTGGAGGTGATGTCGTTCATGGGTTCAGCCCGCGTTCACTCAAATGATGATCAGCTCGGCCCGCAGGCTGCCAGTGCTTTTGAGCGCTTCAAGAATGGCGATCAGGGCTGAGGGCGTCGCCCCGACCTGGTTGACCGCATCGACCACTTGGCGCAAGTCCACACCGGGCTGGAACAGGAACATTGGGTTCTTGGGCTCGTTCACGGTGATGTTGGCGTTTTGGACAGCAGCGGTCTGGCCCTGGCCCAGAGGGTTGGGTTGCGACACCTCGTTGGTGGCGGCAATGGCCACCGAAATGGTCCCGTGCGCAACGGCTGCGGCCGTCACTCGGACATTGCGGCTGATGACTACGGTGCCGGTGCGTGAATTGACCACCACGCGGGCAGGGGGCTCGCCCGGCACGACATCGAGGTTTTCGACCATGCTCATGAAGGCCACACGCTGCGACATGTCGGTCGGGGCGCGGATGGCCAGCGACATGCCGTCGATGGCGCGTGCGGTTCTTTCGCCAAAGGTCTTGTTGACGGCAGTGACGATGGCATTGGTGGTGGTGAAGTCGGCTTCACGCACGTTCATGACCACGTACTCCGAGGTTTCAAAGGGGTTGTCGACCACGCGCTCGACCGTGCCACCATTGGGAATGCGACCGGATGTGGGCACGCCAATGCTGACTTTGGAGCCTGCGGCGCTGGTTTCGACATCGGTGGTGTTGAGGGCGCCTTGGGCCAGGCCATAGATCTCACCGTCCACGCCACGCAGGCTGGTCAAAAGCAGGTTGCCGCCGCGCAAGCTGGTGGCACGGCCAATGGCCGAAACGTTGATGTCGATCTTTTGTCCGGGTTTGGCAAAGCCAGGCAGTTCGGCGGTGATCATCACGGCCGCAGAGTTGCGGATGTCGAATCGGCCGCTGGCCGCGCCTTGTTCAAAGTCAGACAGGGGGCCGTCGATGTTGACGCCCAATCGGCTGAGCATGGAGCGCATGCTTTGGGTGGTGAACGAGACAGCGGCACCGTCGCCCGTGCCTTGCAGACCGACGACCAGACCGTAGCCAATGAGTTGGTTGCTGCGGCCGGCGGCGACAGAGGCCAGGTCTTTGACGCGGTCAGCCCAGGCGGAGCCGCTCAGTCCCAACAACAAACACAGTGTCAAGAGAATGGATTTCATGGCGTGTAGAGGCTATTCAGAAAGGCCAAAATTTCATGAGGGCACTGGTGCCCCAGCCGGCTCTGGAGGCGTTGGCCATGTCGCCCGTGCCACGGTAGGCAATTTGGGCATTGGCCAATCGGCGCGATTGCACCGTGTTGTTGGGCGAGACGTCGTTGGGACGCAAAATGCCACTGACCTGGATGATTTCGGCGCCCTCGGTGAGCGCCAGTTGTTTTTCGCCACGCACCATCAGGTTGCCGTTGGACAGCACTTCGACCACCGTGACCGACAAAGCACCGGTCAAGGTGGCGCGCTGGTCGGCTTCGCCGGATCCGGTGCTTTCAATGCTGGCACTGTTAGGGTTGAATTCATCGAGTGCACCGATCCCTTTAGAGCCGAAAATCTTCTCAGGTAAGCGAAGTGCCTTTGATGTTAGTCCGGCAGGAATGACATCGTTGGTCGATTCGCGCGAGATGGTGCCGCTTTGTCGGCGTCCTGCCTGAGTCGATTCGTTGAGCAACACGGTGATCAGGTCGCCCACTTTGTAGTTGCGGCTGCGTCCAAAAAAGTTGTCGCTCTGACGGCCAATGTAGATGGCACCCGTGGCCACGCGGGGTTTTTCGATTTCGACCGGTAAAACCGGAGCGAAATCGGGCGAGTGTTTGAGCGGCGCCGGCGCTGTGGCACAGCCCGATAAGCCGAGTGCCCCCACAAGGGTGAGCAGGGCGGTGGTGATGAAGGGGCGTGCAGTTTTCATGGGGCTCACATGTTGTTGTTCAGGAAGCGCAGCATGCCGTCAACAGCCGAGATGGCTTTGGAGTTGATTTCGTAGGCACGTTGGGTCTCGATCATGTTGACCATTTCCTCGACCACATTGACGTTGGAGGCTTCCAGTGCGCCTTGCATCAATTGTCCTGCGCCTTCCAGACCGGGTTGGCCCACCACAGGGGCTCCGCTGGAAGCGGTTTGTCGGAGCAGGTTTTGGCCGATGGATTGCAGACCTGCAGGGTTGGGGAACCGTGCAATCTGAATTTGGCCAATGACTTCGGCACCACCACCGGCAGCGGTTTCGACCGAGACGGTGCCGTCTTGTCCAATCGAAACGCTGGCCACGTTGGGAGGGATGGTGATGGCCGGTTGCAGCAAAGAGCCGTTGGCGGTGACCAGCTGGCCCGTGGCGGAGAGTTTGAAGCTGCCATCGCGGGTGTAGGCGATGGTGCCGTCGGTTTGGGTGATCTGGAAAAAGCCCGCGCCTTGGACCGCCATGTCCAGGGCATTTTTGGTGCTGACCATGCTGCCCTGGGTGTGGGTTTTTTCGGTGGAGACGATGCGCACACCGGTGCCCAGCATCAGACCGGTGGGCACTTGGGTTTCGGCCCCTGCCTGCGAGCCGGCTTGGCGCAGGTTCTGGTAGAGCATGTCTTCGAAGCTGGCACGGTCGCGCTTGAAGCCGGTGGTGTTGACGTTGGCCAGGTTGTTGGAGATGACCGACATGCGCGTTTGCTGCGCGTCCAGGCCGGTCTTGGCAATCCACATTGAGGCATCCATGAGGGGCTCCTGTCAGGTTTAAGCGGGTTTCATCATGGAAGAGCCTGACTCGTCGAGCGTCTTGCTTTCCTTGATGATCTTGATTTGGGTTTCGAAACTGCGCGATTGGTCGATCAAGCGGGTCATGGCCTCGATGGCGCTGACGTTGCTGCCTTCCAGAGCCTGCGGTATGACCTTGGGCAATACCGCCGTGACTTCGATGTCTGTGCCATTGGGTTTGTCCGTGACCTTGAACAAGCCGTCTTCGCGGCGTGAGAGGCTGACGCCGGTGGCATCGCGCAAGCGCAAGCGGTCAATCAGCACATCGGCGGCTTGCCCTTCCTGTGCTGGATCACGGGCAAATACACTGCCATCGGGCGTGATGGTGACCATCAGGCCCGCAGGGATGGCGATGGGACCACCGTCGCCCTGGACCAGGTGACCCGAGCCAATTTCGAGTTGTCCCTGGATGTTGACGCGCAAGTCGCCCCGTCGGGTAAAAGCCAGATCGCCATTGGGGGCCTGTACCGTCAACAGGGCGGCATCGGCCATGGCAATATCCAACGGGCGTCCTGTGGCCATGACGGCACCCGGTGTCATGCGAATCAGGTCACGGGAAATCGTTTGGGCTTGAAAGCGGGAGTCAAAACCCGGGCCATCGACCTTGACCGATTTCAGGGCCACGTCGTAGCTGCTTTTGAAACCCACCGTGGACACGTTGGCCAGGTCGTTGACCAGCACCTGGCGCACCGTGGCCTGCTCTTTGATGGTGGCGTTCGAGGTGAAGACAAGGCGGTCCATGGGCAGGGTCTCAGGTTTTCAGTCGTTGAAAAATCAGCGCATCAAGAACGGATGTTGATGATGGCGCTCGTCATGGTCGAGCTGGTTTCAATGGCCTTGGCGTTGGCCTGGAAGTTACGCTGAGCGGTGATCAGGTCCACCAGCTCTTGGGTCAAGTCCACGTTGGCACGCTCGGTGGCACCGGCACGGATCGAACCGAAACCGGCAGAACCGGCTTCACCGATTTTGGCTATGCCCGATGTGGCAGAGGCCAGGTAACTGGCATCACCCACCTGACGCAAGCCGGAGGGGCTGGAGAAGTTGGCCAGCACGATCTTGCCGAGTGACACCTGAGAGCCGTTGGAGTAGGTGGCGTTGACGAGACCGTCCACGCCAATGTTCAGGCCCATCAATTCGCCTTCGGGGGCACCGTCTTGCGACTGCGACAACACGGCGAATGCGCTGGAGTATTGGGTGGACTTGGTGAAGTCAATCGACATGGTCAGGGCACCCTTACCGCCCGCAAGGAAGGCGGTTTCGAAGGGCATGCCGGTCAGGGGCGAGATGGGTTTACCGGTCAGGTCAAAGCTCAGTTCGCCGCGGTCCAGGTACACAGGCCACCACTCGGTTTGTGTGGACAGCCCCGTGGCGTCCTCGGTCTGCACACCATTCTTGACAAACTGCAAAGCCCCGTTTTCGGTGAATTGGGTCAGTTTTTTCCACTCGCTGGTGGAGCCGAATTGCATTTCGGTGTTGGCCAGGCCCCAATCGGCAGAGCCAGTGACCTGGATGGCGGAGTTTTCGCCTGCGGTGCCGGTGGTGAAGATAAATTGTTTTGATTTGGGGTCGAAAGCCACAGAGACACCCGAGACTTTGCGGTTAGTGGCAGGGTCGGTTTTGGCGTTGATGCTGTCCTGCAGGGCCTTGGCGAAGCTGTCAATGTTGGTGTAGGTGGTGGGGAAGGGCAGTTCGACCTTGAAGGCATAACCATCGACGGACACAAAGAAGTCTTTGTTGGACGATGAGGTGCTGATGCTCTTGGTGGTGTTGATCGTCATGGCCTCGCCGCGCAAGACTGCAGGCTCGCTGGGTTTGCCACGCAGAGCGTCGTTGGGCGAGGCATCAACTTTGAGGCCCGTGCCCGTCAAACCCATCACCCGGATGGCGTTGTCGTCAGTCGTGGTGACCTCAATGCTGGACCCGTCACCTGTGGTGCCCGAGGCGATGGAGAACCTGGTGGTGTCAGGGTCAAAAGCAACGGTGATGCCATAGCGTGCGTTTTTGCGGAATTCGTTCACGTCGGCGGTGGCCGTGTTGTCCGGGGTGTCCACCAGTGCGCCGAGCACGTTGTTGATGGCAATTTCAACGTTACGGGCCAGCACTTCGGGGTCCTGGTCGCCGGCTTTCATGGTGTAGGTGATGGTTTGCGCGGTTGCTGCGGCATCCACTTTGATGCTGAAACTCAAGGTGCCGCTTGTGGCGTTGACCAATGCCCCATTGGTAAAACCGGCTGCTGTCAATGCACCGCCAATGGCTGTGGCTGGCGAAGATCGGCGAATGTCTGTGAGTTGGTCCAGCGAATACATTTCGGTGGTGCCGGAGCTGGGGACCACACGGGGGTCGCTCTTGGGCAGCACATCGCCGTACTTGTTGACAAACAGCGCACCACCCACTTTGTCGGTGGCTTGTTGCAAAGCGGGTTTGACCTGTGTGTCACCCACAAAAAAGTAGGTTTGCCACTTGGAGCTGGGGGGCGTTTGGTCCTGGCTGGCGTTCTGGGTTTTGGCGTAATACACCGTGGCCAGGTAGCCGTTACCGCCACTGTCGTACACCGTCAGGGCCGTGCTTTTGTTGTAGGTGCTGGGGTTGCTGCGGTCAAAGTCGGCCGTGATCACGGCCGAGTCGGCGGGCAAGTTCAGGCCCAGCTGAATTTGGGTGGTTTCGACCGCCTCACCAGACGTTTTGGGAGGAATGGTCAGGGCGTTCAGGTCGGTCAAGTCGGCTTTGCCGGACGAGTCGACCGATGCGGCCATCAGACGTTGCCCGGTGGAGTTGACCACGTTGTTTTGGTCGTTCAAGGTGAACGAGCCGTTGCGGGTGTAAATGTCTTGCAAGCCGTCGGGCGTTTTGAGCGGGAAAAAGCCGTCACCCGTGATGGCCAGGTCCAGCGAGTTGCCCGAGGTGGAGATGTTGCCCTGGCTGAATTCCTGGCTCACCTGCTTGAGCGAGACGCCCTGACCGATGTTACTGGATGATTTTTGCAGAGGTGATGTCGAGAAAATGTCACCAAAGTCAGCCCGCGAGCGCTTGAAGCCCGAGGTGCCCACGTTGGCGATGTTGTTGGACGTGACGGCCAACTGGGCGGTGGCTGAGTTCAATCCGGTGAGCGAGGTATAGAACGACATGCTGGAAGGCTCCTGTGATGCGTTGTGTCAGATGAAAAAAGAGGTAAGGGGTGACGACTGGTACGAGGGGCGGGCGGTCAGATGCCGACCCGCTTGATGTCGGTGAGCAGCACGGTCTTGCCGCCATCGACTTCGACGCTCACGCTGCCATCGGCCGGGTTGGTGGCGATGGCGCGCACGGTGGACAAGGTGTTGACGGGAACGTTGCTGGTTTTGCCATTGACCACGGCGGTGGCGCTCAAGCGGTACAAACCCGCCGGGGCCGGCTTGTTGGCCGCGTCTTTGCCATCCCAGGTAATGGGCATGGCGCCGGGCAATTGGGGGCCGGAGATCAGCTCTTGCACCAATCGGCCTTGGCTGTCGACGACATTGACCTGCACACCGCTGGCGCCCTCAGGCAAGTCGATGCTGCCGGAAATGTTGCCGCCGGTGCTCAGCAAAGTGGGGGTGTCGGTGACCGCCACTTTTTTGCCAATCAGCGAGGCGCTGTTGAGCATGCGTTCGCCGGACATGGAGGTGACAAACTTGTCGAGCGAGTCTTGCATATTGGTCAGCGCTTCGAGCTGAGAGAACTGCGCCAGCTGGGCCACAAAGGCTTCGTTTTTGACAGGGTCCAACGGGTTCTGGTTTTGCAATTGGGCGGTGAACAAGGTCAGGAAGTCCTGCTTGCCCATTTCTTCGCTGCTTTTCTTCGGCGCGTTCTTGAGGTCTTCGTACCGCGTGACGTTCTTGAGCAGGCTGGAGGAGGTGACTGTTTCGGTGGCCATGGGGTGCTTTCGGATCAGGCCTTGGAGATGTCCAGCGTGCGCATCATGAGCTGACGGGCCGTGTTGATCACCTCAACGTTGTTTTGGTAAGAGCGTGCCGCGGCCATCATTTCGACCATTTCGGTGACTTCGCTCACGTTGGATTGGTAGACGTAGCCGTTTTCATCGGCCAGCGGGTTTTTGGGGTCGGACACGCGGCGGGGAATGGCGGTGTCATCGGCCATGCGGTCGATCTTCACGCCGCCCACATAGGGGGCGCCGTTGTGCGTCATCTGGGCATCGACCAAGGCTTTGAACACGGGTCGCTTGGCCCTGAAGGCCTCTTTTTCGGTGGACGCGACGGTGCCGGCGTTGGCCAGGTTGGAGGCCGTGGCGTTCATGCGGGTCAACTGGGCGTTGAGGGCCGTGCCGGCAATGCCGAAGATGTTGTCCATGCTCATGATCAGTCTCCTCGCAGGGCTTTGCGGATGCCGCTGACCCGGCTTTCCAGAAAGTTGAGGGTGGCTTGGTAGTCGGCAGCGGCTTTACCGTACTGGGCTTGTTCGACGCTCATTTCCACCGTGTTGCCGTCGAACGAGGTGTTGAAGGGGGTGCGGTAACGCATGCCATCGGCGTCCAGGCCTTGGCCCACCGAAAAATGCCCCTGGCTTGTGGCTTTCATGCCTGTGCTTTGTTGCAGGGTTTCGTTCATAACCGACTTGAAGTCGATGTCGCGTGCTTTGTAGTTCGGCGTGTCGGCGTTGGCGATGTTTTGGGCCAGCACTTCCAGGCGCTGGCTTTTGAGCTTCAGCGCTTTCTCGTGTACGCCGAGTGCGTTGTTCAACAAATTCATCTCGACTCCTGGTGTTCGGTTCGTTCCTGCCGCCGCGTCAATGTTTTGACGAGGGCGCTCAAGTTCTGCGGTTTGTGGTCGATAGCAGCAAAAGATGTGCCAGCTCTATATGAGTTCTTTGGGGCTAAGGCCTGTCGGGCTTGCCGCCATGAGCGGCAATTTGCCGTCGCTGGCCACTCGATGCGGCAAAACTTTGCCGAGCCTCATCGCAGAGTCTGTGTGGCAGCTTTGGCGACGTTGTCGTAAAGCCGCACGGCACTGGCTTTGCCATGAGGGGCTGGCAGGCCTGTCTGAAGCGATGGGAGCCCTGGCAACATGGCTTGGGTCAATTGGTGCAAGCCCGCCAAAATCGAGTTGCGGGTGATGGGCGCGCGGGTGTCTTGGTCCACATGCAGGTAGCGGGCTTGGGGGCCAGCGATGGGCAAGGGCGCGTCTGGGCGGGTTTCTTGGCGCGCCGCTGGCGTCAACACCGTCAGGTACAGGTCGTCCAGTCCGATGGGGGGGCCTTTGACCCGCAGGCCCGCTTGGGCAAAGTATTTGTCCACCAGGTCCAGCTGCTGCAACAGCCCCATGCCCAAAATGGCTCGGGGGTTGTCCTTGAACCCTACCGAAGCGGCACCGCGGTTGGCTCCATCGCAAAACTGGATGATGCCGTGGCAATTGCCGTTGCTGGCTTGCGGGTTCATGCCGCCGCTTTCCATCAGGGTCAGGCGGGCAAAGTCGTCGGGCTGAAAGTTGTAACGCTCGGCCAAGGCGATGATTTTGTCGCGCACGGCCGCGAGCTCGCTCGCCGGGACAAAGCCCTTGGCGACGGCTCGCGCCAAAGTGCGCTCAAGAACCCCATGAGGCCCCTGTGCGGCGGAGGGGCCTGGCCAGGACAAGGCCCGGTTGGCCAAGGCATGGGCGGTCAATGAGGCGGGGGTGTCACTTTGCAGCTGCCAGACTTGTTGGGCGTTGCGCAGGTTCAACTCAAGGGGTCCGGGGGCCTGCGATCGGGCCAGGGGGGGCATGCGCAGCTCAGAAAAATCAATGATTTGTCCGGGAAGAATCAGATCGGGGTTGTCGATCTGGTTGCGCGCGGCCACCTGGTGGGCCAGCCGCATGGCTTCGTTGTCGCTGATGTCTTGCTGGTTTTGCCGGTAGTGGGCTTTGACCAGACCGATCAGGGTGTCGCCTTCTTGCACTTGAACGCTGGAAGGGCGATGCGCCACCGTGGCCAGAACCTGTTGGAAATCCTGGGCTTTGCCGTTCAGGGGCAGCAGGGCAACGCCGTCGATCGGGGCCGAGACGGTCAGGGCTTGCAGACTGGGCAATGGTGACAGCGAGGTGCTCATGCAGTGGGCGACTTCAAGGGGAATTCAAGGGTTGGTCTCTTTTTTGCTTGTGACAAGGAAATCATGAACACTGTCAAAACTTCCACACCGATGAACACCCGCTTGCAAATGCTGTGCCGACTCTTGGACCAGATGGCCCTCAGGGGCCTTTGGCTGGGCGCTGTGTTGTGGATGAGCGGGGCGGTCGCCATGGCAGCGCCGCAAGCCAAAGGCTTGTCGCCGGCCAAAGTGCTGCATCAATCGGTGACCGAGTGGGTCGCCAAAGAACAATCGGTGGCGCTGGATGCCGTGGTGTTGGCACCCTTGGACTCTCGCCTGCAAATCAGGCCTTGTGAAAAGCCCTTGGCCATGGATTTGCCATTTTCGAGCACCGAAACCGTTCGGGTGCGTTGCGCGCAGCCGGTCTGGCAGCTGTATGTCCGGGTCTCGGTGCCTGGGCGCCCAGGTGGCCGCCCCTCCGTTGCTGCCGCGGCCCAAGCCGAAGCCAAAGCCCCTGCTGAAAAGCGTTCTGTGTTGGTGGCCGCCATGCCTTTGCAGCGCGGAATGATCTTGACAGAGGCTCATGTTCGGCAGGTTGAGGTCGATACATTGAACATGCCCCCCAATGTGCTGGAGCAAGTCAGCCAGGTGATGCATGCCGAGTTGGTGCGCGACATTCGCGCCGATGCGCCCTTGAGAGCCCAGGATCTGAGACCCACGGTGCTGGTCAAAAGGGGCCAGTTGGTCCTGATGTCGGTCGGTCAGACCCAGGGTTTTCAGATTTCGGCCCGGGTGGAAGCGATGCAAGATGGCCGTTTTGGTGAGCAGGTCAAGCTCAAAAACCGTGAATCCGGCCGAATCTTGAGCGGCATGGTGACCGGCCCCAACAAAGTCGAAGGCCTTTGAGACGCAGCGGGCACCCCGACATGAAAAAAAACCGTTTTTTCTCTCAAGTTCTAGAATCTGCTGTCGATTCAGACTGTGAGCGAGGTCTCAGCTCTTTGTTGAGAGACCAGAAAAGAGAAACATCATGACCGATCCCATCTCCAGTTTCCGCCGGATCGCCCAAATGGATTCGTCGAGTCGCCCATCGGCCGCGAAGGCACAGGAGCGCACCAGCGATGCGTCTTCCGAGGTGAGTGCCCCTGCGGTTTCTCAGACCGACGAGGTGAAATTGAGCGCAGTGGCCCAACAGGCCATGCAGGAGCCCTCGTTTGACCGCGCCAAGGTGGAGGCCATCAAGCAGGCCATCCAGCAAGGTCAGTACGCCATGGACACCCGACGCATTGCCGAAAATTTTGTGGCCATTGAAAAAATGATCAAGGGCTGATGCCGACATGAGTGTCTCGCTGCCATCATCAGAACTGGCCACGCCTACGGCGGCTGCCGAGGATTTGCTGGAGTCCGCGCCGCAGGACGTGCAGCGTCTGGCGCAGTTGTTGAGCCTGGAATTCGAGGCTTTGAAGTCCCGAGACATGTCGGCTTTTGAAGGATTGCAGCAAGAGAGAACTTTGGTGCTCGAGCGTTTGGCCTTGCTCGCCCAATCGTATGCTGAGCGCACGCCTGCCCCCCCCGAATGGCTGGAGTTGTTGCCAGCTTTGGCGCAATGCAAGCAAGATCATCTGCGCAATATCCAGCTCTTGCAGCGGCAGTTGCAAGCCGTCAAGGGCGCTTTACAGGCCTTGCAGGGGGAATCTGCGGCTTCCGTTGATTTGTATGACCGTTTGGGTCAGGTTTCTCGTCGACAGGGTGGCGTTTCTTTTTATGCCGCTTGAGACATCGGCCTTGTGCCAACCAAAAAGATACAGGCCGTCATGACGGCCTTTTTTCATCGCCGGGGCGCATGCCTTTGAGCCAGTAAACCCAGGACAAGATGACCGCCACGGCGGTGTAGAGCTCGGGGGGGATTTCCTGGTCCAGATCGACCCGGCTCAGCAGGGCCAGCAATTGCGGGTCTTCGGCCACATAAACCCCGTGGCGTTTGGCCTCTTCGATGATGCGTTGGGCCAACTCGTCCTCACCCTTGGCGCTGATCACCGGGGTTTTTCTTTGCCCGTATTCGAGGGCAATCGCTTCTCTCAAGGGGGGCTTCATGTCTGCACATCCAGCAAACTGCCGGTTTCCGGCGGGCTCCAGGGCAGGGGATCGGAGGGGCCTGGCCCATGGATCACCAACAGCCGGGTCATTTGTAGGCCAGCGCTGTCGAGCTCGTCCCTTAAATTGGCCGTCTGCGATTTGGCCCGATGGACCACGTCTTCGCGCAAGGCCCACATCACCATGTCCACCTCGGTTTGTTCGCTGATGCGGGTTTGCAGCCACACCTCGCCCAAGTCCCGGTTGCGGGTGTGCAGGTGGATGATGAAGGGGGCTTTTTCTTCGCCAGGTCGGCGTCTGCTTCGAACAAAACGCAGGGCGACGGGCTCGGCATCGACAAATGGCAGCATCATCGAGAACACCCATTCGCGGCCGGTGAGGGTTTCGCTGGCGGTGAGTTGCCTCGATTCAATGTCGTCAATCGCGTCCTGAATGCGCCCGGCGCCTTCGGCGTTGGTGCTTTGCAGCAAGCGCATGAATTGCCTCAGACTGGACTTGAGGTCAACCAGGCCGCCGCCTTCGCCTTTGGCCAAGAGGTTTTCGGTCATCCAGCCGCTGCGCTGCATCAGTTGCTGGAGTTTTTCGGGGCTGAGCTGGGCCATGGAAGGGCGCAAGCGCTGCCAGTGCTGCAGCGCGGCCAACTCGGGGGCGGCCGGGTTCAGGCCTTTGAGCAAAGTGTCCAGAAAGCCAGGCCGCAGCAGCAGGGCCAAGGCCCCCATGTCGGGTGGCCTGAAGCCCAGCTGTTGCGTGCGGTTGGGCAGAGGGGTGTCCTGGGGGAGAGGCGCGGTTCGGGCCTGGGCCTGAAGGGGGCGCAAGAGAATGGACCCATCGGCTTGGAGTTGAACCCTGAACAAGGCGGTGTCGCCAGCGGCCAGCCGCAAACCGGCGGGCAGTTCTTTGGGCAAATCGATGAACTTGCCCAGCCAAGGGGGGTCTTGCAGGTTCAGCCGAAGGCGTTCGGGGCGGGCTTCGACAATGGCTTGGATGACTTGGCCGTCGCGCAAACCCAAATCGGCGGCAGTGCGCTCCACCACCAGGGGCAAGCGCCCCTCCAGATAAATGGTGGGTGTCTTTTGTGTGAGGTGGGCGGTTTCAGCCCCGGTGATCATGGTCTGACCTGGTTGATTGTCAAAGTGTCAAGGGAAACGAACCCATCGGCGTTGGTCGACTTTAACGCTTTCAGCAGAAACTGGCAGATCTTTCTTGACCACCATCAGGGCCATGAATTCGGGGTGCTGTGTTTTGAGCAAGTCCAGCAGGTCTTCGCTGCCCGGTACCACCAAAGCAGTGCCAGCGCGCATGGCGTGCATGGTGCCTTTGGGGAAAACCTGAGGGTTCAACTGAACGAAGGCTTGACGCAATAAATCCGGGTGCAAAGGCATGCCTGGCAAGGCTCGACGGATCAGTCGGTCCAGGGTTTCACCCCTTTGAGCCGTGACGGTGGCACGGGCTTTGACACCCGCTGCGGGTCCCGGCGAGGCCGAAGCCGCAGATGCGGCCATGGCCTGAAGCGTGGGGGTGGGAGGGGCATTGCCCATTTGTTGGATCTGGCCCTTGGGTCCCAACAAGGTCGCCAGGGCCGCTGTGGCGTGGGTCGAGGGCTCGGCAGCGCGCGCGGGTGCAGGGCCAGTCAGGGTCAGGGTCAGGCCTGTGGCCAAGGCCAGCGACGGCCAAAAAAACCTCAAAGCACTGCGCGTCGTGGTTGACTGGGCCCTCGGCCGGTGGAGATCAATGGGGTGAGATTGCATGGGGAAATCCTGGTGCATCTGAAGGGTGCTCACAAGGGAAGTGCCATCCATGGGCCTTGGTTGGCCAGTGCCGGACCCGCCAGTTGTTGAAGCTCGGTGCGGTGCCGACCGACCCGGACCACTTCGGCCAGCGCCAGGTGCTGTGCGACACCGGTTTCGAGCATGCGGCTGGGCACATGGCTGGGGTTAATGAGCAGGACACGGTCGCCAGGGCGCAATCCGCTGCCCTGTCCAGCTTGCAATTGCAAGGTGTTACCGCCCTGGCGGCGAACATGGAATTGCACCGGCTCACATTCGGTGAGTTTGTCCAGTTGTGCGACCCACTGGCGCATCCCTTGTTGCAGGTCGGCTTGCATTTGCCGCGCCCAGGCCGATGGGTTGTTCACCATGGCTGCCGGAGAGATGGCAATGAGCTGTTCCACTTGCCACTTGGGCTCCATCCGGTCATGGGGCTGGTACCGTTGACCCAAGGTCAAGGTCAAGGTCCATTGCCAGGTGGGTTCGGCTTGCCCCATGCCCAAGTGCTGAGTCCAGCTTGTTGGGTTGGGGCGGTTGTGGGGTTGCAGTTTGATTTCGGCAGTCCAGCCGCTGGGCACTTCTTCATGCCCCATGAGGGCGCGGTGGTACGTGCTGTCCTCATTGGCCGTCAGGCTGTGGGTGCGCCAACGCTGGGAGTTTTGCATGCTGTGCATCAAAGCGACATGGGCTTGGTTCAGCACAGTGTGGGTCGCGAAATGCTGTGTTCCGCTCAAGCCATCGGGGGTGTGGACTTGGACCGCCAGCGGTAAGCGCCAGGCGCGTGGTGGCGCTGAGCAGGTTTTGTCTGCACCTGTGGGCTTCCAGCCCCAAGGCAAAACTTCGGCACTGACGCGGGTTTGCGGGGTTTCGTCTTGAAGATACGACAGGACCCGAACCCCACGCACTTGGGCTTCGGAGTGGAAATGGGCGCTTTCATGCAGGGCGCCTTTGTCGTCCACCCAGGCCGAGCTGATGACCCGAGTCGGCCGGTCGATCGTGGCTTCGAGGATGGCCTGCCGAATGGCCGCCAATTGGACTTCATGCTCGTTGACTGCGGGTTTTGTGGCTTTGGCTGCAACAGCGCGGGCATTGACCACGGCCCGCACGTTGGGCGCATTCAGCGCTTGGGCGGCCAATTCGGCGGGGCTGGTGCCCTGAGCCGAGGCCCCCAAAGCGAGTGCGCAGCCCAAGGCCCCCAGCCAAAGGCTTGGACGATGGCTTTTCGCAGGCCATGGACGACGCAGGGATGTGACGCTGAAAGTGGGCATGGTCAGAGCAGCTAAAAAGTGGAGGGCTTTCAGCGACGGCGTGACGCCATTTGTCCCAGGTACAGGGTGCGCAGGTCGCGCACGACGTGTTGATCCAGCGAGAGGGTGGTTTCGTAGGTGTCTTCGCCCACGGGTGTGATGCTGACCAAGGTGGCACCGTAAATGACGCCTTCGACTTTGGCCCTGAAGGTGTCGCTCATGACGGTCATGTCGGCCACGGTGGTGGTGGCATCGAGTTGTTGGCCATAGACCTGTTCGGTCAAGGAGCGGTAGGCATCCAGTTTGGAGGCGCGAATGGCCAGCAGGCGTTGTTGTGAGGGGTTGCGGTGGTTTTGCACGCTGACGACGGCGTAGCCCGTGGCCACCAGGGTTTCACGCTTTTCCACCAAGGGGGTGATCATGGACGGCGGCGCTGTGGGCGTCGGGGTTTTGTCTTGTCCCATGATGTTCAAGGGCACGGATTGGCATGCGGCCAAGGCCCAGGTGGCGAGCAGTGTGGCTGCGACGGATCGGGTGCGGGTCATTGAGCTTCTCCATGAGTCAACATCCACGAAGTCAGGGGTGCTGCGTGGGTTTGATTGCGCTTGATGGGTACATCGGCAGCACAGGGCAATTCTTGAGGCACTCGACCTGGGCTTGATCTCTGTAGGCGCTCGCGAATTTTGAGTTTTTAAATATTCAAATAATTGTTAATTTTCACAATTTAATGGTGTCTGATCGGGTTTGTTTGCTAGTATTGGGTATTCTCTGTATAAATTGATTAATTTATCAATTTACTCAACCCCAACCTCAAAGCCGCCACGACCGAGCCCCAGCCCCCGGCTCGGGGACAACGGACTTGCGTCACCCCTGAAAACTTGGACCTCATGAAAGCCAGTGCCAAAACACAGATCATTGGTCAAAGCAATGCCACCCAGTTTTTGCGTGAACTGATCAAGACCCTGGCGGCGTCTTCTTCGACAGCTTTGGTGACCGGAGAAAGTGGCACAGGCAAGGAGTTGGTGGCGCAGGCCCTGCATGCGCAAGGGCCGCGCGCGGGAGGTCCTTTTGTCCCCATCAACTGCGGCGCCATTCCGAGAGAGTTGATTGAAAGCGAGTTGTTTGGCCATCGCAAGGGGACTTTCACGGGCGCCGTGTCCGATCGCCTGGGGCGCTTTGAATTGGCCCATGGTGGCACCTTGTTTCTGGACGAAATCGGTGATTTGCCGATGGACATGCAGGTCAAGTTGTTGCGCGTTTTGCAAGAGCGCTGCATTTTGCCGGTGGGGGCTTCACGCGAAGTGCCCGTGGATGTCCGGGTGGTCGCAGCCACGCACAAGAACCTCGAAGATGAGGTGGCAGCCGGGCGGTTCCGTGAGGATTTGTACTACCGCATCAATGTGCTGCCCATCAGCACATCGCCGCTGCGTGAACGACCCGAGGACATCTCTGCCTTGCTGCAGTTCTACGCCGACAAGCATGTATTGCCCGGCGCCAGGTCCTTGAAGTTTTCTCCCGAGATGCTGCAGATGCTCAAGGCCTATTCCTGGCCAGGTAATGTGCGGGAGTTGTCCAACCTGGTGGACCGTTTTTCGACTTTGTACCCGTCGCAGTTGCTGCAGGTTCAGACCGTGCCCGCTTGCATGATGCCGATGGGGCTGGCTGTTTTGCAGGCTGAGTGGTTGGCTCAGCAAGGCTTGACTGCAGCGACTTTCCCGTCTTCTTTGGGTGACGCTCCGGGTGTGCAGCAAGTGGTGCCTGCGGTGCAGGCTGAGCAGAGCAGGGGGCCTTTCATCGACGAGAACGACCCCATGGCCCTCTTGTTGACGGAATCGGCCGGCTCCTTCGTTCCACCGGTCAAAATCTGCAGCCCTGCGCCCTTGTCGGCTTCGAACGATGAGATCAACGATGTGGAACAGGCAATTTTGCTGGCGCAAGGCATTCAGACATTGCCGCCAGAGGGCATGTCACTCAAGCAGCATCTGGTGGAGGTGGAACGCAGTTTGATCGAGCAGGCCTTGGCGCGCACGCAAGGCAATGTCTCCCAAACCGCCAAATTGCTGCAACTGCAAAGAACCACGCTGATCGAAAAGATCAACAAATACGAGTTGCGTGGCGCGGCTTGACCACCCCCGACGGGGGCTGTGACAGCACCGACCCAGTCGGTGTAGCTGTCTCAGAATGGGGGCTTGATGACCTTGGCGCAGGTCCCTTTGATCAGTCGGATGTTCCGTCCATCTTGCAGACTGAGGGATTGGCTGAAGCTGCCGGTCTTGCGGTCGATCACAAATTCTTCACCCGTGATCATGACGCCGAAACGCTGGAACATGGCAGGCCGGTAGATTTTCAAGCGGGTCCCCATCAGGCTGAGGGTACCCGCCCGGCTTTCAGAGATGGCAATTCTGCCTTGATACCAGCCGGATTTTTTCTCGAAATCGATTTGGGCCATGGTGATGCGCGAAGGCTCGTTTTCCTTGATGCCCAGAGCCAGTTGCCCGTCCAGGTCCAACTCGAGTTCGCAGATCAGGTCCATGACGCCCTTGTTGCCACCAGGCATGCTGCTGGACGTTGTTTCTTCGGGCAAGGGTGCGGGCTCGCTCATCAGGTGGATCAGACCCCAAATCCCCCCCATGACCAGCAGGCCGATGACAATACCGATCACCGTATTTTTCAACATGGTTAAACCTCTTGCAGGGTGAAAGAGCCGATTGTGAGGCAAGCCTCAACGAACCGATGTTCGCCGATCTTTTTCACTGATTGAGCACGGTGATGCTGACCCGACGATTACGCGGGTCGGCTGGGTTGCCCGGCACTTTGGGGTTGGTGTCGGCCACCCCTTCAATGCGCGAAAAACGATCCGGGCTGATGCCTTGGCTTTGCATGAATTGTCGTGTGGCATCGGCCCGCTCGGTCGACAAAGACCAGTTGTTGCGCATGCTGTCGGGTGCAAAACCCAAGCTGTCGGTGTGTCCCCGAATGGAGAGTTTGTTGGGCAGGGGTTTGAGCGACTTGGTCACTTCGGCCATCAAGGCGCCTGCTTTGGCGCCCATGTCAGAGCCGCCGGAGCTGAACATGGCGAAGTCCGCTTTGTCGATCACTTCGATGCGCAGTCCGTCCTTGTCGCGGGTGATGCTGACCTGGTCCTTGATTTTTTCAAACTGCTTGCTCTCGGACAGTTTTTGCTTGATTTCTTTCTCAAGCTTTTCGAAATTCTCTTTGTCCTGCTTTTGTCCAGGCGAGCCGCTGCCGCTGTCTTTGCCCGGGTCTTGTTCAGAGGGGCCGTCTTTGTTGTTTTCTTCTTTCGACGAGCCAAAGCTTTCGGCTGGACCACCCTGGGCTTGCGGGGTCAGGCGCTCCAGCATGGCGGTTTGCTTGGCTGTGAATGGAAAGCCATCGGTGTCGATGATGGATTTGCCACCGAACAAACCATTGGAGCCGGCCATTTCCCCAAAAACGATCTGGCTGTGAGAGGCGGGTCTGAAATAGTCGGCCACGCTTTTGCGTTTGTCTTCGTTGCTGGCGCCGAGCAACCACATGAGCAAAAAGAAGGCCATCATGGCCGTCATCATGTCGGCCAGAGCGATTTTCCAGGCACCACCGTGGGCCCCTGCATGACCATCTTCGACAATGATTTTGCGAATGATGGGCCGCATCGCCTCCGCAGCGGCGGCTGCAGCTGCGGCTTCGGCTGCCGCAGCTTCTTCGGACTTCGGGGGAGCGGCCTTGTCTGCCTCGGCCATCAGGATCCTCGCATCCCGTCAAAGACTTCGGAGAAGCTGGGTTGACTGTGGTGGGCTATACAAGCGCGTGCGGACTCGATGACCAAAGGTTGCGGGTGGCCTTTGAGGTTGCTGACGATCATCTCGCGGATGACGTCATAGGCTTGCGCATCTTCGTTGATGATTTGGGTCAAGCGGTTGGAGAAGGGTTCGAACATGCCGTAGGCCAAGAACACACCCATCAAGGTGCCCACCAGCGCGGAGCCGATCAGCGCACCCAGGACGGGAGGGGGCTGGTCAATCGAACCCATGGTTTTGACCACGCCCAACACGCAAGCCACGATACCCAGCGCAGGCAAGCCACCTGCAATGCCCGCCAAGGCCGCAGGGGCCAGCAAGGCTTCGTGGTGGTGCACCTTGATGGCCTTTTTCATCAGATCGTCCAGAGCGTCAGCGTCCAGATTGCCCTGGGAAATCACCATCAAGCGAAGTGGGTCGCAAATCATTTGGACAATCGAGTGGTCCTTGGCCAGCTTGGGAAATTCACCAAAAATCGGGCTGGAGTCTGGGTTTTCGACGTGCGATTCCAGGGCAACCACACCCTCTTTTTTCATGACGGTTTGCAGCTTGCCGATCAACAACATCAAGGCCAGGTAGTCGGCCTGGTGCCATTTGGGCCCTTTGATGCATTGACCAATGCCGCCCATGGCCGCTTTGAACACGGGGAAGCTGTTGGCGACCAAGGAAGCGCCAATGGCCGAGCCGCCGATGATGAGGAATTCGAAAGGTGCGGCCTTGATGATGGGCGCCATTTTTCCGCCGGCGATCACGTAACCGCCAAACACAGCACCGAAAACAACTGCCAAACCGATAAAGAAAAACATGGTGTCCCTTTGAAACTAGACAATGCACCAGATGCCGATGCACCAACCCAGAGTCCATTGAATAATGAAATCGATCAAATTGCCCAACACAACCACGGGCAAACCCAAATACAGCGCCCCCCAAGCCCAGCCCGAAGGCGTCAGCCGTGCCTTCGGAATGTCATGACCCAAGATCGCCTGATCGATGGGGGTGGATGTGTTTTTTTTATTCATGAACACCGGTATCAATCGGACACAGAAGGTTGATCTTGAGTCAAATTTGAAAAATTTGTCTATTATGACAATATGAATTTGAATTGGGAGCATTTGCCGCAGGCCGAGTGGAGCGATTTTCATGCGCAACATCACGGGTCGATGCAACAGGCTTGGGGCTATGGTGAGGCCTTGACCTCGATGGGTGTGACCATGCGGCGGGCCATGGTTTGGGACGGTGAGCGGCTGGTGGCCATTGCCCAGTTCATGGTCAAGCGCGTGGCGGGCTACATCTCTTTGGCCTCGTGTACTCGGGGGCCGATTTTTCACCCGGAGGTCACACCTGCACAACGTGCTGACATTTACAAGCGTTTGCGCAAGACCATTCCTGTCTCGCGCTTGAAAGTGCTGTTGTTTTCGCCTGATCGGACATTGGAGCTCGTGGATCGCGCCGAATTTCAGGGGATGTCGCGCGTGATGACCGGCTATGCCACTGTGCTGCTTGACTTGAAAATGCCGCTGGCGACTTTGAACGCCAATTTGGAGGGCAAATGGCGTAACCGCTTGAACAAGGCGCTCTCGAACGACAAGATCCGTTTCCATGTGCAGCCGAGTCTCAAGCGCTGCGAGTGGTTGGTGGGCAAGGAGTTGGCCCAACGAGAAGCCAAGAAGTTCCACGGCCTGCCCACCGAGTTTGTCTCGGCCTACATCGCCGCGGCGGTCGATCACCGCAAGGCCTTTGTGGTGGCCTATGCCGAGCTGGGCAAGAACACCATTGGCGGCATGTTGTTTTTGATCCATGGGCGTGTCGCCAGTTACCATATGGGTTGGGCCGACGAAGAGGGGCGCCAACTGAATGCACACAATGCGCTGTTGTGGAAGTCCATGGCTTTCCTGCAGGAACAGGGCATCGAGGTGCTGGATTTGGGGGGCGTCAACACCCATGATTTACCCGGCATTTCCCGCTTCAAATTGGGCACGGGTGGACGGGTTGTGCAACTCGCGGGAACTTTTTTTTGAGACCATACATGACTTTCCCTGGTGTTTCGATGCGTGCTGTGCTGGTGTGGGCGTGTTTGTTCGCAAGCCTCCTGCCGGTGTCGGCTCTGGCTTGGACCCGCATCGGCGAAACCGCTGAATTGACCCTGTATGTCAATCGCAATTCCATCGAAAAGGAAAACACGATTCGACGGGTTTGGGAGATGCAGGATTTGAAAACGGCGGATGCCGATGGTGTGCTTTCCAGACGTTACATCAATGAGTACGACTGCAACTACAAGATGCACCGCATCGGGAAAATGACCAGTTTCGCCGGTCCCAAAATGACGGGTCAGAGAATTGCCAATGTCGACGAGATGGGTTACTGGCGAAAAATTCCACCCAATGGTGTGTTTGTACTGACCTACATTGCCGTGTGCATCGAGTGATGGGCCGCTCACCCGATGCGCAGGGGCTGCCCATCGGTTCAGGGTTTGGTGACCACCGGAGCTGCAGTCCCAGGTGAAGCACTGGCCGCCGGCGTTTCGCCAGCTTTGGGTGGGGTTTGACGTGGAAACTGCACCGCGCGCTCGCGGGATGTGGTGGCATTGTTTTTCTGGATGGTCTCGAGGTAGCGTTCTTTTTGGAGTGTGACCAGGGCCTCGACATCCCGCTTGAGGCCATCGACATTGCCCACCGCCGATTTGAGCGACTTGACTTCATTGCCCAAGGACTGAACCGCTGTGGCTTGGTTTTGCAGTTTGGCATTGATGCCCTGAACCTGGCGCATCACCGAATCGCTGCTGGCAGCCACCTGTTTGGCCGTCTCGCCTGGCACTTTTTGAACCAGGCTCTCTGATTGCTTGAGAGAGGCTTCAATTCGACCCTCGATTTGGCCTTGGGACTTGGTCAAAGCCATTTGCTGCTCAGAGAGATCTTTCACGGTTTGGTTGAGCTCTGCGAGCGACTCCATGCCCGTGTTGAGCTCGACCACGCGTTTGCCCACGGCCAACATCATGGCGTCGAGTTGGTTGATGCGACTGACCAAGCGCACGCCCATGATGAGGAAAAAGATCAGGCTGATGATCAACACGCCACCGGTGATGGCCATCAGAAGCCGGGCTTTTTTATGCCCCTCCTGCGTCAGATCCTTGAAGTCGGCAGTGGTTTGGCGCAGTTGACTGCTGGCCTGTGCCGCCGCTTCGGCCGACTTGGTGGCCAGGTCGGCCGAGTCGAGAACCACTTGCGCCAGGGACTGGTACTGCTCATAAGCACGTTGGTCAATCGTGATGCCGACATGCTGAGGCGCTGCTGTGGGCTTAGGCGCAGATGTGGCGACAGGTTCGGTGTGAGCAGCTTTTGGCGTGGGTGCAGTCACTGGTTCAGTGTTGACCGATGCGGCTTCATTGACCTCAGGAGGCAAAGCGTCATGAGCTTCGTTGGAAGGGTTTGTGGTGTTCTCGCTCATGGTTTGATTCCTCGGGCTTGAAAGGGTGATTTCAGTCTTTGGAGTTGTTCATCCAAAAGTGCGTTGCGTGATCTGAGTTGGGCCAGCCGCATCTTGACCGGGCTGTCTTGTTCCCACAGCATGGATGGATCCATCGCAGGCGGTGGCGCTACAGCAGGAGAAAGCTTGTCTGGGCTGGATTTTTCTTCAGCCTTCTTGGCGGGGACCTCGGCAGTGACTGTTTGTTTTTTGAGCCGAACTTTGCGCGCCGGGTTGCTGGTTCGTTTTGCCGCTTTGACGGTCACGGGTGTGACCTCTGGCACGGGAATCGGCGCTTTTTTGAACTCAGTTGCCTGAGTGGGCTCTTTGACAGAAGCTGCTTTTTTGACTTTGCGCTCGGCCACATTCGATCCCTCCTGCATCTTGACAGCATGGGGAGAATCGTTGCGCAGCACGGTATTTTTTTTCATGGCTCTGCTTTCTTCCATCAGATCGGGCTTTTGAGTTGGGCCTGCAAGCTGCGAGTCGGGCGGACCCAGCTTGTGGGAATGCCAGGGCGCTTGGACGCTTCGAAGCCTTGCTGGGACCCCTCAAAAGGGCCTGACACGATGACGAAATGGGCCAATTTTTCACCGGTCCGGTAGGCCGATACGATCTGTGCGTCTTTCAGTGCCGGGTATTTGCGCTGAATTTCCAGGGCTTTTGCATACGTATTGGCCGTGCCGTGTTGCAGCAAGAAACTGCTGGCGTCGAGTTGTTGCAGCCAAGCCTGCGCTGGCAATGTGGCTTCTGGCGCTTCGATGGCGGGTGCGGGGGGTGTCACCGCCATCGCAGCGGGTGCTGGGGGCGTTTTTTCTGGCGAAGTAGGCGCGGTCATTTCGGCCGTCACGGCTGCCAATTGCGGACTTTGCAGAGGTGCCGCAGTGACGGGCGGTGTCGACTTGATGCCAAAGGCCTCTGGCTGAATCCACAGCATGATCAAGGTCGACACGACCAAGGCAGAGGTGATGCCCACGACCAGTTTGCCGTTGTGCACCATCCAGTGCCGGGTGTTCTGACGGGGCAGTGCCTTCCATGAATTCAGAGCCGATGTGCCGCGCTTGTGAAAGTCCTGGATTTTTTGCTGGAGGGCCGATTTTCCCGTCTTTTCCGGGGGGGCGCTGACCGTAGCGACGGGCAGCGTGGGGGTGACCAATGGCTCGTCTGTGACGGGTCGCTGTTGGCGCTGGATGCGTTGCACCAACTGCTGCACAGCGTTGAAGTTGTCCTCTTGACGGGCTTGTTCCAGCGCCGCCTGCGCTTGCTCTTCGGATGGGGCTTCAATGTCCCAACGCAGGATTTTTCGTCCAAAGGCCGACAGCGGTGATTTGTCCACTTTGGCTGTGCCCGACATCAGCAAGATGGCTCTGATGTTGGCGCCTGGAAAGTTCTGAATCAGGCGAGCGAGCAACTGGATTTCCGCATCCGGCAAGCTGTGGGCGTCATGGACCAGCCAGATTTGTGCGGCGTTCTCCGTGGAAGAGGGTTTAACCGCCTGGTGGAGTGACTGACTGGCCAGCACTTCATTGAAGCGGCCAAGCAGGGAGTCGGTGTTGGCCGGGAAATACACTTCGACCCGGTGTTCTGGGGCTTGTTGGCGCAAACGACCCAGGAGCAGGTTGACGTAGTGGTCGAGCAAGGCTTCAAAGGGGCAATAGAGCGCCAGACTCAAGCCTTCGTGCGCTACAGCGTTGGCGCAGCCATCGATTCGCATGCGGTCGGCCGCACGAAAAACGAAATGCTTCAAGGCGTCATTTTCAGGATGGGTGGAGATGTTCATGCACGTGCTCCAGCTTTTTCGAGGCGACTGCCGTCAGCGTTGAACAGCATGTTGGGTGGAACTTTGACTTGAGGTTTGGCGTGCGGAGGATTGACCGGAGAGGCCGCTTCAAGACTGAACACATAGGCAATGACTTGGGCCACCGCGTGGTACAGGTCCTCAGGCACTTGTTGCTCCACTTCGGTGGTGAAATAAATCGCACGGGCCAGTGGGGGCGCTTCGAACAAGTGCACGCCGTGGGCCTTGGCTTCAGCCCGGATGAGGGCGGCCATGTGGTCAGAGCCTTTGGCCACCATGATGGGCGCACCGTCACCCGTGGGGTCGTACTCCAGAGCCACTGCAAAGTGTTCGGGGTTGGTGATGACCACATCCGCATCCTTGACGCGCTGCATCATCCGGGCATTGGCCATTTCACGTTGGCGCCTGCGGATCTGGACCTTCACCTCCGGACTGCCTTCCATTTGCTTGAACTCGTCCTTGATCTCTTGCAAGGTCATTCGCATGCGCTTGGTGAAGGCGTATTTTTGGTAGGGCACATCGATCATGGCAATGACGGCCAGGCTCAAGGCGACCCACAGACCGGATTGAACGATCATGCTGCCTGCAGCGCTGAGCGCAGGCTCCAAGGCCATATTGCCCACCATCACCAAGGTGTCCATGTTGGACATCAACGACCACCACAGCACGCCCGAGACCAGTACAAATTTCAAAATGGCTTTGCCCAGCTCCACAAATGCGTGGGTTCCAAAAATCCGCTTGAAACCGTTGATGAGGCTGATCTTGGACCCCTTGGGCATGACGGCCTTGAATGAAAACAAAAAGCCGCCTGTCATGACCGAGGCCACCACGGCAGCGATCAGCGTGAACACAATGATGGGCAACATGAGGACAAAGGCAGCCAGCAGGTGTTCACCAAAATGGGCGGGCAACAAGAGTGGTTTTTCGATGAGTTGGCGGTCAAACACAAAGCCTTGGGCAAATACCGTGGTCATGCGTTGGATGAGCCAACCGCCTGTCAAGAACAAAATCAGCATGGCCCCGATCACAATGACCGCAGCAGGCAACTCGATGGAGCGAGGGACCTCGCCATCTTCGCGGGCTTTGCGCAGTTTTTGCGCCGTCGGTTCTTCGGTTTTTTCCTGGGCACTTTCAGACACGTGTCACCCCCAGGACTTCGCGTACGACAGAAAAACCCTGAACCCACAGCCAATTGATGCGCCCACCAATGCTGTCCATGGAGATGATGAGGATGACGAAACCGGCCATGATCATGGCCGGAAAGCCCACTGCAAAAATGTTCAGGCTGGGCGCCGCCCGGGTCACCACACCGAGACCCACGTTGATGAACAGCAGGGCCACCATGACGGGCAGTGCCATCAACACGGCGCCCAGAAAGACCATGGAGCTCCACTGGAGCACTCTGCCATAGACCGCCTGGTTCAGGATCGAGGTGCCAATGGGCAGGCTGTTGAAAGATTCAAGGATGAGGCCGAGCATGATGGAGTGCCCCCCAAAGCCGACAAAAATCAGGGTGGACATCACGATCAACAGTTGTGAGATCACGGGCACGTTGCCCATGTTGGGGTCAATCATGTTGGCCATGGACAAGCCCATGGCCGCGGCAATGCTCTGACCTGCCACCACCACGGTACCCACCACCACTTGCAAAATCAGGCCCATGGTGGCGCCGATCATGATCTGGTTGAAAACCTCGACAAGACCCTGGGCTGACGTGGGGTCGACCACCGGCCAGGAGTGAAGGGGGTAGACCAGCCAGGTCAAGACCAAGGCCAGCAGGATGCGCATGCGGGTGTTGAACGCGCTCAGCGAAAAAATCGGGGCCGTGATCATCAGGGCCGAGATGCGCAGCATGGGCCATAAAAAGGTGTAAAACCTTTCGACGATATCGGCTGCTAAAAAGTTCATGGTGACACCCGTGCGCAAGTCAGATGAACAGGGTCGGGATGCGCTCGAAAATGCTGCGCGTGAAGTCCACCAGGGTGTTCAGCATCCAACCGCCAAACAACAGCAAGGCCAGGGCTTCAGCGATCAATTTCGGTATGAAGCTCAGGGTCATCTCGTTGATGGAGGTGGCGGCCTGGATGATGCCGATGACCAAGCCCACGGCCAGTGCAACCACCAGCAAGGGGGCGCTCACAAGGGCGATGGTCCACATGGCGTGGCGGCTCAGGTCAATGACGGTGGCGGTGTCCATGGGTCGTTCTTTCAGGGCATGGCAAAGCTGCCTGCCAGCGAGCCCATGATCAGGCTCCAGCCATCGACCAGGACAAACAGCATGAGCTTGAAGGGCATCGAGATCATCATGGGCGAGAGCATCATCATGCCCATGGACATGAGCACGCTGGCGACGATCAGGTCAATGACCACGAAGGGGATGTAAATCAGGAAGCCAATGGTGAAGGCGCTTTTGAGCTCGGAGGTCAAAAATGCCGGCACCAAGGTGGTGAAAGGCACGTCTTGCGGGCTGGTGAAGTTGGTGTTGCGCGCGATCTCCATGAACATGGCGATGTCGTCTTCACGGGTTTGCATGAGCATGAAGGCGCGAATGGGTTTTTCGGCAGCCGCCAGTGCTTTGTCAAAGCTCATGCCCTGGTTCATGTAAGGCAGCAGGGCAGTTTGGTAAACCTCGGTCAAGACCGGTGACATGACAAACAAGGTCAAGAACAGGGACAAGCCAACGATGACCATGTTGGGCGGGGTCTGGCCTGTTCCGAGGGCTTGGCGCAGTAAAGACATGACGATCACGATGCGCACAAAGGCGGTCATCATCAGCAGCAAGGAGGGCAAGACCGACAAAGTGGTCATCAGCGCCAGCAGCTGCAGGGTCAGGCTGTACTGGGTGCCGCGTGCGGTGTTGGTGGCGGTGATGGCCGGCAATTCGGGCGCTGCTTGCGCCAACAGGGGCAAGAGGCTCAGTGCAACAGTCAGGATCAGCCCAAGGCTCAAATGGCGCTTCATGGCGGGGTTTCTTCGGAAGGGGCCGTGGGCGTGGCCGCGGAGGCAGGCCAAGCGGAAAGGGCGGTCATTTGATGGGCGGTCACGCCCACCAGAACATCTTGACCATCCAATTGGATGAGAACGATCTTTTGCCGAGGGCCGATGGAGAGGGTTTCAATGGCGTGCAGTCTCTGCGTCTTCTTGCGCAGCATGGACGAGCCGTTTTGCATTTTGCGCAAGGTCCACAGGAGGGCCAGCAACAAGCCAATGACCAGAGCAAAGCTCAGGGCATATTGCAGCCAGTCGACGAAGGTCCATCCTGTGTTCATGGGGCGGTGCCGGGGTTCAGAGGTTGTCCAAACGCTCGGAGGCCGGGACGACTCGGGTCAGTCGGATGCCATAGCGGTCGTTGACCAGCACCACTTCACCTTGGGCTACCACGGTGTTGTTGACCAAAAGGTCCAGGGGTTCGCCAGCAATGCGATCAAGCTCGACCACGCTGCCCTGCGTCAGACGCATGAGGTCGCGGATTTTGATCACAGCACGGCCCACTTCGATGGACAAAGTGACGGGGATGTTTTGCAGGACATCGGCATGGATTTGGCCTTTGTCGGCAACGTCCTGCTGGGTCTCGGCTGTAGGTGTCTGTTCGCTCATGGGCGCTCCTAATGGGGTTCAGGCTTGGGTGTTGGGGCTGATGGCTTGGACGATTTTGACGGCCACCTGGCTACCCATCGCGCCGACCTCCACGTCATAGACAGGCATGTCCTGAATCATCGCTCTGGCCGAATCGGCTTTCTTGAAAGGCAAAACGTCACCAGGCTGCATGGTTTGCAACTGCTGAAGGGACAATTGGAGTTTGCCCAACAAGATCTGGATTTCCAGATCTGCATCGTGCACGGCATCGGCCAGCTGACTGCGCCAAACTTTGTCAGACTCTTCGTTGCCATCTCCGGTTTGCACACGACTGCGCAGCAAATCACGCACAGGTTTGAGCGCGACATAGGGGATGACCATGTCAATGAAACCAGCACCTTGTGCCGTGGCATCGGATTCGAAACGGCTGAGAACAACGAGGTCGTTCTCGTCCGCTATTTGGGCAAATTGCGGATTGATCTCTGAGCTGACGTGCTCAAAATCGATGGCAGTGACTGGGGACCAAGCCTCTTTGAAGGATCGGAAAAAGACTTGCAGGATGATTTTGATGATGCGTGTTTCAGTGGGCGTGAACAGCCGTCCAGAGGGCAGTTGCCCAACACCGCGACCAAAGCCGCCAAAAAAGCTGTCCAGTGAGCTGAACACCACGGTCGGTTCGATCACGACCATGGCATAACCGCGCAATGGGGTCATGCGGATGATGTTGACCGACAGGGGCGCTTTCAGGTCTTTGATGTAGTCACTGAAGCGCACGATCTGGGCGCGACTCGGATTGATGCGTGGACTGGTGCGCAACACCTCCAACATGCCCAGTCTGAACATGCGAATGAAGCGCTCGTTGATCATGTCCAGTGAGGAGACATTCACCCCCAGACTGCTGTCTTCGGCTGCCAGGTCATGTTTGCGGACCTGAGCATCCTGGTTGTAGCCCGTATCCACCTCAAGGCTACCGTCTTGGATGCTGGCCGACAGTGCGGCCAACTCGTCCGGAGACAGGAGGGGTTCGTTATCTGCCATGATCAATGCTTGATTTAAAAATGCGCAGAATCACTGCACCACAAAGCTGGTGAAGTAAACCTCTTCAATGCCGCCGAAATCCTCGTACTTCTGCAAAACGGCGTTCATTTCTTCACGGATTTTTGCAGCCAATTCTTTGCGGAATTCTGGTTTGGCCAAATCAGCTTCGGTCATTTGTCGCATCACGTCCAAAGCCACGGACCGCAAGGCAAACTCGTGTTTTTTGGCATTCTTGAAAACGCGTTCGTCGTAGTGGGTCATGATGGCCAAATTCAGCTGAATGACTTTACGCGTGTTGGTCAAATTGGAAACCAGTGGTTTTTCCAATTCCATGTAGCTGTTTTCAAACCGAGTCAACTCAGGCGATTCCTTGGCGACTTTTTGCGGCGCTGCGTCTTTCCCTGCGGCTTTCGGGTCGGCCGCACCTTGTTCCAGAGTTTTCAGGGCCTCCTCGGCAGCCAGCGTGTCCTTTTTGTCAAAAAAACCTGTGACAAACAAGGTGCCAACCGCTGTGCCTATGAGCAGGAGCAACACAACCAATGCAATCACGATGATTTTGATCAAGGGTGATTTTTTCTTGCCTTCAACTTCAATTTCTTCGTCAGCCATTTGCTTTCCTTGGTTGTTCGCGCGTCAAACCAGCACATCCCACCCGTCTTGCCCCATTTTCATATGGTGAATTGGGGCGGACCCAGTCAGAGGGCTGGAGCCAGAATCGACAGAATTGTCATTTTTGGATTTTGACATTTGTTCAGGTGTCGAATCTCCGCCACGTTTTTGCTTTTGACCATCGCCTACCAGCATGGAAGCAACATCCATGCCCATTTGGTTGAGCGTGTCTTTGAGTTTGGACAAGCCATCTTGGAGCAATTCCCGTGTGACCGCTTGTGGGGCGGTGAATACAGCGTCGAGTTCACCGCTGCGCATGCGCATCTCCACCTCAATATGGCCCAAAGTCGCGGGTCGCAGTGAAAGTTTCAGGTGCCATTGGCCTTTTTCGATCTCGGACAGAATCCGTTGTCCGACAGCCTGGCCCATTTTCTCGGCCAGATTCTGGATGTTTTCTGATCGCTGAGCTGGGCCCGCGTCTTCAGTCCCCGGGCCGCCTGCTTGGGTCTGCAGGTCCTGTCTGGCCGCCACCGACAGGTCTGGGCGTTGCCCAGCGGGTGTGCCCGTGGACGCCAACAAGGGGGAGGATGCACTTGACGGTGCCGAGGACCCCCCCTCGGCCATGGCCTGTTCCAGGCTTTCCAGGAGTTGCGGACTCGCTGCGTCTGTCAGGTCCAGCTCACTCCATGAAATCCCGCTCTTTTGAAACTGTTCTTGTTTGGGGGCTGTAACGGCCAGGGTGTTGCGCATCATCCAGACGGCGGCGGGTGTGGGGGCGGGCATGACCTGGATTTGCACCTTGGTCGCCTCCGTGGCGACTTCTTGTGTCGAGGGTTGCTGGCGGGCTTGTTCTGTCTGCTGTGCCAGAGCCAAGAGTACGGAAGCATTCAAAGGCAAGTTCTGGTTCTGGCTGTCTGATCTGATCACCGGAACTGCATTTGGGGACTTTTGAATAAGTGGATCGACGACTTCCTCCGGCAATAAAGCGGCACTTGCGCCCAGTGCAGGTTCGATCACGTTGGGGCTCAAGTGATGGACCGCGTTTTGTGGCGGGAGACTTTTCAGTTGTCCCAAGCCTTCGCTGAAAATGGCGGTGGACTGTGAGGTCAGATCAGTCCCTGGTAAAGCTTCGGCTTGGGGGACGTTGGTGTTGAGTGTGAGGTCATTGACCGCGCCCTGAACAACGGGACGGGTCAGTTGTTCCAGGTTTTTGATGCCAAGTCCAGGGTTCTGGGGGGCCGAAATGGGTCCTGAGCCCAACAGCCATTGCACCACGGTTTCATCCAGACCTTGAGACCGCGCAAAGGCTTCCAGGCTTTGTACATCCGGCACTGCGGTTTCAGCGGTGATGACGTTCAAATGAGGCCCCAGGTGGACGGCTTTCAACGCATCACTGCCCAGAGCCATGCTGAAACCGAGCAGCACATCGGTATCACGGGCTATGTTGGCCATGTTGGGAATGCTGGCCATGTTGGCCATATTGGCCACATTGGCCAGTGGTTGCTCAAGCAAGTTGGAGCTTGAAAGCGGTTTCGGGTTCAAGAGATCGCCGATCACTTGGCCGAATTCGCTCGGCTCAAGGGCGCTGTTTTTCCCGCTGTTGAGTTCCAAAGCATCCATTTTTGGATGGCCTGTGGAATGACTTGTGGTGTCGATCAAAGCAAAGTTCATGGGCGTGGCTTTATAAGAGGTGGCTATCAGGGTCCAACGGTTCAGTTGCAGCGGCCATTTCTTGCCGCTAGCAATTGGATTGAGCTCATTGAGCAATTTGCGCACCAGCTTTGGCGGCCAGCGGTGGGTTTGCTGGAATGTGTCGGTTTTTGTGGCATGCACCTTGCTTGAAGGGTGTTGAAACATTTACACCCGCTGCCCGCTGTCTCCATGGCAGCGCAGCGCACACCATCACATGAGCACATTGACCTGGTCAGCGATCCGACAGAATTTCGCCCGTTTTGATCTGGCGGGACTGGGATTGCCCGCCTTGGTCTTGTTGATCATGGCCATGTTGGTGATTCCCTTGCCCCCTCTGTTGTTGGACATTCTGTTCACTTTCAACATCATGATTGGCTTGGTGGTCATCATGATCGCGATTGGCACGCGCAAGCCCTTGGAGTTTTCATCCTTTCCATCGGTCTTGTTGTTTGCGACCATGCTGCGCCTGGCTTTGAACGTGGCCTCCACACGGGTGGTTTTGGTCAACGGCCATGAGGGGCCGGAGGCGGCAGGCAAGGTGATTGCGGCGTTCGGCGAGTTCGTCATCGCCGGCAACTATGTGGTCGGTTTCATCATCTTCGTGATTTTGATGATCGTGAACTTTTTTGTGGTGACCAAAGGTGCTGGACGCGTCTCCGAGGTCAATGCCCGCTTCACCCTGGATGCGATGCCAGGCAAGCAAATGTCGATCGACGCAGACCTCAATGCCGGGGTGATCGACCAGGAAACAGCCAAAAAACGCCGCGAAGAATTGGCTCAGGAGTCGGACTTTTTCGGCTCCATGGACGGTGCCTCCAAGTTTGTCAGCGGTGACGCCTTGGCGGGCTTGTTGATTTTGATCATCAACATTGTGGGTGGATTGGCCATTGGCATTGGCCAACATGACCTGCCTGTGGGTGAGGCGACCCGTTTGTATGTTTTGCTCACCATCGGTGATGGCTTGGTGGCTCAAATTCCAGCGCTTTTCATGTCGCTGGCCACGGCGATCATCGTGACCCGGGTGACCACGTCCGAGTCGATGACCGAGCAGGCCTCCAGCCAACTGTCCAATGTGCCTGCTTTGTTCATCTCGGCCGCGATCTTGACGATTCTGGGTCTGGTACCAGGCATGCCCCATTTGGTGTTCCTCACGCTGGCCGCTGCGACTGCTGGGGTGGCCTTCATGGTGATGCGCAAGCAATTGCTGCTGGAGCAAAGTACGGCCGCGCCTGCTTTGCCCGTCAATGAAGGGCCCAAGGAGCTGGATTGGGACGATGTGGAACAGGTGGATTTGATTGGCTTGGAGATTGGATATGGCCTGATTCCCTTGGTCAATGTGGACTCAGGCGGTCAGCTGATGACGCGCGTCAAGGGCGTGCGCAAAAAACTCTCGGCCGAGTTGGGGTTTTTGGTTCAGCCCGTGCGCATCCGCGATGCACTCAACCTGGAGCCCGACACGTACCACATTGTTTTGAATGGCGTGGTGCGTGGACGTGGTGAAGTCAAGGTGGGGCGTGAGCTGGCGATCAATCCTGGAAAGGTGTACGGGAAGGTCGAAGGCCAAGCCACCAAGGAGCCTGCTTTCGGCCTGGAAGCGGTCTGGATTGAGCCCGCTTGGCGTGACCAGGCGCGCGCTTTGGGTTACACCGTGGTCGACCCCAGCACGGCGATTGCCACGCACATGAACAAAGTCTTGCGCGACAACGCGTCCGAGCTGATGAGCCATGATGAGGCCCAAAAACTGCTGGACAAGTTGGCCGTGAAATCTCCCAAACTGGTGGAGGAACTGGTGCCTGGCAAGTTGTCCTTGGGCGTGGTGACACGTACCTTGCAAAACTTGTTGCAGGAGTCGGTGCCAATCCGTGACATGCGCACCGTCGTCGAGGCCCTGACAGAGGTGTGCGGGCGCACGCAGGACCCAGATCAGTTGGCGCAATTGATCCGCCCCAAGCTGGGTCGCATGATCGTTCAAAGCTTGACCGAAAACCGGGACACCTTGTCGGTATTGACGCTGGACCCGCAGCTCGAGCAATTGCTGCACAACGTGCTGCAGCAAAACACGAACGCCACAGGCATGGTGCTGGAGCCTGGTTTGGCCGAGAGCCTGTTTGCGGCCTTGCGAGAAAGCGCCCGATCCACAGAAGAGCAGGGGCTGCCCGCCGTGCTGGTGGTTTCTCCTGCGATTCGCCCCTGGATGTCGCGCGCTGTGCGCTACCGCGTGAATGACCTGACCGTGCTGTCTTACAGCGAAATACCGGATGACCAGGCTGTCAAGGTGATCAACACCGTTCAAGCCGATCCGCGCCAAAACCCTTCAGTTAGCAAAGCCTGATAAATCATGGAACTCAAACGCATCATTGCCCGCGACAGCCGATCAGCGAATGAAAAAGCCATCCAGTTGTATGGCCCCGATGTCCTGGTCATTTCGAGCCAAAGGGTGGATCAGCAGACCGAATTGATCGTGGCGGTGGATGTTGAAGCGACAGAAAACGACAGCACGGTGCTGCAGTCGCAGCCAGCACCGAAGTTCACTCAGACCTTGAACGGTCTGAATGCCATGTCTGACAAAGACGTGTCCCTGCCGTTTGCCGAGGTGCTTCAAAATGCCAACGCCCAAGCAGCGCCCAAACTTGAGGACGCTGCGGCTGAAGACATGGAGGTTTTTCTGACCGCCCATTCGGGTTTGAGGGCGCGAGCCGTGGTCGCTGAGGCGCCAGCGCCCAGTGCCAGTGCCTTGCAGGAGACGACGCTGGCCCAAGCTACACAGACGGCCCACTATGAACAGCTGCGTAGTCAGGAAATCGTCGCCATGCTGCGCGAGGAGATGTCGGCTTTGCGCAAAGAATTTGCACTGTCGCGCCAGATGCAGCCTTGGCAGCAGACTTTGGGCTTGTCGCCCGACATCCAGAAGCTGACCATGGCCATGCAGGAAGTGGGTATGCCCGTGGCCCTGCGCAGCTTGCTGACCGACAGCATCCAGGGTTTGCAGACCCTGGGTGAGGCTTTGCCCGTGGTTCAGGGTTTGTTGGCCGATGCCATCAGCCGGCCCGCCATGAAGGCGCCCGATGTGGGTGTGCACGTCCTGTGTGGACCTTCGGGCGCGGGTAAAACCTCCATGTTGGGCCGTTTGGCCCATGGTGCAGCCCAAACTCACGGAGCGGAAAAGCAGGTCATGATCAGTTACGGTGACCAGCGCCCAGGTGCATGGTCTCAAATCCAGTTGCTGGCTTCGCAGGCGGGTGCAACGTGTTTTCGGGCCACAGATTTGGCGATGCTGCAGACTTTGCTGGACGAATTGCAGGGCAAATCCATCTGGATCGACACGCCGGGTACCGATTTTGCGGTCCACGCGCAGCATTTCAAGCAGTCATTTTCTGGTGTGGGCATTCATGCTGTGCTGCCTGTTGATGCTACAGTGACCAGTGTGCAAAAAATCCTCCAAAACCCGGATCTGCGTTGGTCCTCCCTGATGTTGACCAAAGTCGACGAAGCGGCCTATCCATGGCCACTGATCAAAGGCCTGTGTGACCAGCCCCTCAGCGTTTCGTGCATGGCCGACGACAGTCGAATCAACGTGGCCTCCCTGACTTTCGATGTCGAACGTCTCGTGGCTTTGGCGATGATGCCTTTGCAGTCCTTGCTGCCAGAGATCCAGGCGCTGCCCGTCCCTGCGAAGCTCGCTCAAGCACCGCGCAAAACCCGGGTGAAAAAACAAGCCGACATGGCTTTTGATGTTCTGCCCAAGCCCCGTGCGGTCAAGCCGCGGGCTGGTTCGGCCAAGGCGGCCGCCAAGGCGACACATGGATAAGAAAAGATTCCCCCAGGTCATCGGTGTGGCCAGCGGCAAAGGCGGCGCTGGCAAGACCACCGTGTCCATCAATTTGGCTGTGGCATTGGCCATGCGTGGACACAAGGTGATGTTGCTGGATGCCGACTTGGGCATGGCCAATGCGCAAATTGCACTGGGAGCACATGCGCCCTTCAACGTCAGCCATGTGCTCAATGGCAGCAAAACACTACAAGAAGTCTTGGTCACCACAGCTCAAGGCGTTCGTTTGGTGCCAGGCGCCTCCGGTTTGCGTGACATGGCTGCGCTGGATTCGGTTCAGATTGCCAGCTTGATCCATGCTTTTGACACCTTGGATGAGCCGGTGGACTACCTGGTGGTGGATGTGGCAGCGGGCATTGCGCCTTCCGTGCTGGAATTCATGTCTGCCTGTCAGCGTCGTTTTGTGGTTGTGTGCGACCAACCTTCATCGATTGCCGATGCCTATGGCTTGATCAAAGTCATGTCCACCGAGCAGTCGCTGGACGAGATCTACCTGATCCCCAATATGGTGGGCAACGCCCAAGAGGGCCGACAACTTTATCGCCGGCTCAACGATGTCTGTACCCGTTTTCTGGGCGTCTCTATCCGCTATTTGAATGCGATCGAGGGCGATGAACTGGTGCTGCAGGCCTTGCGAAAATACCAGTCTGTGCTGGATTTTGCCCCGGGGAGTGCCGCCGCGCGGGATTTTCGAGCGCTTGCTGAGGCAGTGACCCAGTTGCCCCCGGTCCAATCGGCCTCAGGACGCATGCAATTTTTCATGGAGCGCATGCTCCAGGTTCCAACGGTCGAGTAGGCGCATGAGCAGCAACGTCTCACTTTATGAAGAGGTCGGCAATCGCCATGAATCCTTGATTCTGGCGCACATGCCCATGGTCAAGCGGGTTGCGGTGCACTTGAAGGCCCGCTTGCCGCCTTTCATGGAATTGGATGAGCTGGTTCAGGTGGGGATGGTGGGGCTGATTGAAGCTGCGCGCTCGTTTGATCCGACCAAGGGTTTTGAGTTTGAGCATTTCGCCCTGAGTCGGGTGAGGGGCGCCATTTTGGACGAGGTCCGAAGGCAGTCCTTTTTGCCGCGCTCTGCCGTCGCATTCAACAAAAGTGAAAACGAGGCCGTTCATGTGCTGGCTTCAGAACTCGGGCGCGCACCGACCCAGTCTGAATTGGCGCTGTTCATGGGCAAGGAAATCGAGGAATTCCACAAAGAGCGCGGTCAGGCCAAACGCTTTGAAACCTTCTCGATGGAGGTGGTCAACGACGAAGTCATGAGCATGCCCGGGGATACCGCCATGCAGCCTGAAGTGATGGTGGAAGAGGCAGAGTTCATGGAGGCTGTGGTGCTGGCGATTGAGCAATTGCCAGAACGTGAACGCATGGTCATGTCCCTTTATTACGTCGAAGAGTTGAATTTGAAAGAAATTGGTGAGGTTTTGGGTGTCAGTGAATCCAGGATCAGTCAAATTCTTTCCACGGTGGTCAAGAAATTACGGCAAAATCTGCAAATCTCTTAAATTCACCTAAATCTGCAATGCTGAGCATTTTCACCCGCAACAATCCTGCAGATGACATGAAGCGTGCCGTCGCAGCGTTTGAGAAAGTGGTGTCGTTGGATTCGGATTCTCGCGATGCGAGAAGCTTGAGAATGCGCATGGGCATGCTGTGCCGGGCACATTTGGACAAGACATTCATTGCGGGGGCTGAGCAAACCGCTGCCTGGCAGGAATTGGCAGGCATGGCGATTGCTGCCGGCAAGCCCGTCCCTGATCTGCCTGTGCCTTCCAAGTTTCAAAAAATACGTGCTGGCGAATCTGACGTTTACGCTTACCTGCCTGAGGAGTACGTGACAGAAGCTTTTGGGATTGGCGCGCGCTACCAAAAAATGGAGTTGCCCGCCCCCAAAGCGATTGAAGCCATGCAGGCCCTGGCCAATCAGATCAGTTACTACGACTTGCGCTTGCAAGAACCTTTTCAGGTTTTGGGCTTTTTGCGTGATGAATTGGCCGCGGAAGAGGGTTTGCAAGCAAAGTCAGATGGCTCTCAAAGTGATGCTCCTTCAGGGAGTGTCGGCTCGGTGTGACTTCCATGGAAGCCTTCGTCAACGCCCTGATGGCGATCGGCTTGCTGCTGATCCTGATGCTGATCATCTACCTGATTGATCGTGTCAACGCGATCGAGAAAGAAACCCGCAAAGTGATGACTTCCATTCAGGATAAGTCGGCGCTTGCGGCATCACCTTTTCTGGGCTTGTCTTCTAAAAAACTCTGGGACACCATGACTGGCAGGGGGGGCGAGGGGCTGGATGCTGTGGCGCTTGAAGAACTCAGAGGCCAGTACCAGTTGATCTTGTCCAAGCACATGGAGGCGCTGTACCAAGAGGGCTTCAGGGATGGTCAACGGGGCATGTCCGGGGAGCCCCCCAACACCCGACAAATTCAAACATCCAAAGGTTCTGTTGAGTCTTGGATTCCCGCAGCGCAGGCCAAGGTGCTGTACCAATGTGGCCTGGATGCCTCTCAAACCCCCGAGCAGGAGTGGGCGCCGATTCGAGCCTCGATGGATGAAGCAGGCAGGTTCTTGTTGAGCAAAACGCGGCTGGATGCCGACAGTCCTTTGTCTGACTGGTTGATGCCTGCCACCGCCCCCATGTCCATGGATCCACTGGACTCCCCTAGGGTTCTTCCTAAGCCTGCAGTCGACCCCAAATTTTGAGTCACCGGTTGATTTTTCGCCTTGATCGGTCTCAACGGGCTTAAGTTTTCCGAAATACAGCCGATTCCTCTTTGACTCAAGTTGTCAAAGAGGGTTTTTCAATGCGTGCCTATTCCAAGTTTGCTGAAAGTTACGGTTCCGTCCAAGTCTCTACAGGGGTGGCCACCGCTGACAACGTTCAGTTGATTCAAATGCTGTTTGACGGCTTGCTCGAAAGCCTGGCCTCCGCATCCGGCCATATCCAGAACAATGCCATTGAAGAAAAGTCCAAATCCTTGTCCCGTGCCGGGCGCATCGTTGTGGGTTTGCAGGGCGCGCTCGATTTTGAACGCGGTGGTGAATTGGCCGAAAACCTCAACGAGTTGTACGCCTACATCACACGCCGCTTGTTCCACGTGAACGCACACAACGACTTGGCGGCATTGGAAGAGGTCAAGACCCTGATCAAGGACATCTCACAAGCTTGGCAAACCCTGCCCAGCTTGTTGGCAGACACCAGCCGAAAGTCCAGCTACGCGAATTGATGGCCATCGGAGTTGTCCGATTGGTCTGCCCGACAGGGATCGAACCTGTGACCCACAGCTTAGAAGGCTGTTGCTCTATCCAACTGAGCTACGGGCAGAGAAAACACAAAAGGCCCTGAAGGGGCCTTTTTTGTTGTTGCTTGAATTGACAAACGCACGGGTGTGCATGAAAAAAATGGTCGGAGCGGCGGGATTCGAACTCGCGACCCTCTGCTCCCAAAGCAGATGCGCTACCAGGCTGCGCTACGCTCCGACTGGCATTATTCTAACCCTCAAATCCTGCTTTTGAAGGCGTTCCATGGCAAAAATGTGCAGTGGCCATGATGACTGGCCCCATCTGCGCTTGGGCTGGTCGCGGCAGATGGGGTGAAGTCATGGATTTTCAGC